>ERZ826220.895-NODE-895-length-32616-cov-5.526765_pt1 | contig 32616 bp, 26 predicted proteins | sample MGYA00519927_ERZ826220 | MGnify/ENA primary metagenome ERZ826220 (study PRJEB31778, sample SAMEA3449225) | human gut metagenome | biome: human gut; feature: human-associated habitat; material: faeces | place: United Kingdom | collected 2010/2012 ... | reverse complement strand
TGGTATTTGACTACGACGGGAACCTCTGGTTCGCCACCGGCGGCTTCCGCATCTACCCCGAGCGCGCGCAGCAGGGCGTGGTCGGCTACATCGCCCACGCGGCCATCGAGGCCATCCTGCGCGGCGAACAGGCCGAGCTCGCCGACGCGGTCTTCGTCCATGAGCTGACGCCTGGCGAAGGCGCGGAAAACGGCATTGCCGCCTCCAAGGATGGCGCGGTCATCCTGACCAACCAGAACTGCTACCTGCTGCGCGCGGAAAACGGCGTGACCGTCGCGTGGCGCACGCCGTATGAAAGCGTCGGCGCGAAGGTCAGCGGTGAAGGCGACAAGACGACCGGCGGCGGTCTCGCGTGGGGCGGCGGCTGCTCGCCCACGCTCACGCCGAACCTCGTGATGTTTACCGACAATCAGGATCCCGTCAACCTGCTTGCGCTGGATATGAAGACCGGCGAGGTCGTGGCGAGCTGCCCGGTGCTCGACGATCTGCCAGAGGGCTATCAGGTTGCCGTTGAAAACTCAGCCATCGTCTATGACGACGGCGAGGGCGTCGTCAGCACCATCGTGTGCAACTGGTTCGGCGCGGGCAGCGCGGGGCTGGCCGACCCGAACAGCGACTCTTCCATCCAGAGCTACGCCAACATCTACGACATGAACTGGCTCATGCGCGGCAATGTTATGATCGCGCCGGGCGTCGAGCGCGTGGATACCGTGAAGACCGCCGACGGCTATGAGATGAAGAGCGTCTGGTGCAGAAACGACCTGAGCGACACGTCCATTCTCAAGCTCTCCACCGCAACCGGCTACATTTACGGCTATGTGCAGGATCTGAGCACCGGCATGTGGCAGTATATCATCCTCGATTTTGAAACCGGCGAAACGGTATTCACGATGGATGTATCCAACAAATACGGCTATAACAACATGGCCATCGGCATGTACGCGGGCAACAGCGGCAACGCGCTCTACTGCCCGACGGGCTATCTGGAGCTGCTGCGCCTGCAGGATCGCTTCGTATACCTGCCCGAGATGCCGTATCGCAAGGTCGATTTGGATCGCGCGGCGCGCAATGTGCTGGCGCAGGATCAATTCGCAGCGGACGGCGGCGAAGGCAGCGTCGCGAGCTGGCTGAACACGGCCGCGGTTCGCAACGCGCACCCCAACACGACGGTTGCCTTCCGCATGAACAACCTTTCCGGCGCGGCTGCCGATTTGAAGCTCTACGCCTACGGCGCGGACGGCAGGCTGACCCAGGTGGCGGACGACCTGTGGGCGCTGACGGATGAAGCCGGTCAAGCCGTGACCGAGCTGACCGACGGCACGCTCTACGAGGTGCGCGTCACCGTCGCCGACGGCGGGGCGTTCGACCTGAGCGAAGCGGAAAAAGACGTGAAGCTCTCCGTCGTGCTCGGAAAGTAAACATTAAAAAAAGCGCCGGGGATGCGGCAGTTTCCCCGGCGCTTTGAAGTTTTGGGTTACGGAAAATCAGCGCAGCGTCTCGCTGAAGAATTTGCCCGTCTCGTCCACCGCCTGATACAGGGAGTGGAGATCCTCCTCGGCAAACACATTGAAGGTGTGATCCATTCCCTCGATGAAGCAGGTCTTGGAGGCCGGGTTCTTGCTGGCGGCGACGATCTTGTTGCTCCATTCGGGATCAACGGTCGTGTCTTCCTTGCCGGCAATCGCCAGCACCGGACCGGTATAGCCCGCCTCGAACTCGCCCAGCACGTCCGTGTTCTTCACATCCTCGCACCACTGCAGGGACACGTTCAGCGGCTCGCGCCAGTCAAAATCCATGACGAAATAGCCGTTCGCCTTCGCCTGCTCATACAACTCGTCGGTGAGCATGTCGCTCAGATCCGGCGCGCCCGCCCAAGTCACCACGGAGGTGAACACATCCGCCGCGCGGGCCGCGCAAAGCAGCGCGTCCGTGCCGCCCTGGCTCCAGCCCATCACGCCGATGTGCTCGCCGTCGATCTGTTCGAGCGTCTTGGCGTAGTTCGCGGCCGCCACAGCGTCGCTCACGGCGCTTTCGAAGGTGTAGCCGGTGTAATCCGCGGTGGAATCGCCGCTGCCCATAAAGTCAATGCGGACAGTCGCAATGCCGTATTTTTCCGCCAGCACGGGCGCGGCCATCTTGTAGCCGTTTCCCGCTTCATCGCGATTGGAGCCCGTTCCGTGGAGCATCACCACGACAGGGAACTTCCCTTCGCCGGAAGGCATGCAGACCGTCGCGGGAACCTCGTGGTCGCCGTTCGGGATCGAAACGACGCTCTCCGTGCTGCCCTCAGCCATCACCGCGGTGCACAGCAAAGCAAACATCAGCGCAAGGAACAAGGCCATGAATTTCTTCATCATCGAATCATCCTTCCCTTCATACATACGTCTGCCGCAAAAGTATATTGTTTATACCATGAATAGTATATACGCGCCCATTCCGCCCGTCAACCCCCGATGCGTTTTATCACTTTCCGTATGTCAAAAAAGGTTCGAGCCGCCTTCCTTCGCTCAAAACAAATCCAGCGCGTTATCCAGATAGACCGCCTCCCGGACGTGCAGCTGATATTCCGGCCGGGTCATGTAATGCAGCAAAAATTCCAGAATCAATGCGCTTCCCAGCCCGCGCCCTTCGATTTTGAAATGGGAAAACCCCATCGGCAGATAGACGTTTTGAATGTCGCCCACGCCGATAAACCCCGGATTGGTCATCGCTCGGGAAAAGCGATAGCCGCCGTCCGCCCCCGGCGCAGCGCAGCGGTGCTCCGCCCCGTCCATCCCGAGGTTTTTGCGGCTGACCGCCTCATAGCAGCGCTTCCGCTCCCGGCAGCCGAACCAGCAGCACTCGTTGCAAAGAAATTCCACCTTGCCCTTCTCCGCCGCGCTCAGCCCACCCAACCGGTCAAACGCCTTATTGAGCCGAAAATCCGGCACAACATACGAAAACGCATCCCGCGCCAATTCGCGCCTGAGGTCTTCGAATTCCGTCAGCACCTTCGTGGTGGACGAAACGAAATAGAGCTTCGGATAGGTCTTTTGCAGGTAATCGAGCAGCACATCCGAATGGACGATCACGCCGTTTCGCGTCTGCCCGTCCGATGAAAACAGGGCGCAGAGCGCGTTGCAGCGCGCATCCGGGAGGTGTTCCGCCCGCAGCAGCGAATTGCTGAACGTCAGCCGCGCCGAAACGCCGTATTCGCGCATCAGCGCCCGCACATCTCTTGGATCGCGCGCCCCGCCGCCGACACGGCCTCCGCCCCAAACGCAGTCCGCGGGCGCGCCATAGATCGAGCCGATATCGCACCAATCGTAGAAATATTCCCGATGCTCGCGAAACAGCGGCAGAAAGACGCGATACAGCTCGTAAAACTCAAACAGCCCCGGAAGATGATAATGGGCGACGCCCGCCTGTTCCACAGCCTGCTCCCTCCAATTTCTTCATGCTTTTAGTAAATGAGCAAATCCGTAATTTTGCACAAATTCTTATAACGGGCGCGCAATGCGCGCCCCTACAACGATGCGAAAAAAAGCAACCGCGTACCCGTAGGGGCGCGCATTGCGCGCCCGCGTTTTGTGCAGAATTTGCTTTTTGCTCAGTTATTGATGCTTTCTTATACGGCAAAACCTCCCCGTATCCGGGGAGGCTCATGCGTCGTTTCGTCAGGAAACCTTGAATCCGTTCGCCCGAAGCGCGTCAATCACCCGCTGTGCGTGCTTGCGATCCTGCGTTTCCATCGTAATTTCCAAAATAGCGTCGCGGATATCCAGATCGACGTCCGTTCGGTCATGGTGAACGACCATGACGTTCGCGCCCTCGGCGGCGATGATGCGGCTGGCCATTTCGAGCTGCCCCGGCCTATCCTGCATGAGGATGCGGAGCTTGGTCATGCGCCCGGCGCGGAGCAGACCCTTTTCAATGATGCGGGAGATCATCGTCACGTCGATGTTGCCGCCGGAGATCACCGCCGCGACCTTGCCGCTCACATCGAATTTGCGGTTCATAATGGCGGCGACCGGCGCAGCGCCTGCGCCCTCGGCGACCATCTTGCCGCGCTCCATCAGGAACAGAATCGCCTGCGCGATTTCGTCGTCATCGACCGTCACGATCTCATCCAGATATTTGCTGCACAGCGCGAAGGTCAATTCGCCCGGCTTCTTCACCGCGATGCCGTCCGCAATCGTCTTGGCCGTATCGAGCGAAACGACATGCCCCGCCTCGATGGAGGCCTTCATGCCCGCCGCGCCCGCGGCCTGCACGCCGATCACCCGGACGTTCGGGTGGAGCATCTTCACCGCGGAGGCCACGCCGGAAGCCAGCCCGCCGCCGCCGATCGGCACGACGATGGTATCCACGTCCGGCAGATCGTCCATGATCTCCAGCCCGATGGTGCCCTGCCCCGCGATGACCATCGGGTCGTCAAACGGGTGGATGAACGTCGCGCCCGTTTCCTGCTGAATCCGGCAGGCCTCGGCATATGCGTCGTCGTATACGCTGCCGTGGAGCACGACGTTCGCGCCCAGCTCACGCGTGGCCTTCACCTTGGAGAGCGGCGCGCCCGCAGGCATGACGATGGTTGCCGGAACACCGAAGGCCCTCGCCGCCAGCGCAACGCCCTGCGCATGGTTGCCCGCCGACGATGCGATCACGCCGCAGGCGCGCTCTTCCTCGCTGAGGCTGGCGATTTTGATATACGCGCCGCGCACCTTGAACGAGCCGGTGTTCTGCAAATCCTCGGTTTTCAAGTAAATCTGGCTGTGCTCGTCGGAAAGCGCTTTGAACTGCACAAGCCCCGTCCGCTGCGCCACGCCTTTCAGGCGCTCGCGCGCTTCCAGAATCATTCCCAGCGTAAATGCCATTTCGTTTCTCTCCTGCACGGCGTTTCCTCCTCAGGCCTGTTCTCTTGCCATTTCGTAAATCATGATGCCGGCGGCAACCGCCGCGTTGAGCGATTCCGCGCCGCCGCGCATCGGCAGCGCCAGATGGTGGGTCGCCGCGCCGCGGACAGGCTTGCTGATGCCCTGCCCTTCGCTGCCGATCACCAGAATCGCCTTGCCGCGCGGGCAGCAGGCATAAAAATCCTGCCCGCCGAGTTCGGTCGCCGCAACGGCGTAGCCCTCGCGCTTCATCGCTTCCAGCGTCCCCGGCAGGTCGTTCGTCGGCAGCACCGGCACGCGGAACACGCTGCCCATCGTCGCCCTCAGCGTCTTTGCGCCGTAGAGATCCGCGCAGCCTGGGCCGAGGATCGCGCCGTCAAACCCCGCCGCATCCGCCGTGCGCAAAATCGTACCGACGTTGCCGGGATCCTGCACCCCGTCGAGCGCGACGAGCCGCCGCCCCGCAAGCGCCTTCGGCGGCTGGGGAATCCGCGCCGTGCAGACGACGCCCTGCGGCGTTTTCGCCGTGCTGACTGCCTGCATCACCGCCGTTGAAACGACGTGCAGCTCGCAGCCCGCGCTTTCCGCCTGCCCGATCATCGGCGCATATTCCGCCTCGCGCCCCTTTTCGATAAAGAGCGCCTGAGCGAGCCGCAGCGTGACCGCTTCGCCCACCAGCTTGGCGCTTTCGCAAACGAAAAGGCCGTTTTCGCGACGCGCCCTCGGTTTTTGAAGCTCCCGCAAAAGCTGAACGGCAGCATTGTGTACGCTCGTAATTTCCTTCATGTCGATCCTCCCCGTGGACGTATAAACGCATTTTACAGCAAAATGCGCCGCAATGCAAGAAAAAGCTATCCCTTCCATGCGGAAAGAATAGCTTCTGATTCATGCTTTCGATGAGTTTTTTTCATCATAAAGAAAAGCGAGATCGTGATTGCCGTCACCATCTCGCAAGTCCGCAAGGGCTAAACCACAAAAACCCTTTCGTCGTGCTTTTATTATAGCGGATTTCATCGCGGAATGCAAGCAAAATCCAACGGATTTTCCTGCGTTTCCGCGATGTTTTTTTCAAACCGCTTAGATGCAGCAGAACATCGGATAATACATCATCCGACCGCCGCCGCAGCAGGCGCAGCACAGATTCAGCATCAGGATGGTCGTGCAAACGCTGTTCATGCTGCCGGTTCTGCGGCCGTATTCCTGCCCCTGCTGGCTGTACCAGCTTCCGCCGCCCTGAAGCTGGCTGAGAAGCTGCTGATACTGCATGTTGCCCGGTTCCATGCTCGCGGCCTGTCTGGCGTATTCCATGGCCTGCGCGTTGTTGTGCAGGCCGCTCTGCGCCAGCGCGCTGAGGAAATACCAGCGGGCGTTCCGCTTTCCGGGGGGCACGCTGCCCAGCGCGTTGAGCGCCTCGGCATAGTGGCCGGTGTCGATGTAGTTCTTCGCCGCGCGCATCTCGATGGAATCATCCTGCCGCGTCTGGCCATATCCGCCGTAGCCCGCGTTGCCGTAGGGATTTCCGCCGTAAGCGCCCCAGAACGAGGCAAACGGATCGTCATACTGCGGCTGGCGCTGCTGCTGCGCGCCGCCGTTATAGCCGCTGCCCGCGCGCTGGCCGCCGCCCTGCCGGCGGTGCATGATCTCCTCATACGCCTGCTGAACTTCCATGAATTTCTTTTCAGCCTGCGCGGCGTCCGGCTTGCCCACGTTCGCATCGGGGTGATACCGCTTGCAGAGCGTTCGATAGGCCTTCTTCACCTCGTCGTCGCTGGCCGTCTGGGATACGCCTAAAACCTGATACGGATCTGTCATTGCTTGCTTTTCGCCTTTCTTCGCTCACATGCGCCCTCAAAGCGCAGCCATATGCCCGAATAGAGGATGTTGCGCATGATCGGCGCGTCCTCAAGCAGCGGCAGGCACTCAAACGCCCTGCACGCGCGAGCCATCATATCCTCCAGCATCATGCGGCTCTCAGCCTCAAATTCCGGCCTTTCAAACCGCTCGACGAGGGGATTGTAATTCTTCTTTTTGATATCCTGCTCGACGTCCTCAAAGCTGTCGCACAGATAGATGAATTTGCCGAGGTAAAAGCCCAGTTCGCGCAAATCCCGCTCGTAAACGTCCTTTTTCCAGACGTACAGTTCGCCGAGCATTTCGCCCGAAAGGTTCGCCGCCGCGTCGAGGTTCATGTCGTTCCTGCGCTCCACCTCGTGCAGCCGGGCGACGTATCGCTCCACCGCTTCCCTCTGCCGGGGGAGCGCATTGCCCGCTCGCCCTGCCGCCGCCCTGAGCAGCGCGCTTTCGGCGAGCCTGTCCACGCGCCGTTCGTCTTCCCAGCCATCGCGCAGATCGTAGTAGGAGATCAGCGCGCTCAAATCCGCGCAGTAATCAATGGCGTCGTTGCCCAGCATCAGCCGCTTTTCGATGGGATGAAACGCGCACCGGCGCATTTCGCCGCTCGTCTGCGGCTCATACAGCGAGGTCAGCAGCATGGATAAAAACGTCATTTCAAAACTGAGCGCCATTCGGCAGGCTTTGCCGCAGCGCCGGCCGATGGCGCGGCACAGCCCGCAGTAAAACCCGCGATATCGGTCAAATTCGCGGAACTTGAGTTCCTCCTTGCGGACGGTCATCACGCCGAGCACGGCCGCGCCCCCTTTCCTTCCCCGCTTTTATGCGTTCGCTTCTGTATTCGCTTCTGTATCTGCTTCCATACTCGCTGGATTATAACATAACAGCCCGACGCAGACAAGCGTTGTGGGCTGAAATGTCGGTTTTAAGGGTTATTTTCTGCGCATCGGCAGCGTCACGAAATACACCGCCGCGCAGCAGAGCACAATCGCCGCACCCGCGCTCGTGTTGAGGTAATACGACAGCGCCAGCCCGACCACGCCGCAGCAGAGCGCGATGATCACGCTCGTGCGCATATACCCCGCCGCGCTGCGCGCAACGTTGCGGGAGGCAGCCGCCGGAAGAATCAGCAGCGAGTTAATCAGCATCACGCCAACCCAGCGGATGGACACCATCACCGCGACGGCGACCAGCATCGTGAACGCATATTCCGTCATCCGGGAGCGAATCCCGCGGCTCTGCGCCAGCGGCGCGTTGACGCTGGTAATCAGCAGCGGGTTAAACAGGAAAATCCAGCAGGCGATTGTGCCCACCAGCGCCAGCAGCAGCGCCAGCAAATCGCCCTGCGCCACGGAGAGCACGTCGCCCACCAGCACGGAGGAATATTTGGCAAACGCGCCGCCGCGCGAGAGCACGACGAGCCCCAGCGCAATCGAGGTGGAGGAAAACACGCTGATGATCGTGTCCGCGCTCATTTTGGAATGGTGCTTCACAAACGTGATGAGCACCGCCCAGATCAGGCCGAACAGAAGCATCGCGCTCATCTGGCTCTGCCAGCCGAGCACCACGCCGATGGCGATGCCCGTCAGCGCGCTGTGCCCCAGCGCGTCCGAAAAGAACGCCATCTTGTTATCCACCGCCATCGTGCCCAGCATGCCGAACAGCGGGGTGAGCAGAACAATCGCAATCAGCGCGTTCTTCATAAAGGTATAATGCAGCCACTCAAAGGGCAGAAGCGTGTCCATCAGGGCATATACGCCGCTCATACGTGCCCTCCTCTCGTATAAAACACCTGCGCGAATTCTTCGCTGTCAAAGACGGTTTCCGGGTCGCCCTGCCGCACGATCGTGCCCTGCATCAGCGCCACGCGGTCGGCGTAGCGGCGCACCACGTCCAAATCGTGCGACACGAGAAGAATCGCCATGTGGTTGGTGCGCTTCAGCTCGTCCACCGTCTGATAAAACGACTCCAGCCCGTTTTGATCCACACCGGAGACCGGCTCATCCAGAATCAGCAGATCGGGCTGCGGGGTCAGTGCCAGCGCCAGCAGCACACGCTGCAATTCGCCGCCGGAAAGCGCGCCCAGCGGGCGCTTGCAGAGCCTCTCGCTGTGCGTTCTCGCCAGCGCGGCCATCACCTTTTCGCGCGTCTTTTGGCTCACGCCGAGGAAGACCGGCCTTCTGGAAAGCGACGCGGCCATGAAATCCGTAACCGTCACCGGGGAGGAACGGTCGAATTCGAGCTGCTGGGGCACGTAGCCCGTGCGCACGTCCGCCGCCGGCCGGCCGTCCGTGGTCAGATGGCGGATGACGCCCTTGTATTCCACCTGCCCCAGCAGCGCGCGGATGAGCGTCGTCTTGCCCGCGCCGTTCGCGCCGATGAGCGCGGTCAGCTCGCCGCAATGGATGTGCAGGTTGACGTCGTGCAGAAGCTGCTGATTGCCCGCCGATACGCTCAGGTGATCGACCTCGATGCGGCAGAGCCTGCACGGCGCATGGCCGGGGCAGTTCACATGCGCGTGACCGGCGTGGTCATGCGTAATCTGAGGCTGAACCGTTTTTTTCTGCGTCATTTGGAAAGCGCCTCCGTGAGTACCCTTGCGTTTTCGCGCATGATGGTTTCATAGCTTTCTTTCGTGCCGTCGCCGGATACGCACGGGTCGAGCGTATAAATGGAAGCGCCCGTCTCCCGCGCGATGGTTTCGGCGGCCTTCTGCGGGTACTGCGGCTCGACGAACAGCGTTCGAATCCCCAGCGTCGTCACCAAGTCGCAGGTATCGGCGATGTCGCGCGTGCTCGGCTCTTCGCCCGGTTCGTTGGCGATCACGCCGGCCACATGCAGGCCATACGCATCGGCAAAATACGCGAACGCCTCGTGGAACGTGATGATGTCCGCGCCCGCAAACGGCGCAAGCTGCGTCTTCAGCTCGTCGTCAAGTGCCGTCAGACGCTCGATATAGCCCGCCGCATTCTCTTGGTATGCCGCCGCGTGCGCCGGGTCGGCCTCGGCCAGCCCGTCCGCGATGTTCTGCACCTGCTTTATCGCGCGGCTCGGATCCAGCCAGACGTGCGCGTTATAAAGCTCGTCATGCTCGTCGTGCGCGTGCGCATCGTGGTCGTGCGTCTCGTCGCTGGGGAACATGGCAATGCCCTCGCTCGCGTCGATGACCGGCAGATCCGCGCGCAGGGTGAGCACCTTATCCATAAACTGCTCCATCCCGCCGCCGTTGATGACCAGCGCGTCCGCGCCCTCCAGCGTCACCATGTCGCGGGTTTGGAGCTGATAATCGTGCAGACAGCCGACGTTCTGCTCCGCCATGTTCTGCACCGTCACGCCGTCGATTCCGTCCGTCACGTTGAGCGTCAGCACATACATCGGGTAAAAACTCGTGACGATCGTGGTCTGCCCGTTCGTCTGCGCCGCGCAGCCCGTGGCAAGCAACGCCAAAAGCGCCGTTGCCAGCGCCCAAATCGTTTTTTTCTTCATCGGGGATGTTCCTTTCCTTGGGTCAAAACGCCATATAGGCATATACATACGACTTTTCTTTTTCGCGCAGCTTTCCGTTTTTTCCTGCTTTTCCGCCGAAAAAGGATGATTTTTCTCGCCGCGCCGTTTCAAAAAAACATTCGCTATCTATTAACCGCCCTTTATACTAATTCGCAGTTAAAATGCTTAACAGAGCGCATCAGATTTTTTGTTCTGACGAAGCCAAGTGAAGTGAGGCGTACTGGAGGTACGTTGAACGGAACGAGGCAAAGTCAGAGCGAAAAAGATGGTGCGCGGATTAAGCCATTTTAACAAGAATTAGTATTACATCGCTTGTATCTTGTTTCCTTCTATGGTATACTTCCCCTATATTCCTGAATGTAAGGGGGGTTTACGTATGGCTTACGCTTCCTCCATTGATTTTTCCGGCGGCCTCGCGCTGAACGGGAACGATCCGTCGTTCTACCTCGCCCATCTCCGCCGCTTTGCGCAGGATACCTCGCTCCTGCCGCTGAGCGACGCGCTGGCGCAGGGCGACGTTCATCAGGCATTTTTGCTCGCGCACACGCTCAAGGGGCTTTCCGCACAGTTGGCCGTCACCTGCGTCTATCGCCCCGCCGCCGTGCTCTGCAATCTTCTGCGCGACGGCAGCGCAGACCGTCTGCCGCAGGCGCAGGAGGCGTTCTTTGCGCTGGTCGCCGGGCTTGAAGAAGCGCGTTCGGAGATCGAGCGGTATTGACGTCCGCCCTCTGCCCTCTGCGCAGAACATGCTCAGCGCTCAATCGGAGTGTTTTTTGTCTTTTACGAAAGAAGGGTTGGTTTCGCCCTTCTTTTGTTTATATTCCCGTTATATTTCCGTATTCGAGCGCGGGAAACGCGCCCTGCCGCCGCGCGCCGTCAATCCGTTTGTATTTTTGCCCCCTTTGTGGTATCATAATCGTGACTGAATATCATCTGAAAGAGGAGAACGCCATGTCTCAGCCGGATACCTTTGTCATCGTGGATGGCAACAGCCTCATGCACCGCGCTTTCCACGCCCTGCCTCCGCTTTCCAACGAGGACGGCGTGTTTACCAACGCCGTTTTCGGCTTTCTTTCCATGCTCTTCAAGGTCATCGGCGACGAGCAGCCGCGCTATCTGGCGGTGGCGTTCGATCTTCACGGGCCGACCTTCCGCCACACGGATTACAGCGAGTACAAGGCGGGGCGCAAACCGACCGCGCCGGAATTGAAGCCGCAGTTCGACCTCGTGCGCGAATGCCTGACGAAAATGGGGATCAAAATCCTGACCTGCCCGACCTTCGAGGCCGACGACATCCTCGGCACGTTTGCCCGCCGCTGCGAGGAAGCGGGGATTCCCGCCCTGCTCGTCACGGGCGACCGCGATTCCATGCAGCTCGTCACCGAAACGAGCAGCGTGCTCTACACCCGGCGCGGCGTGAGCGACGTGGTGCGCTACACGCCGGAAAAGGTGCTCGAGGATTTCGGCGTGACCCCGGCGCAGATCCCCGATCTCAAGGGGCTGATGGGCGACGCAAGCGACAACATCCCCGGCGTCCCCGGCATCGGCGAAAAAACGGCGGTCAGGCTGCTGACCGCCTACGGCACGCTGGAAAACGCGCTCGATCATGCCGACGCCGATCTCAAGGGCAAGCAGCGCGAAAAGCTGCTTGACGGGCGCATGTCCGGCCTGATGAGCAAGAAAATCGCAACCATCACGCGCTACGTGCCGCTGGACGACGTGACGCTGGAGGATTGCCGTCTCGGCGATATGACGGGCGTGCTGCCGCTGTTCGAGCAGCTCGGCCTCAAGACGCTGGCCAGCCGCCTTTCGCAGCTTTCCGGTTCGCACGCGGCGGATCACGCACCCGACGTGCCGCAGATCGTCTGGCAGGACGAGCTGACGCTGGCCGACGAAGCCGCCGTTGCCGCCTTTATCGCCGCGCTGCCGGAAGCCGCGCGCGTCGCGCTGCTCATGCGGGAGGACGGCGTTTCCCTCGCGGCCGAAAACGGCGCGCAGGCCGTCGCGCCCTATGCGCAGGGGCTGCTGGGCGGCGGGCTTGATCCGCTGTGCGCGGCCAAGGCGCTCTCCCCCCTGCTGACGGGCGTGCGCCCGCTCGTGCTTTTCGGCGCAAAGCGGCTGAAAACCGAGCTTGCGCCGTGGAACATCGCCGTCTCCGCGCCGTTTGACGACGACCAGCTCATGCAGTATCTGCTCGCGCCGCAAAACGGCAAATACGAAGCGCCTGCAAGCGCCTCCGCGCTCATGCAGCAGACGCTTGCCGATGAGCGCGCGCTCGACGAGCAGGAGATGACCCGGCTCTACCGCGATATCGAGCTGCCGCTGCTCGCCACGCTTTACGACATGGAGCGCGACGGTTTCCTCGTCGATCGCGACGAGCTGAACCGGCTGGGCGAGCAATACGACGCGCAGATCGCCGAGCTGAAAAACGAGATCTTTTCGCTCTGCGGCGTTGCGCCGTTCAACCTGAACAGCCCGCAGCAGCTGGGCGGCGTTCTCTTCGATACGCTCGGCCTGCCCGCCAAAAAGAAGACCGCGCGCGGCTATTCCACCGACGCGGACACCCTCGGCGAGCTGGCGGAGCTGCACCCAGCCGTGGAAAAGATTCTGCTCTATCGGCAGGTTGCCAAGCTCAAGAGCACCTATATCGACGGCCTGCTCCGGCTGACGGGGCGCGACGGGCGCATCCACACGTGGTTCGACCAGACCATCGCCGCGACGGGGCGCATCTCCTCCAGCGAGCCGAATTTGCAGAATATCCCCGTGCGCACACCGATGGGGCGCGAAATCCGCCGCGCGTTCATCGCCCCGGCGGGCAGCGTGCTCGTCGATGCGGATTATTCGCAGATCGAGCTTCGGCTTCTCGCCCACCTTTCCGGCGACGAGGCCATGTGCGAGGCCTTCACCCTCGGCCAGGACATCCACGCCCGAACAGCGGCGGAGGTCTACGGTGTACCGCTCGCCGAGGTCACGCCGCAGATGCGCTCCAGCGCGAAGGCCGTCAATTTCGGCATCGTCTACGGCATCAGCGATTTCGGTCTGGCTGAAAACCTGCACATTTCCCGCAAGGAGGCCGCCGAATTCATCGCGCGCTACTTCGCCCGCTATCCGGCGATCCATCGGTTTATGGAGGCGTGCGTCAGTCAGGGAAAGGCGGAGGGCTATTCCGTCACGATGTATGGCCGACGCCGTCCGCTGCCGGAATTGAGCAGCCCGAATTACAACCGCCGCCAATTCGGCGAACGCGCTGCGATGAACACGCCGGTGCAGGGCGCCGCGGCGGATATCATCAAAATCGCGATGAACGCCGTCCACGATGAGCTGAAAGCCGCCGGGCTGGCCGCGAAGCTGATTTTGCAGGTGCACGACGAATTGATCGTCGAAGCGCCGGAAGCGGAACGCGAGCAGGTTGAGGCGCTGCTGCGCCGCTGCATGGAAAACGCCGCCTCCCTGCGTGTGCCGCTGATTGCGGACGTTCATTCCGGGCGCTCGTGGTATGATACGAAGTAAGAACGATGGGGCTGCCGCCCCAAACCCCGCTTGAGGGATTTCATCCCTCAAACTCCCTTCTTCGCTTCGCGCCTATGATTGATTACACGTAAATTTGATAAGCAAGCCTTGCATGAATTGCCTCTCTTTCTTCGTCTATTCATTATCTTACATTCATTTATGCGGGAAGTCCGGAAACCTCGGGTTTCCGGTGGGGCTTGGGGCAATCCCCAACGTTCCCAACGTACCCCGCCTCTCGGAGGACATTTATGAAAATCGGTTTGACCGGTTCCATCGCCTGCGGAAAAAGCACCGTCAGCCAGTATCTCAGGCAAAAGGGTTGTTTCATCGTCGATGCGGATGCGATTTCCCGCGCGCTGACCGCCGACGGCGGCGCGGCGCTGCCCGAAATCCGCCGGGCGTTCGGCGACGACGTGTTTTCCGGCGCGTCGCTCGACCGCGCAAAGCTCGGCCAGCTCGTCTTTGCCGACGCGCAGAAGCGCGAAACGCTCAACGCCATTCTCCACCCGATGATCCTTTCGGAAATCAGGCGTCAGCTCGACCGCCTCGACGCGCCGGGGCAAATCGTCGTCGGCGACGTTCCGCTGCTGTTCGAGTGCGGAATGGAATCCATGTTCGATACAGTCTGGGTCGTCCGCGCGGCGCGGGAAACGCAGATTCAGCGCCTTTTCGAGCGCGACGGGCTGACCCGCGAGCAGGCCGAGCGCCGCATTGATTCGCAGATGCCGCCGGATGAAAAGATCCGCCGCGCAAACGCCGTCATTGATACCGACGGTTCCATCGAGCAGACGCACCGACAGGTGGATGCGCTGCTGGAGGCCGCCGTTTCCGGCGCGCCGGTTCGGCGCAGACGGCCGCCGCAGCCCTCTCGTCTTTCCGACGACGCTTTGCCGGAAAGGCCGCCCGTCCCGCGGCGCGCCGTCCGCACCCTGACGATTGAAACGGAGGAAGAAGCGCCCCGCCGCCATGGCCGCGCGCGCTCCCCGTTTGACGGCCTGCCGTCGCCGGTTCGCTTTTTCGCGCTGGCGCTGGCGGTGATTCTGCTCGTCATGGGCGCGGTTTCCGTCACGAAGACCTATCTCGCCAAGCAGGAGGAACGCCGCAGGCTCGAAGCCGAGGCCGCCGAGCGCGCGCAGCATCCGCTCTATTACGGCGATCTCATCACGCTGTACGCCGCCGAGCAGAGCCTCGACCCGGCGCTCGTCTCCGCCGTCATCCTCTGCGAATCGAGCTTCGATCCGCGGGCCGAAAGCCGGCTGGGCGCGCGCGGGCTGATGCAGCTCATGCCCGATACCGCCGAATGGGTCGCCCACAAGTACAAGGAGGACGGCACGGGCTACTCGTTCGACAAGCTCTACGACCCGGAAACCAACATCCGCTATGGCACGTGGTATCTGGGGTATCTCTCCCGCCGGTTTGACGGCGACGCGACCAAGATCGTCTGTGCCTATCACGCCGGTCAGGGCAACGTGGACAGCTGGCTGAAAAACCCGCAATACAGCGCCGACGGCGTGACGCTGGACGTCATCCCCACGCAGGATACGGCGACGTATGCCTCCCGCGTGCTGCGCGCCCGCGACGTTTACCGCAAATACTATTTCCCCGTGGAAACCCCCGAACCGACCGAATCATAAGGAGCTTTGTTCATGCGCATTTCCCGTTTTGCCGCGCTGCTGCTGGCCTGCGCGCTGCTGGTTCTTCCCGCCGCCGGTCTGGCCGCGTCCACGTCCCTCTCCGTCGCCATCGTGGCGGACGATCACCTCGCCCTTCGCCCGCTGGAATTGAACCATCGCGACGTGGTGAGCCTGCTGAATCTGGTCTACGAGGGGCTGTTTGAGATCGACGACAATTATCAGCCCCAGCCCAAGCTGGCCTATGCGTACAGCTTTTCCAACGACGGCCGCAAGGTGCAGGTCACGCTCCGCGACGACATCTCCTTCCACAACGGCCAGACGCTCACCAGCGCGGACGTGGTAGCGACGCTGGATTACATGCTCGAGCTGGCCGGTTTCGACGAGAATCTCGATTCCGAGGTGCCCGTCGCCGACCGCGGCCTGTATTACTCGACCTTCTATTCCATCAAGTCGTGGGAGGCGACGGACGAGCAAACCATCGTCTTCACCCTGCGCCGCGCCAGCTACGGCTCACTCTACGCGCTGACCTTCCCGATTCTCCCGGCCTCGCAGGTCGCCGCCGACATGCCCGCCGGTACCGGGCCGTATAAATACGACGGCTATGAGCAGGGCAGCGCCATCTGGCTGACCGCCAACGACGGATGGTGGAACCGCCCGCCACAGGTGCGCTATGTCCGCGCCAGCATCTACGATACCGCCGAGCAGGCGCTCAACGCCTTTGATACGCAGAGCGTCGATATCGCCATGACGCGCTCTATCAACGCCTCGCGTTACAGCGGTTCGCTCAATACCTTCTCCATCACCGCGCGCACCCGGCAGCTCGAGGTGCTGCTCGTCAACCGCGCGTATAAGGATTTCAAGAGCGACGACAACGGACAGAATCTCCTGCGGCAGGCGATTTCCTACGCCATCAACCGCAGCGAGCTGATCTCCTCCGCGTATCAGAACATGACGACCGTCGCCTATACCCCGATTCCTTCCGGCACATGGCTCTCCAACGAATCGACCATCCGCGACATTTACGACCCTCTGATGGCCGCGTCCCTGCTGGACAGCGCGGGCTACAAGCTCGCCGACGACGGCAACCGCTACAAGGACGGCAAGAAGATGGAATCCCTGCGCCTGCTCGTCTACGACGAGCCCGGTTCCACCGCACGCACCAACGCCGCCAACAAGATCGTCGATCAGCTTGCCGCCGTCGGCATCCCGGCTTACGTCGCCACGTGGTCGCGCGAAAGCGTGCAGACCAAGCTCGTCAGCGGCGACTATTCCATCGCCATGTGCGGCTTCAATTTCGACGTGTCCCCTGACCCCGGCTTCACACTGACCTCCACCGCGAGCTGTAACTACACGCGCTATCGCTCCAACGACATGAACGACCTCATCACCCAGCTGCGCAAGAGCTACACCGCCGACAGCTATAAAAACGCGATGAGCCTCATTCAGGATCAATTCGAGCAGGATCAGCCGTATATCTGCCTGTATTGGCGCTCGGCGGTGCTGCTCTCCCGCGAAACGTTCACCGATGTGCGCGACGTGCGCGAGCTGGAGATGCTCAGGGGCATTGAGAATTACGGGAATTAAATGCTTATACTAATTCGCAGTTAAAATGCTTAACAGAGCGCATCAGATTTTTTGTTCTGACGAAGCCAAGTGAAGTGAGGCGTACTGGAGGTACGTTGAACGGAACGAGGCAAAGTCAGAGCGAAAAAGATGGTGCGCGGATTAAGCCATTTTAACAAGAATTAGTATTACTCCACCCATTCCCGGCATAGCAAAAGAACCGCCAAAATCGGCGGTTCTTTGCATTTCAGATTTTCAATTTCGTTTACGCGCGCTCCTCGATCTGCTTACAGAGCTTGCCGAGGAACTCGTCGAGCGTCATGGTCACGGTCTCGTCGGTGTCGCGGTCGCGGACGGAGACGGTGTTCGTCTCCACTTCCTTCGCGCCGATAATCAGCATGTACGGCACACGATCCACCTGACGCGCCTCGCGGATCTTGTAGCCGATCTTCTCGTTGCGGGTATCCAGCTCGCAACGGATCATCTTCTCGCGCAGCGCCTCGTAGACTTCCTTCGCGTAATCCATGCTCTTGTCGGAAACCGGCAGAACCTTCACCTGCGTCGGCGCGAGCCACGTCGGGAACTTGCCCGCGAAATGCTCGGTCAAAATGCCGATGAAACGCTCGATAGAGCCGAAGCAGACGCGATGGATCATGATCGGGCGCTGACGGCTGCCGTCCTCGGCGATGTATTCCAGACCGAAGTTGAGCGGCATCTGGAAGTCGAGCTGAATCGTGCCGCACTGCCAAGTGCGTCCCAGGCTGTCGCGCAGGTGGAAGTCGATCTTCGGGCCGTAGAACGCGCCGTCGCCCTCGTTGACGATATACGGCATGTTGAGCTTCTCCAGCGCCTTAATCAGGCCGTTGGTCGCCGCCTCCCAATCCTCATCGCTGCCCATGCTGTTCTCCGGGCGGGTGGAAAGCTCGACGAAGTAATCAAAGCCGAACTTGCTGTACACCTGATTGATGAGGCCGACCACGCCGATGATCTCGTCGGTGATCTGGTCGGGGCGCATGAAGATATGCGCGTCGTCCTGCGTGAAGCAGCGCACGCGGAACAGGCCGTGCAGCGCACCCTTCAGCTCGTGGCGATGGACAAGACCCAGCTCGCCCACGCGCAGCGGCAGCTCGCGATAGGAATGCGGCTGGCTGCGGTAGACCATCACGCCGCCCGGGCAGTTCATCGGCTTGATGCAGTAATCCTCGCCGTCGATCTTGGTGGCGTACATGTTGTCCTTGTAATGATCCCAGTGGCCGCTCGTCTCCCACAGGTGGCGGTTCATAATCAGCGGCGTGGAAACCTCGACGTAGTTCGCCTTGTAGTGGATGTCGCGCCAGTAATCAATCAGCGCGTTCTTGAGCGCCATGCCCTTGGGCAGGAAGAACGGGAAGCCCGGACCCTCGTCGCAGAGCATGAACAGGTTCATTTCCTTGCCGATGCGGCGATGGTCGCGGCGGGCGGCCTCCTCCATCAGCTTGTTGTATTCCTCCAGCTCCTCGCGGGTGCGGAACGCCGTGCCGCCGATGCGGGTGAGCATGATGTTGTTCTTGTCATTCTTCCAGTATGCGCCGGAAAGCTGGGTCAGCTTAAACGCCTTGAGCGCCTTGGTATAGGTCAGGTGCGGGCCAATGCACATGTCGATGTATTCGCCCTGCTGATAGAAGCTGAGCACCGCATCCTCCGGCAGATCGCCGATGTGCTCGACCTTGTAGGTTTCGCCGCGCTCCTCCATCAGCTTGACCGCGTCCTCGCGGCTGAGCACGAACGGCTTGATCGGCAGGTTTTCCTTGACAATCTTCGCCATCTCCGCCTCAATCGCGGGCAGATCCTCGTCGGAGAGCTTCTTGTCGCCCAGATCGACGTCGTAATAGAAGCCCTTCTCGGTCGCCGGGCCGTAAGCGAAACGCGCCTCCGGATACAGGCGCTTCACCGCCTGCGCGAGAATGTGCGCGGCCGTGTGGCGGATGACGTGCAGCTCCTCGTCTTCCGGGCACTCGGCGACATGGCCGTCGTTGTAAATAACCTTCATAATCATCTTCTCCTCTTCTTTGAAATTTGAATCGGTTGGGACGAATCAAAAAACGCCCGTCCCTCGCGTTTTGCTGAGGGACGAGCGATCAAAATCTAGCCCGTGGTTCCACCCTGATTGGTTCTCTTTGGCGCTGTATCGCGCGCCGCGCGGCTTAATCAAAAGGTGGTTTTCGCCCCGCGCCCGCCGACGCGCTTCCAGCCGACGGCGCGTCTCTCTTGAGGCTCTGCGATGGGGTTACTCTTCTTTCTCATCTCAAGTGAGCACAGTATAAACCACACGGCGGGAAAAGTCAAGACGGAAAATGATTATTCCTGCCTGCTCAACTGGGTATGATACAGTGCGGCGTATGCGCCGCCCGCCTTGAGCAGGCGCTCGTGCGTGCCCTGCTCGACGATCTTGCCGTGGTCGATGACCAGAATCACGTCGGCCTGACGGATCGTCGAAAGCCTGTGCGCGATGACGAACGAGGTCGTGCCCTGCATCAGCGTGTGCGTCGCCTTTTGAATCAGCATTTCGGTTTCCGTGTCCACGGAGCTGGTCGCCTCGTCGAGCACGAAAATCTTCGGCCGGGCGATCACCGCGCGGGCGAAGGAAATGAGCTGCTTTTCGCCGGTGGAGAGCTTGTCGCCGCATTCGCCGACATCCGTATCGTAGCCCTGTTCGAGCTTCGCCGCGACTCGATCCGCGCTGACCGCTCTGGCCGCCGCGTAAACCTCTTCGTCCGTCGCCTCCGGTCGGCCGTAGCGGATATTCTCGCGAATCGTGCCGGAGAACAGGTGCGGCGATTGAAGCACATAGCCGACGTGGCTATGCAGCCAGAGCTGGCTGCGCTCGCGTGCGTCGCGCCCGTCGATCAGCACCCGTCCGCCCGTCGGCTCAAAGAAGCGGCAGACGAGGTTGACCAGCGTGCTTTTGCCCGCGCCCGTCTCGCCGACAATGGCGACCGTGCTCCCCGCAGGCACATGCAGCGAAAAGTGCGTCAGCACCTCCTCGCCGCCGTCCGGATAGGTAAAGGATACGTCGTCAAAGTCGATTTCGCCGCGCATCTCCTCCCAGTTTTCCCGCTTGGGGTGGAAGCAGTCGCCGTATTTCGCCTCGACCTCGGGGCTGTCCTGCACGGTCGGCTTTTCGTCGATCAGCCCGACCACGCGCTCCACATTCGCCTGAAGCGAAATCATCTGGGAGATGCGCGCCGCCTGCTGCCTAAAGGTCTGGAACAGGCTCAGCGCATACGTCATAAACGCGCTGAGCACGCCGAGGCTCAGCCTGCCGGAAAGCGCCATCCGGCCGCCGCGCAGCAGCGTTGCGCTGGCCGCCAGCGTGCCGCAGAGCACGATCAGCGGCACGTAAATCGCGCGCATCCGTCCGTGGAGAATCCCGGCCTTCGCCGCCTGCGCGGTCGTCTGCTCGAATTCGTCGGTCAGACGTTCTTCCAGCGCCAGCGTCTTGCTGGTCTTCGCGCCCATGATGCCCTCGTTGTAGCTGCTGGTGATTTTGGAATGCTGCGCGCGCACGTCGCGGTTGAGCGCAATCAGCTTTTTCTGGAAATACACCGTCAGCGCGGTCACAATCGGCGCGATGACGATAATCGTCATCGCCAGACCGGGCGAGAGCGAAAGCATCACGCCCAGCACGCCGAGGATATACGCGAAGCCCCAGAGGATATCCGGAAAGACCCACGCGATGCAGGTAGCGATGCGGTCGGTGTCGCTCATCACGCGCGAAAGCGTGTGCCCCGCGCTGGTCACGTTGTAATAATCGAGGCTCAGCTTTTGCAAATTGACGAAGCAGGCCTCCTTCATGTCGCGCCCGGACAGCATTTCAAGCCCCATGCAGGCCTTGAAATACACCAGCAGCATCACGATTTCAAACAGGCATACGCCAATGTACTTGACGGCATAGCCGCCGAACCCCGCCGTCGTCCCCGTCAGGATGAATTGATCAACGACCCGGCTTTGCAGCAGCGGGATGTAAAAATCCGCGACGGCGAGCAGCAGATTGCTGCCGATGGCCAGCGCCAGCCGGAGCCGATGCTGGCAGACGCACCGCCAGAGCCGCTTCCACGGCGCAAGCGAGAAAGCCGCGCGCTTTTCTTCCGTTCGGCTCATTCGGCTTCCCCCTCTCCCTCGGCAGATTGCATCCGCGCCGTCCGCGCAAACAGGCCGCCCTGCGCCAGGAGCGTCTCCGGCGCGCCCTGCTCGACGATGCGCCCGTCCCTGAGCACGATGATCTGATCGGCCTGCATCAGCGTTGCGACGCGGTGCGCGATCAAAATCATCGTCGAGCCGCCCGCCGCCTCGCGCAGCCTGCCGCGGATGGCCTCGTCGGTCTTCGCGTCCACGGCGGAGAGCGCGTCGTCAAACACCATGATCGGCGCATGCTCCAGCAGCGTCCGCGCGATGGCGGTTCGCTGCTTTTGTCCGCCGGAGAGCGTTACGCCGCGCTCGCCGACCACCGTTTCATACCCGGCCTGAAAGCTGCCGATGGCGTCGTGCAGGCAGGCTTCCCGCGCCGCCTGCTCGATTTCATCTTGGCTGACGTTTTCGCGGGTGATGGCGATATTCTGCGCGACCGTTCGGGAAAACAGAAACGGCTCCTGCAGCACGACGCCCACGCCGCGCCGCAGCTCGCTCGGGTTCATGTCCCTTACGTCCACGCCGCCGATGGTGATTCTTCCCTCGCCGGGGTCGTAAAGCCGCGCCAGCAGCAGCGCAATCGTGCTCTTTCCGCTGCCCGTTTCGCCGAACACGCCGAGCGTCGAGCCGCCCTTGACGGTGAAGCTCACGTCGTCGAGCACCTTCTTCTGCGCATAGGCGAAGCTCACGTGCTCAAAGCGGATATCGCCGGAGAGGTTCGCCGCCGCCGGCGCTTCGGGGCCTTTTTCCGGCTCCGCGCCCAGGATATAGAGCAGACGGTCGATGGAAACGCCCGCCTTGCTCATCTCCGACAGCGTGCGCCCCAGCGCGCGGACGGGCCACGTCAGTTGGCGCGTGTAGCTGACGAACGCCAGGTAGGTGCCCAGCGTGATTTCGCCCTTCACGCAGAGCTGCACGCCTATGGCGATCACGCCGAAGACCTGCGCCATGCTCATCACGTCGCCCAGCGACCAGAACACCGTCATCATGTCTCCGAGCTTCATCCAGATATTGGCGTAATTGTTGTTTTTCCGCTGAAATTTTTCCAGCTCGTCGCGTTCGCGGCCAAAGGCGCGCACCACGCGCACGCCGGTGATGTTCTCCTGCACCGCGCTGGAGAGCTCGCCCTCCGCCTCGTCCGCCTTCTGATAGCCCTTCGAAATGCGCTTGTAGAAGACCAGCGAATAGCCGACGATCACCGGGATGAACGCGAACACGAACAGCGAAATTTTGACGTTCATCGCGAACATGGCGATCATGTAGACCGCAATCAGGAACGTCGTGCTCAGCAGCTCGACCATCTGCTCGGCGATAAAATTGCGGACAACCTCCACGTCGGAGGTGCAGCGCTGGATGATGTCGCCGGTCGGGTTTTGCACATGCCAGCTATACGGCAGCCGCTGAATGTGGCCGTATAGCGCGTCGCGCAGCGACTTCACAAACCTCTCCGACCCCTTGGGCAGGTTGGAATCCTGCACAAAGCCCGCGCCGAATTCCAGCAGCGCGACCGTCGCCGCGGCCGCCGCGCACCAGACGAGGATTCGCCCGGCGGGCGCATCCAGCAGAAACGCCGGAAGCCCGTCCGTCTCCCCCAGCAGCGCGTGATCGACGGTAAAACGAATGATCTGCGTAAAAAGCGTTCGCAGCAGCGTGGCCGCCAGTGACGCGCCGATGCCCAGCGCAAACGCGGAGGCTGCCGGCCTCAGATGGTGCGCCAGCAGCCCCGCCTTTTTGCGAAAGCTCTCCCTTTTTTGCTTTCCTTCCATATTTCTCCTTTGAACCCCTTCCGTCGCGCTGCAGGCGGACGGAAAGCGTTTTTCAGCGCGCGACCCCTTCCGGTGAAACCGCCGCATACACCAGCGGCGGCGTCGCGGGTTTCTCGCTCGTCAGCCTGACGGCCTGCTGCATGCGGGCAATCGCGCCCTCCGCCAGCTCCATCCGGTTCAGGTGCAGCGTCGCCAGCGCGTCGCCCCGCTTCACAAAATCGCCGATGCGCACATCCATCACCAGCCCGACCGCCGGGTCGATCGCGTCCGTCTTCTGCTTGCGGCCCGCGCCGAGATCCTGCGCGCAGTAGCCGATGGCCGTCGTATCCATGTCCGCAACGTAGCCGTCGTGCGGCGCGGGCACGGGCACGAGGTACTTGGCCTGCGGCAGGCGCGTCACGTCGTCGCAAACGCCCGCGTCGCCGCCCTGCGCCGCGATCATTTCCTTCAGCTTTTCAAGCCCCGCGCCGCTCTCCAGCGCCCGCTTCATGCGCGCCTTGCCGTCTTCCACATTCCCGGCGATCCCCGCCGCGACGAGCATCCGGCTGCCCAGCTCCAGCGACACGGCCAGCAGGTCGCCGCCCGCGCGCCCGGCGAGGATGTCGATGGCCTCCTTGACCTCCAGCGCGTTGCCCACGTGCGTGCCCAGCGGCTGCTCCATGCCCGTCACCAGCGCGAGGATCGGCTTGCCCGCCTGCGCGCCGATATCGACCATAGCCTTCGCCAGCGCGATGGAATCCTCCAGCGTGTGCATCAGCGCGCCGCTGCCGGTCTTCACATCCAGCACGATTGCGCCCGCGCCGCTCGCCAGCTTCTTGGATACGATGCTCGAGGCGATCAGCGGAATGCAGTCCACCGTGCCGGTCACGTCGCGCAGCGCGTAAAGCGCCTTATCCGCCGGGCAGAGGTCGTGCGTCTGACCGATGACCGCGCAGCCGATTTCCTGCACCTGCCGCACAAAGCGCGCCTCCGTCTCCTCCACCGAGCAGCCGGGGATGCTCTCCAGCTTATCCAGCGTGCCGCCCGTGTGCCCGAGACCGCGGCCGGAAATCTTCGCGACCTTCGCGCCGCAGGCCGCTGCCAGCGGCACGAGCACCAGCGTCGTCGTGTCGCCCACGCCGCCGGTGGAATGTTTATCCACGCAAACGCCGTCGATGGCGGACAGATCGACCACGCCGCCGGAATGCATCATTTCCATCGTCAGGCAGGTCGTCTCCTGCGCGTTCATGCCCCGCCAGCAAATCGCCATCAGCAGCGCCGAAAGCTGGTAATCCGGGATGGTTCCCGCCGCCGCGCCCTGCGCGAAAAAGCGAATTTCCTCCGTGCTGAGCGCTTCTCCCGCTTTCTTTTTGAGAATAAGATCCACCATGTTCATATCCGTTCCTCCTTTGGTTCGGTTGATTGAACGATCTGAAGGGCGCAGAGCGCCGCGCGCCACGCCTCCCGCTTTTTTTCATAAGGCATGGTATATGCCGGGCTCGTGCTGGGCAGCCGGATGACCTGCCGCGCCCCCGCCCAGCCGGATTTGACAAACAGCTTATGCGCCGTCGCGCCGTTGCACAGCACGGTTTGAATATCGGGGCACCGCGCGTACAGACTGCCGAAGTCGTTAAAAACCACGTCGCGCATGTCGCTGTCCAGACTGCCCTCGCGCTCGCAAACGGCCGCCGCGTCCCACAAGGCCAGATGATGCGCGCGGATCAGCGTCTTTTTCCGCTCGTAATCCCGGCTGGGCGTTTCCCCGAAAATATCGAACAGAATCGGCCAGAATGCGTTTCTCGGGTGCGCGTAATACTGCGCGTCTTCGAGCGATTTGACGCTGGGCATCGAGCCGACGATCAGCACCCGCGCGCTTTCATCGAAGACGGGCTCAAAAGACCGGCAGATCATACCTGCTCGATGTCGAACGCCGCCGCGCGCCCCATGCGGTTCATCACGGCCAGACCGATACCCGCCGTATCCACCGCCTCGCAGAGCGCCACCGTGTCCCCGCGTTCATCCAATTCGCGCAGCGCGGCGAACAGCCTTGCCGCCGCCTCCTGCGGGCGTTTTTCGCTGCCCAGGCTGATGAACGTGCGATCCCCGTAACGGTGCTCGTCCAGCCCCAGAATAGCCACGCGCTCACCCTTGGCCGTCTGCTCGTCGTATCGCCTGCAAATCGCCGAGACGACATGCTCCGGCGCGCCGCTGAAGATGACCGTCTTCGCCTTCGGCGCGTAATGCTTGTATTTCATTCCCGGCGAGCGCGCCACGTCGCCCTCCCTGAGCGGGCTCATCACGTGCTCGTCCACGCGGACATGCCCCAGCACGCGCTCCACCATCTCCGGCGTGATTCCGCCCGGGCGCAGAATCACCGGCACCTCGCCCGTCGCGTCGATCACGCTGGATTCCACGCCGACCTGACACGCGCCGCCATCCAGAATCAGCGGAATCCGCCCGTCCATGTCCTCCAGCACGTGCAGCGCCGTCGTCGGGCTGGGGCGGCCGCTTCGGTTGGCGCTCGGCGCGGCAATCGGGCAGCCCGCCGCGCGAATCAGCCTGCGCGCGTCGGCGTTGGCGGGCAGGCGAATGCCCACCGTGTCCAGCCCCGCGCTCACCGCGTCGGGGATGCAGTCCGCCTTGGGCAGAATCAGCGTCATCGGCCCCGGCCAGAACGCCTCCATCAGCTTCCGCGCGGCCGCGGGAATCGCGCGCACCAGCGGCGGAATCTCTTCCACGCAGGCGACATGCGTAATCAGCGGGTTATCCTGCGGACGCCCCTTCGCTTCAAAAATCTTGGCGACCGCGCGCGCGTCCAGCGCGTTTGCGCCCAGCCCGTAGACCGTCTCCGTCGGGAAACCGACGAGCTCGCCCTCGCGGATGAGCCTCGCGCCCAGCGCGACGGATTCTTCGTTCACCTTGAGCAGCTCTGTTTTCATCGCTTTATCCTCTTTGCCATTCGCCCTGCCCCAACGCGCGCAGCTGCTCCTGCTGGTCGGCGTATATCAGCGGGTCGATGATGTCGTCCATATCGCCATCCACAAAAGCGTCGATGGTGTAGATCGTCTTGCCGATGCGGTGGTCGGTTACGCGCCCTTCGTTGAAATTGTAGGTGCGGATGCGCTCGCTTCGGTCGCCCGTGCCCACCTGCGCGCGGCGGTCGCTGGCGTAGGCCGCGTCCTTTTCCTCCTGCAATTTTTCGTAAAGCCTCGCGCGCAGAACGCGCATCGCCTTTTCCTTGTTCTTGAGCTGGCTTTTTTCGTCCTGACAGGTCACGACGATGCCGCTGGGGATGTGCGTGATGCGCACGGCGCTGTCCGTCTTGTTGATGTATTGCCCGCCGTGGCCGGACGCGCGGTAGACGTCGATGCGCAGGTCGTCGGGGTTGATTTTAACGTCAACCTCCTCCGCCTCCGGCAGCACAGCGACCGTCGCGGTGGAGGTCTGCCGCTTGCCGTTGCTCTCCGTCACCGGGATGCGCTGAACGCGGTGCACGCCGCTCTCATATTTCAGGCGGCTGAACGCGCCCTCCCCCGTGATGGCGAAAACCGCCTCCTTCACGCCGCCCAGCTCGGTCATGCTGGCCTCCAGCATCTCGGTCTTCCAGCCGTGCCGCTCGGCGTATCGCATGTACATCCGCATCAGCATCGCGCCGAACAGCGCCGCCTCTTCGCCGCCCGCGCCGCTGCGGATTTCCATCACGACGTTCCGTTCCGCGTTCGGGTCTTTGGGCAGAAGCAGAAGCTGAATTTCGCGCCGGGTCGCCGCCAGCCGGTTCTCAAGCTCGGCCAGCTCCTCCTTCGCCATTTCGGCCATGTCGGGCTCGTCGAGCAGCGCGCGTGCCTGCTTTTGCGCGTCCTCCAATTCGGCGTATCGGCGAACGGCCTGATCCAGCGGCTCAAGCTGGCTGTGCTCGCGCATCAGCGCCCGCCATTTTTCCTGATCCTGCACCACCGCCGGGTCGGAGAGCAGCATGCCCAGCTCCTCCATGCGCGGGTGCACCCAATCCAGTTTTTTCAGCATGCGCCCTCCTTCTTCGCCCCGACGACGCGCCAGTTCTGCCCATAGTCGCGCAGCGCGAACGGCTCGCCGATATGTGCCTTCACCAGCGCGCTCACCGCGTCCTTTTGCAGCCAGCCGATTTCAAAGAGCAGGCAGCCGCCCTCGTTCAGGTATTCCGGCGCTTCCCGGCTGATGCGCCTGTAAAAATCCAGCCCGTCCGCGCCGCCGAAAAGCGCCAGCTCCGGCTCGCGCGTGACCTCCGGCATCAGCCCCCGCATCTCGTCCTCCGAAATATACGGCGGGTTTGATACAATCATATCATATTTTCGGCCTTTCAGCGCAGAAAAACAGTCGCTTTTGACAAATTCAACGGCCGCTCCGTTGCGCTCGGCGTTTTGCCGCGCGATTTCCAGCGCCCTGTCGCTCACATCCACCGCCGTCACCTGCGCTGGTCTGCCCAGCTTGGCGAGGCTGACGGCAATCGCACCGCTCCCCGTGCCGATATCCAGCACCCGCGCACCCGGTTTCATCCACGCAAGCGCCTTTTCGACGAGAATCTCCGTGTCCGCGCGCGGAATCAGCACACCCGGCTCGACGTGAAACGTCAGCCCCATAAATTCCGTTTCGCCGAGGATGTATTGCAGCGGCTCGCGCGCCGCCCGCCGGTCGCAGAGCGCGTCAAACGCCGCCCGCTGCGGCGCGGCCAGTTCACGATGTCCATTTATACGCATAGCCAGCGTATCTTCTTTCAATACGCTGGCCAGCAAATAAGAGGCGTCCACATCCGCGTCCGGCACGTCTGCCTGCTCAAGACGGGCCGTCGCCGCACGCAGCGCTTCGCGAATGGTCACGCGGAAGCACCGTCCTTCTTCTCGTCGTTCTTTTCGTCTTCTTTTTCGGCTTCTTTTTCGTCTTCCCGCGCTTCGTCAGGCGCGTTTTCGTTCGCCTGTCCGTCGCCCGCCGGTTCGGGCTTTTTCCCCTTCGCGCCGTAGACGTATACGTTCGCGTCGAGGTGCTCGCCGTAGTGCGCAGGACCCGCCTTCGCCGCCTTCATCGACGCGATGGCGACTTCGAGCATGGAATCGTCCGGCTCTCTGGTGGTCAGATACTGAAGCATCATGCCCGGCCAGCGGAGGATGCGCACAATCACGCTGTCGCCCGCGTGCGCCAGCCCCTTGAGCACCTCATACGAAACGCCGGTGACGATCGGCAGCGTCAGCAGGCTGCGCAGAATACGGCCAAGGAACGTCAGCTTTTCAATGCCGAACAGCGCAAAGAGCACCTGATCCGCCACCGCGCCGATCAGAATCGAGATGAACATGACCAGAAAGAGGAACGCCGTGCCGCAGCGCGGATGCAGGCGGGAGAACCGGCGCGCGTTTTCCGGCGTCAGCTCCAGCCCGGCCTCGTTGCAGTATACGGTCTTATGCTCCGCGCCGTGGTACATGAACACGCGCTTGATATCCGGCACGAAGGAAATCGCGATCATATAGCCGACCAGAATCGCGATGCGCGTCAATCCGGCGGAAAGGTTGATGACAAAGCGGCTGTCCGTTCCCTTGCCGACGAGCGTCGCCATGCCCGAGGGCAGCGCGACAAACAGGAACAGGCTCAGCGCGACGGCAAGCACCATCGCGACGGCCATGACGACCTTGTCGATGCTCGCGCCCAGCTTCTCGGCGAGCCACTTTTCAAACTTGCTGGGCTCTTCCTCCATCACGCCGAGCATCTGCGTGCTCTTGTCGAGGGTTTCCATGCCCATTTTGAGCATGACCACCATGTTGACGCAGCCGCGGATCAACGGCAGTCCCATCCACTTGTGCTTTTTGGAGAGCGGCTCGTTGTGCTTGCACGTCACCATGATCCTGCCGTTCGGGCGGCGCACCGCGATGGCGATGGATTCGTCGGACGGGCTTTGCATCATCACGCCTTCCATCACGGCCTGCCCGCCGATATCTTTATACTGATGCTTCTGACTGCTCATTGTTTTTAGCTCCTTTTCTTGGGGCAAAGCCCCAACGTCCCCCCATCTCGTTACTCATCGTCCAGCTCGTCGCTCTGCTGCTTTTGGCGCTTCTTGACGTAGGCCATCAGCAACGACAGCAGGGCAAAGCACAGGATAAACGCCGCCGCGCCAAAGAGCAGCGCCTTGGCCGCGTTTTCGTGCAGCCCGAACGTCACCGCCGTCACACCCAGCGCGCATAGCAGCGCATACGCCGCGTTGCCGCCCGTGCTCGGCCGCGCGTCCGCATCCCAAATGCCGCGCCGCGCATACGCGATAATCATGCCGACGCTGACCACGGCGATGACAAACGCCTCGCCCGCAACCTGCGCAAAGCCCGCGCCGAAGAGCATCTGCACCACGACCGCCGCGCACAGCAGCGCGTACATGCCCCACATTCCGCGATGCTCGATGCGGTACATCTCCTGCGTTTCGCGCTCATCCAGCACGTTTTTTGTTTTGAGATAGAGCTTCATGCGCCGCCCTCCTCATCCCAGAATAGGTCGTTGAGCGTCTTGCCCAGCGCCCGGCAGATGGCCACACACAGCGCCAGCGACGGATTGAACCGCCCGGCCTCGATCATGCCGATGGTCTGGCGCGTCACGCCGACCTTCGCAGCCAATTCCTCCTGCGACAGGTCGCAGCCAACCCGCGCCGCCTTCAACCGAAGGTTTTTCAAGCGTTTCGCCGCCTCCTTCTTCTCAGGATTCCAGATGATTGCATTATACGCCTCATCCGTCATTTCGTCAACTATATTTGTCGTTTTGGCATTTATGTTTTTCTTATCGGTTTCTTCTCATTTTCTTTTCGGGCAAAACAAAAGGAGACAGCTTTCGCTGTCTCCGAGTGGGTAAGATTAGATGCCGTAACGCTTCTTGAAGCGATCGACACGGCCGCCCGCGTCAACGAGCTTCTGCTTGCCGGTGAAGAACGGGTGGCACTTGGAGCAGATTTCAACGCGCAGCTCCGGCTTAGTGGAACCCGTTACGAAAGTGTTGCCGCAAACGCAGGTCACGGTCGCCTTCTGATACTTCGGATGGATGCCTTCCTTCATGATTTTCACCTCTTTCGCCGCGATACTATCGTATGAAAGGCGCGCCAAATCGCACCTTCTCATACGCCTGAGCGGAGACTGCGTATAGTATACCCTTCTTTCTCCCAAATTGCAAGCCATTCTTTCAATCTTTTGAAAAAATCTTCGTTTTTTTCGGTCTTGAGCAGCATGGAAATCAGTTGGGCGGTCGCCTCGCGGGTGTGCCCCTGCCCCAGCATCCGCCGCACCATCGCCACGCCCTCACATTCCGCCGGAGAGAGCAGCAGCTCCTCGTGCCGCGTGCCGGATTTGGCCAGATCAATGGCCGGAAAGATGCGCGCCTCGGAGAGCGCCCGGTCGAGCTTGATTTCCGCGTTGCCCGTCCCCTTAAATTCCTCAAAGATGACGTCGTCCATCCGGCTGCCCGTCTCCACCAGCACCGTCGCGATCATCGTCAGGCTGCCGCCCTCCTCGATGTTGCGCGCCGCGCCGAAAAAGCGCTTCGGCCTGTCCAGCGCGCCGGGCGCAAGGCCGCCGCTCATCGCGCGCCCGCCGGGGCTGAGCGCGTTGCAGGCGCGCGCCAGCCGGGTCAGGCTGTCCATCAGCACGACGACGTTCTTCCCCTGCTCCACCAGCCGCTGCGCCCGCTCGTAGACCATATCCGCCACGCGGACATGGTTTTCCTGAGGCGAATCGAACGTGGAGTAAAACACGTTCGCGCGGACGGAGCGACGGATATCCGTGACCTCCTCCGGCCGCTCGTCAATCAGCAGAATCATCAGCTCGATATCCGGGTGATTTTGCTCGATGGCGCGGGCGATTTTTTGCAGGAGGATCGTCTTGCCCGCCTTCGGCGGCGCGACGATCAGCGCGCGCTGACCAAGGCCGATGGGCGCGATAAAATCCATCAGCCGCATGGAAGGGTCTCCCGGCTCGCCTTCCCCCTCCAGCGTCAGCCGCCGGTTGGGGTGAATCGGCGTCAGCGAATCAAACGGCCTGCGCACGCGCGCAATTTCGGGGTTTTCCCCGTTGACGGATTCAATGTACATCAGCGCGTTGTATCGGTCGCCCATCCTCTTCGGCCTCGTCTTGCCGACGATTTCATCGCCGCTGTGCAGGTTGAACCGGCGAATCTGCGCGATGGAAACATAGATGTCGTCCGCGCCGGGCGTTCCGTTCTGCGCGCGCAGAAAGCCGTAGCCGCCGGGCTGCACCTCCAGCAGGCCATGGCCGCTGCCCAGCAGCCCCGCCTTGAGCATCTGCGGCACGACCGGGTTGCTCGTGCCGTATTCCTCGTCGTAAAACCCGAGCGGCTTGGGCTTGTACAGCCCGATGTCCGGCTGTTCGGCGGGCGCCTGCGCCGGCTTCATCCCGCTGCCAAGCTGGCGAAACAGCGTCTCGACCATCTGCGCCTTGTTCACCCCGTAGGGCAGGCGCACCTTGTTGGCGCGCGCCAGCTCGCGCAGCTGCACCACCGTCATGTTTTGATATACTCTTGCGGATTCCAATTTGATTTCAGCTCCTCCCAATGGGCCAACATGCTTTGCCGCGGTGTTTCCCGCGGATGTGCTTTCATGGTGAAGGATATGCCGAAATCCATAAAGATATACGTTATTTAAGGTTTTCTCGCCAGAATCACGTCGCGGCTGATCGCCTGCTCAACCCAATGCTCCAGGTTCGCCGTCTGCACCGCCTCAAACCCGGCCTTTTCCATGAGCCGGATCAGCGCGTCGCGCTTGGTGACATGCGTGTTGAAGCTGATGGCCAGCACGCCGCCGGGCTTGAGCACGCTGTGCCACCCCGGAAGCGCCGCCGCAATCGTGCCGCCGATGGAATCCTGCCTGCCCGCCGTGCCCTTCTGCACGCCGTAGGGCGCGTCCGTTACCATCAGATGAACGCTGTTCGGCTTGAGCAGCGCCGCCGCCTCGCGCGTGTCGCCGCAGATCAGGCGCAGCGTCCGCGTGTCGCCTGCCTTAAAATGCTCCGCCGAATCGGAAAACACGAATTTGTTTTCCCGGCCGCCCACCTGCCCGCGCACGGTGAGTGCGCTGTCCGTCCGCTTGTATTTGATGCGGTGGAATTCGAGGTAGCGCGTCATGTAATCGGCCGCTTCCTTCACGTCCGCCTTACCGATTTCAAGCCCCACGCCGTGATAGCCGCGCCGAAGCGCCAGCATCAGCGTCGTTCCGCGTCCGGCCATCGGGTCGCAGACAACGAGCTGGCTGTCATGCACAGGCATGAACGCGCTCGCCGCCAGCGCCATCGTCAGCATCGTATCGGTAAACATCTCGTTCGTCTTGCCCTTGTATTTGAGCAGCGCGGGCAGATCCTCCCCGACGTAGTTGGGATGGGTGCGCGCAATCGGGGTCAGCCTGCCGTCCTCCATGCTAAAGAGCATGTAGACGCTGGCCAACTGGCTGAGCATGCGCATGTCGCGTTCGGTGAGCTTCGCCGCCTCGAACGTCAAAAACGTCGCGCCGCCCATTTCCTTGGGCGTGACCTCGGCCTCGCGCCCCAGCGCGGTCAGCGTCATGGCCAGTTCCTGCGCAGCCAGCTGCAAAAGCGACTGGCGATAGCGTACATTGGCATGCGGATAGAGCAAAAATGCGTAGGTCATCGTTTTTCTCCTTCAGTCGCCTTGTTCTCATTTCGCCGTTTTTTATCGGCCTGATAAACCTTTTTCTTTATTTGCTGAAAGGGCTATTCTCCCCCCCCCCCCCCCCGGGGGGGG
>ERZ826220.874-NODE-874-length-33168-cov-4.988736_pt1 | contig 33168 bp, 26 predicted proteins | sample MGYA00519927_ERZ826220 | MGnify/ENA primary metagenome ERZ826220 (study PRJEB31778, sample SAMEA3449225) | human gut metagenome | biome: human gut; feature: human-associated habitat; material: faeces | place: United Kingdom | collected 2010/2012 ... | reverse complement strand
CTGCCGCACCTCGCTCGCCGTATCGGCACTTAGAATTATGCGGTATTGCCTTAGGGTAGATTTCGGGTTTTGGTGAGGTTCTCTCCCCCGCTCGCAGGCAGCGGAGGGAGAGAGCCTTGCCATTATCCGAAACAGTTCCTTTTTTACTCCTTCGGGTCCTCAATCTCCTCGATCTCGACCTCGCTCAAATCCAGCGCATCCAGACGCGCATTCATGGCATCGGTGGCCTTGACAAACTCGGCGTGGGGTGTGCCGGCAGGCAGGGTGTCCGGCGTGAAGCGGTCCCCTGCCTCGGCCTGCTTTTTCAGGTCCTTCACAGCCAGCGGCACCATGAGCGGCTTGCCCTTGGCATTGCGCAGACCGATGGCCATAAGCGCGGTGGCCGCGATGACCGACCCAATCGCCACCAGCTGGCTGGCGCGCAGACCGGTATTGCCGATCAGCAGCGAGTCGGTGCGCAGCCCCTCGATCCAGGCGCGGCCCAGGCCGTACCAGATGATATAGCCCAGGAAGATTTGTCCGTTGAACCGCCGTTTTTTGTAAAGCGAAGCCAGCACGGCGAAGCCAACCAGACACCAGATGCTCTCATACAAAAACGTCGGGTGCACCGGCGCGGCGGGGTCCACGGTCACGCCCGCGGGCAGCGTGACCTGCACGGATTTGAGATACGCCTCCGTGCCCTCGCTGTACATGCCCCAGGGCAGCGTCGTGTTTGTACCGAAGGCCTCCTGATTGACGAAGTTGCCCCAGCGGCCAACGCCCTGCCCGATCAGAAAGCCCAGCGACACCAGATCAAACAGTGGCAGCAACGGCACCTTGCGCCATTTAGCGGCCAGCCCGCCGAACACAAACGCGCCGATGACCGCGCCATAGATGGCGATGCCGCCCTTGCGGATGTCGATCATCTCCCAGAGGCTTTGATACGCAAAGGGTGCCATAGCTACGTAATAAATACGGGCACAGACGATGGCCATGACCGTGCCGATGGCCACAACGTCCACCAGACGGTCCGAGTCGATGCCGTAGTCCACGGCATTGCGGAAGGCGTAGAGCATCGCCAGCAGCATGCCCGCCGCGATGATGACGCCGTACCAGTAAATGTTGAACCCGCCGATGGCCAGCGCCACGCGGTTGACCGTCAGATCCAGGCCCAACCCGGGAAATTGCACATGATAGACCATTTTCAACTTAACCTCGTTATTTTTCTGCCGGGTCGATCTGCACGTAGGCGCGGTTTTCCTCCCGCAGGGCCGTCTGCAGCAGGGCGTTGGCGTCCTCCACGGTCAGCGCGGCCAGCGCGTCGATCTCCGCCAGCGGCCGGTAGCATTTTTCAAAGTCCTCCACGTCGAGATCCGCGACCACGGTCGTGCGGCCCGGGATCACACAGACCAGCTTCTGGTTCTGCAGCAGCTGGAGCGCCTCCCGCACGGGCGTGCGGCTGACGTTGAAGTAGGAGGCCAGCTCCGAATCCAGGATCTTCTCGCCGGGCTTCATGACGCCGGTGATGATCCAGTCGCAGACCGTCTGATAAACAACACTTTTTGCCGACTGGCGCTGCAGCGCCTGCGGGCGTTCCGGGATGGGCATGCCTCCGCCTCCTGTCAATTCTTATTTTTAATGTGAAAACTAGTTTATTTTATCACACTCCGGCTGCGTTTGCAAGGAAAAAAGCCGCCGGATCTGCCGCGGGAAGGGGAGAAACCTTTAAGACCATAAAAAATTTTAGGTTATCAAAAATTTTGTTTGACATCTGCATCTCATGTGGTATAGTGGTATCAGAAGCGGTCTGCACGGCAGACGCAAAAGTTAAAGAAAGAATTTAAATTGGGAGGTACCCTGCGTTTATGAACTATGATGCAATCAAGAAGGCAGCAGAGATTGCCGGCTCCGATAAGGTCGTCCTCTACGATGGCAGCTTCGGCTTCCTGAATTGCTCTCGTTCTGCAGCAGAGGAACTCTTCGAAAACGCCCCCAAGATCCGCAAGTGGGTGGATGAAGAGCTGTATCCCAAGTACATGAAACAGCGTGGTCTTGAGATTCCCGATTATATGAAGTGATTCTTGCAAGTTTCAAGCAACCAGCAGGCACTCTACTATGGAGAGTGCCTGCTGGGAAAAGTAAATGAACCAAAGAGAATTCACGTTCATAAATAAAGGAGATTCGTGTATGACTTGTTTTGAAAGAGCCCCCGCTAATAAGAAGCGCCTGACCCTGATTGCTGTCTTCGTAATGCTGTTTGCTTCTGTGCTCCAGTCCGGTACTGACTCTGTGATTCTGGCGCTGGCAGCCGCAGAGATCGGTGGCACCGAATACTATGCTTTGGCAAAATCCTTTTCATCCGTGTCTGCGGCTGTCCTGATGCCTATGTTTGCCTATTTGGGCGCAAAGGATCCTTCTCGCAAGAGAAGCCTGTTTATTTGGTCTGCTTTAGCCGGTGCGGTTTGCATCTTCCTTCGTGCAATTGCGACGCATATGGCAATTATTGTGGCAGCTGGCATTCTGCACGGTATGTTTTCTTCCGGTCTCTATGTCATTGGCTATTCTATCATCCGAGATATTTATGACCAAAAGACTGCAGCAAAGTATCTGGGCTTTGTCGTTACCATGAACAGCCTGGGCACTTTGATCGGCCCTATTGTTTCCGGTGTTATGATTGATATGCTGGGTTGGAGAATTGTTTGCCATATCATCTGGATCATTGCTCTGGTCAGCGCATTGCTCGGCATGGCCGGCGTGAAGGTCACCAAGGAAGATGCTGCGGAATTGGCTGTTGAAACGGGTTCCTTTGATCTTAGCGGTACGATTTCTCTGAGCGTTTTCCTGGGTGCGATCAGCCTCTTCCTGGCACTGGGCTCCTCTCTGATTCCCTTTGGCAGCACCACCAGCAATATCCTTTTGGTTGTAAGCCTGGTTGGTCTGGTTGGGCTGATTCTCACCATTCGTAAGAAGGGTAACAATTGCATCATCCCTGTGCCGGTGTTGAAGGATCGGAATACCCTGATTCTGACGATCAATAGTTTCTTGATGAATTTCTCTCTGATTGCCATTTTCTTCTTTATTCCTTCTTACATCCTTTATGTGCTGAATGGTTCCGCTACGCAGTCCGGCCTGACCACTACACTGCTCTCTATTCCCGGCCTGTTCATGGGGCCCATTTACTCCAGAATGATTGCCAATAAGGGCAGTGCAAGGGGTGTTCTGACAATTGGCATGATTCTTCGCGTTGTGGTTCATGCCGCATTCATCTTCATCCTCAGTCCCAGTACCGACCTGATGGTGATCTATGCGCTGATGATTATCGCCGGGTTCTACCAGAGCGCCCATGTTTGTACGATGACCACTGCGCCGCAGATCCAGCTTGCAGCGGACAAGCGCACTTATGGCAATGCGATGATCCAAGTAACCATGGCACTGGGTTCCTCCATCGGCTCTGCAGTTTACTCCATGGTGATTGCTGCCAAGGGTATTGTGGATGGCTTGAAGGTTGCCTTTGTGATTGCCATGGTCGCTGCGATCATCGTGCTGGTCATTTCTCAGTTCCTGGTCAAGAATGAGGAAAACTGATTAAAGACACTTAAGCTGGTGGCATATCATCCCGGTTGAGAGACAAGTGTATACTTGGTTCCCATCTGTTTGATGGCACGGTATGCCACGCAGGCACAAAGGCTCTGTTTCATATGTGCAGGGCCTTTGTGTCGTATTCCCCAATCCTCAGCTGAACGAAACAATATTTGTATTAAAGGAGAATTGAATATGAGTATTTGGAATTTAAATGTGAACTGTGGAATTACATTTGGAGAAGACTCTCGCTTGACAGTTGGGGAAAAGTTGAAAAGCTACGGAGCCACCACCGCGCTGCTTCTCTACGATATGGCCATGGATCAGTTTGGCTATCAAAGAGAGATCGAAAAAGTTATCAATGACGCTAATATCAAAGTAGTTTGTTATCAGGTTGAGGAAGGTGAACCCACCGCCCAGAAGTCTGACCGGGCTTATGATTTCGCAAAGGACAAGTCTGTTGATGCAATCGTCGCCATCGGCGGGGGCAGCACCATGGACACCGGCAAAATGGTGGGAAAACTCTTGGCGAACGGCGGTAAGACGCGGGATTATCAGAATAATCCATGCATTGGAAACACTGTATTTCGTCCGCTCATTGCACTTCCGTCCACTGCCGGTACCGGAGCTGAGTTGACGCCCTACCTGACCTGTGCAACAGAAGACGGGAAAAAAGGCGGTGTTGCCAATACGCCTGTTACCTGTGCGATCGTCGACCCTGTGTTGACTTATAAGCTACCCCCCGTCGTTACGGCCAACACCGGTATTGATGCACTGTGCCACGCTTCAGAGGTGCTGTGCAACTGTACCAGTATACCGAATCCTTTTGCAGACCTTGTTTGTATGGAGGTCATCCGCACCATATTCAAATGGTTGCCAATTGCCTATCAGGACGGCTCCAATAAGGAAGCCCGTAAGTGGATGTCCTATGCGGCAACGATGGGTGGTTTCGCACTTTGCCTGCGCATGATCTCGTTTGGCCACCCAATCGCTAACCAGATTTCCAACACGTTCCATACCCCTCATGGCGCTGGATGCAGCATTGGCATGACTGCTTTCGTACACTACAATGTTACTGAGAATCCCGAATGGATCCGGCTGAACGCAGAGTGTCTTGGCATCCAGCAGGATGGCCTTTCCTATGATGAAGTTGCCGTTCAGGTCGTGAAGGCTTACGACGATCTGCGCAAACTGTGCGGCATGAAGAACATCAAGGAATTAGGTGCAGAAGAGTCCTACGTTGATGAAATCATCGAAAACCTGAAAGCTGACAAAAACCTGGCTTATAATCCCTGTCCGCCGAAGATGGATGTTTTGCAGAAAGTTCTTCATGAAATCTACGCATTATAAAATGAATGCTGACAGGTAAAAGCACAATAAAAGCAGAACACTGGAAGCTCTTTTCTTAGAAACATTTTTTAATCAGGGTGGAGTGTATGGAAAACAAACAGCAAGAACACACTTATGAATCCTCCAATGTAATGCCGTCTCTTGGTGAACGGATCAGTTATGGTGTTGCAGATTTTGGATATGCTTCCGCTTATATGTGGGTCAGCTCGTTCATGACCATCTTTTTTACCGATTATGTCGGTGTTCCAGCTGCGTCTGTTTCGGCATTGCTGTTGGTGGTGCGCATTTTTGATGCAATTAATGATCCAATCATTGGTTCCATTGCAGATCGTACTAAGTCGAAATACGGACGTTATAGACCATGGGTTGCCGTTGGCGGAACAGTCATGTGTCTTATGATTGCACTGATGTTTGCCGTGCAGCCGACCTGGTCTATGGGTGTTAAAATTGCCTGGATGTGGATCGTTTACATTGTGGTCACTGTAGCAGCTACCTGCTATGCTATGCCTTTTAATGCCCTTGGTGGCGTTATTACATCAAATGACGAAGGGCGCGTTAAACTGTCAAATACCCGAATGGTGTGTTCTAGCCTAGGTTCAAACTTTACCAACCTGATTGCTGCAACGCTAATTCTTCTGTTATCTGGTACAAACCGGACCAGCAATACCGCTCAGGGTTATTTTGGAGCTGCGGTATGCAGTGTTGTGATCAGTCTTCCGTTTATCCTCTGGAGTGCGGTCAAGTCCAAGGAACGCGTGCAACCGCCACCTCAGCAAATGGAAAAGAAAAGCAAAATTTCTCTAGGACTTCAGATGAAGTGCTTGTTGGGGAATAAATATGCACTGGGGTGTATGTTCGGTCAGTTTGTAGCCGGTTTTTATACCTACGGCCGATACACAATTATGGCTTACTACTTCACCTATTATGAAGGTGATTTTAACCTGTATTCCATAACCGGCATCATCGGCTTGTTTACCGGCATTGCTGGTTCTGGACTACTCGGCCCTTGGCTGTACAAAGTCATTCAGCATAAGGGCAGAGCTGTGGGTACCGCATTTGGCCTCTCCGGTATTCTCTCCATCCCTATGTTCTGGCTTTCTGCAAAAGGTGTCCTGTTCTGGGTCTTCTACGCTGTTTCCACAGCACTTGGTACTGCGGCATTTGGCCTGCGGTATGGCTGTGACGGCGATAACGCTGACTATGCCGAGTATAAGTACGGTATCCGTGTGGATGGGTTTCTTTCCGCCTTTATCTCTATGATGCTGAAGGCTGGCGGTGCCGTAGGTCCTGCTGTGTTGCTGGTTTGGCTGGATTCCCTGGGCTATGTAGCTAATCAGGCTCAGAATGCCAGTGTACTCAATGCGCTGAATATGGGTATTTCTTTCATCCCTGCAGTCTTGCTTCTCCTTGTTGCATTAAACTTTCTGATTTTTTATGATATGGACAGCAAAAAGCATGCGGAAATTGTGAAAGAATTGGAATGTCGGCGAGGAACTGAAAGCAAATAACATATAAAAGCATTTTGTTTCACCAGATTTTCATGAGAAAAGATTGCAAATTCGAATACTATACAAATTAAATGGATCGAGGTAAATCAGATGAACAAACAGTTTGAAGGTAAGGTTGCATTTATTTCTGGCGGAACCAGCGGCCTCGGTAAGGCTACCGTATATGAATTGGTCAAGCGTGGCGCACGGGTCATTTTTGTCGGCAGAGATGATGCCAAGGCTCAGGAAGTTATCAACAAATGCAAAGAACTGGGCGGCGAGGCTGAATATAAGAACTGCGATATTACAAAGCATCAAAATGTGATTGATGTTTTCGGGTATATTCGAGAAAGATACGGAAAGCTTGACTTTGCAGGCAATGTTGCCGGTACGGGGATTCCCTCCACCCAAATTGACGATACCACAGACGATCAGATTGATATGATGATCGATATCAATTTGAAGGGCCTGATTTACTGCATGATTGAAGAAATCAAGATTATGCGGGAGCATAGCTTCGGTCGCATCGTCAATATTGCTTCCGGTGCAGCAAATATTGGCGCTCCCGGCATGGCTGTTTTGGCAGCATCCAAGGCAGGCGTTGTTGGTGTAACAAAAAATGCATGCTTTGACGTGGTCAGGGACGGCATCACTGTGAACAGTATTTCTCCTGGTGCCATTGAAACGGAGTTGGTTCAGTCCATCAAATATACGCATGCAGAGGAGTATAAGTCATATAGTAATAACATGCCTATCGGCAGATTTGGTATGCCGGAGGAAATTGCACATGGTGTGTGCTTCTTCTTTGAGGATGAATCTGCCTTTATTACTGGTGTGAATCTGCCCATTGACGGCGGCTTCTGCGCTGGAAAAATGGTGCGCTAATTCTCTGCCTGTATAATCTCGCAACTTTGCAATATTCCCAAAAGGGCACGTTGCAAAATAGTGCCTAACATTGCGGATAGGAACCCGAAAGGGCTTCCTAATCGAGATAAGGGCGGTTAGCCCCGTCCTCTCACACCGCTGTACGAAGGGCTCCCTATACGGCAGTTCAATCGTATAGTGCAGAGACTCGTACCTGCTGGATAGATTATAGCATCCGGTTCGTGCAAGTCTCTCGTTTGTAATAGAACTTGTTAATGTATCCTGAATAATAGAAAAAGCGTAAGTACACTCAATAATCACCTGCACCGGCGAAGTATCTTACACCACTCATGGTTGGAGCGTTTTTGTTTTCCGTAGTTCTTGGGATCGCCTTTGAAATGTACCCGGCTGCAAAAGTATCCGGAATGATGCCGATGGCAGCACTCGGGTCGGAATAGAGGCTTGAAATTTTTGGATGACATATAAAGTGTTGTGCTATGTCTCTAATCAGATATTGAGCCCACTTCTCTTTGATAACAGCGTATCAAAATGTGGAATTCACAAAAGTAAAATACGCAAGCGGTGAAATCTGGAGAAGCGACACAAACTAAAGTTCGTTTAGAAACGCAAGAGAGATTCTTGCGTTTCTTGGACAACATAAGAGAATTTAAAAGAAAGTTAAGAAATGCCTTGCGATTCTTCTTTACTTTTTGCTTGGCTTGTGTTATCTTGGCCCGTTAGTGGAGAGTGTCGCCATTTGGTTGACTATGCTGGATAAGCCACACAGTCCTAAATAGCGGTTTGTGACGGTGTGACTTAACTATTACTGCTTTTTATTAGGATGTAGAGATGAATGACCACACAAACAGCCACAGACCTGCGTGGAATATGTGGAAACGGTGGACTTAAAAGGTGCTGGAAATCAAATGAAACGGAACGGAAATGACCATAAACGAACGAAAAATATTATAAAAAGTTTCAAATGTCGGTTGACGTGCAGGGGGTCACAGGTTCGAGTCCTGTATCGTCCACCAAACAAATCCCTTAGAGCCGCAAGGCTTTGAGGGATTTTTTGCTGCGCTGAAATGGTGTTTACCCTTCATCTTACCCTTTACAGAAAATCTTTGCGACCGGATTTTCCGCGTATTGGTGGATCGTGGTGCACAGTTCCTGTCCGATCCGGATACGGCCTGCGGTTAACAGGCAGAGCTCTTACAAGGCTGCCTGAGATAGAAACGCCCGGTATACCGCCAGTCCGTCCACCGTGCCCGTTTGGCAGTCCGCTGTCAGCCGTTCCGGGTGCCATTGGATCCCCCAAACCGGCAAGGCTTTGTGTCGGAAGGCCTCTACTACGCCGTCCTCCGCCCGTTGCAAAACCTCCAAACCGGTTCCCAGGCGGCCAATGATCTGGTGGTGGCAACTGTTGACCATACAGCGCTCTCCGTATAGCTCCCGCAGAAAGGACGGTGCATTTTGGACGCTGTGGAGCCGGTCAACGCCTTCTATGGCGCTGTGTCCTGGCCAGTCCTGCACCAGATCGCCGCCGAAAAACACATTGATGGTCTGCATTCCCCGGCATATACCCAGGACCGGCTTGCCAAGGGCCGTAAAATCCGCCAGCAGATCCAGTTCCAGCGCGTCCCGTTCCGGCTCCAAATCCCGGCAGGCTGTGTTTTTCTGGCCGTAACGCCAGGATTCCATGTCCCCGCCGCCGGGCAGCAGCAAGCAGCCGCAGTCCGCCGGCCGGCTCCCGAAGCAGGGAATCCCTCCGGCACGTTCCACCGCCAGTGCATAGTTTTGGTAAGCTGCGGCATCACCAAGAATATAGACCCGCAGGGCCATAGCACTTCCCCCCCCTTCCTCAGCCGCACAGGTAAGATATGCTCATTCTATGCTGTGTTCCTTCGCTGCGCAAGTATTTCTCTTGCAATAGCTGTGAAAATATGTCATAATAGCTAACGCAGTCCCCACAGAGTTTGGATTTGACCGCCTGTGTGCGGCGGGTAAATGGGGTTGCTTGGAGATGTACCCAAGTGGCTGAAGGGTCCGGATTCGAAATCCGGTAGGCGCCGCAAGGCGTGCGGGGGTTCAAATCCCTCCATCTCCGCCAAGAAGAAACAGGACATTCTTATATGAATGTCCTGTTTCTTTTTTTATAACGTTTTTTGAAAGTGAAATGACAGTCTTGGCTGTTCTCACTTACTGAGCGATCTTGCTTTCCGCGCTGCCGACTACCATTTTGGTCAGGGCGAACAGGGCGATGACGTTGGGAATGACCATGAGGTTGTTGAACATATCCGTCAGCTCCCACACCAGATCGTTGCTCATCATGGTGCCCATCAGGATGAACACCAGGGCGATGAGGGTGTAGATCACGGTGCAGGCCTTGGGGTTCTTCTTGCCGAAAAGCCAGATGGCGTTGATCTTGCCGAACAGGTTCCAGCTCAGAACCGTGGAGAAAGCGAAGAAGAACAGGCAGATAGCCACGAACTTGGCGCCGAGGCTGGCTCCCATCACGGAGCCGAAGGCGGTCTGGGCCAGATTGGTCTTGCTGAGCACGGAGGTCACATCCCCCACATAGCCGTTTGCCAGAGGGCCATCGGCGGTGTAGAGGGTGCAGATGATGACCAGCGCGTTGAGGGTCAGCACCACGAAGGTGTCGATGAACACACCGATCATCGCCACAACGCCCTGCTCGTGAGGATCCTTCACGTTGGCCTGAGCGTGGGCATGGGGGGTAGAGCCCATACCGGCCTCGTTGGAGAACAGACCACGCTTGGCACCCTGAGAGATGGCCTGCTTGATGGCGTAGCCGAAAGAACCGCCCACGATGGCCTGAGGCTCAAAGGCGTACTTGAAGATCATGCCGAAGGTGGCGGGGACGTACCGGATGCGGAAGATCAGGATGACCAGACCGCCCAGCAGGAAGATTGCCGCCATAATGGGGACGATTTTTTCCGTAACGGCAGCCAGCCGCTGAACGCCGCCCAGGAAAATCACGGCACAGATCACCACCAGCGCCACGCCCACGATCCAGGAGGGGATGCCAAAAGCAGTCTGGAAGCACTCGCCGATGGAGTTGGACTGCACCATGCAGCCCATGAAGCCCAGAGCCAGGATGATGGCCACGGCGAAGAAGGTGGCCAGGAACTTGCCGAAGCCGCCCTTGAAAGCGGTGGTGATGTAGTAGACGGGGCCGCCGTGGATGGTGCCGTCAGCGGCCTTCACCCGGGTCTTGATGGCCAGCGTGGCTTCAGCATAGATGGTGGCCATGCCGAAGAAGGCAATGACCCACATCCAGAAGATGGCGCCGGGGCCGCCGGTCAGAATAGCGCCGGATGCGCCTACGATGTTGCCGGTGCCCACCTGGGCGGCGATGGCGGTGGCCAGCGCCTGGAAGGAGCTCATGCCGCTGTCATGCTTTTTGCCGTTGAGGGTCAGATTGCCGAACACTCTGCGCATACCCTCACCGAAGCAGCGGACCTGAACAAAGCGGGTCTTGATGCTGTACCACAGGCCCACGGCCACCAGCATAAATACCAGAATGTAGTTGGACAGGTACGTGTTGACGCTGCATACAGCGGGATAAAGCGCAGCGTCCAGTTTTGCGACGATCGATTCCATAGTTTTTTCCTCCTGCACACGGTTTCACCGACGGCGGGATCTTTGCCGCGGTGATAAAAAACGGAGCGGCTGGCAATGCAGCCGCTCCGAAGAACGCAGTACAGGAGATCGACGCAGCCCCGCCGCAAACGGTGAAGCCTGCGGCCTGCCTGACGGATCTCTCCGCCTCGCCTGCCGCTGCGTTAGATCACTCTGTCCTTTTACCTGAGAGATTCAGCGGTCATGCCGCCTTTCACCTTCGGTACCCGGTGAGCCGGGATTCTCCAGAGCCGCATCCACCCATAGTCCTGTCCGCACGGCGGACACCTGAGAGTTTTACTCCTTCGGTAGACTTACGTCGTTTTCCTATGGGCTTCCATTGCCGTTATTCCGTTGTTGAAGATAGCCGTATCCTATCATATGCGCCGCGGAATGTCAACTGTCCGCGCGTGACGGAATATCTGAAATATTTAAGGTTTTCCAAAGAAATTTGTGCATACGGGAGAAAAAACGGCCCCTCTTTTCGGAAGGACCGCTTTTCGGTATGCAGTTGATCAGAAATCTGCGCTGCCCACAGTGCGGGGATGCAGCTCCACGTCACGGATGTTGTTCACACCGGTGAGATACATCACCATCCGCTCGAAGCCCAGGCCATAGCCTGCGTGACGGCAGGAGCCGTAGCGCCGCAGGTCGCAGTAATACTTGTAATCCTCCGGATTCATGCCCAGCTCCTTGATGCGGGCTTCCAGTACATCCAGACGCTCCTCGCGCTGGCTGCCGCCGATGATCTCGCCAATGCCAGGCACCAGGCAGTCCGCCGCGGCCACGGTTTTGCCGTCATCGTTCAGGCGCATATAGAAAGCCTTAATGTCCTTGGGATAGTCGGTGACGAATACGGGCCGCTTGAAGATGTGCTCCGTCAGATAGCGCTCGTGCTCGGTCTGCAGGTCGATGCCCCACTCCACGGGATAGTCGAACTTCTCGCCGCTCTTTTTCAGCAGGTCCACCGCTTCCGTGTAGCTCACCCGGCCGAAGTCGGAGGAGGCCACATGCTCCAGACGCTCCCGCAGGCCCTTATCCACGAACTGGTTGAAGAAGTCCATCTCCTGAGGGCACTGCTCCATCACATAGCGGATGATATACTTGATCATGTCCTCGGCGGTATCCATATAGCCGTTCAGATCGGTGAAGGCCATCTCAGGCTCCACCATCCAGAACTCGGCGGCGTGACGCTGGGTGTTGGAATTCTCCGCACGGAAGGTAGGACCAAAGGTATAGACATTGCCGAAGGCCATGGCGAAGTTCTCGGCGTTCAGCTGGCCGGACACCGTCAGGCTGGTCTTCTTGCCGAAGAAGTCCTGGCTGTAATCTACCTGACCGTCCTCTGTCTTGGGGACGTTGTTCAGGTCCAGCGTGGTCACCTGGAACATCTCGCCGGCGCCCTCGCAGTCGCTGGCGGTGATGATGGGGGTCTGTGCGTAGACAAAGCCGCGATCCTGGAAGAACTTGTGGATGGCGTAGGCCGCCGCGCTCCGCACCCGGAAGGTGGCGGAGAACAGGTTCGTCCGGGGACGCAGGTGCTGGATAGTCCGCAGGAACTCTACGCTGTGGCGCTTTTTCTGCAGAGGATAGTCCGGAGTGGAGATGCCCTCCACGGCGATCTCGGTGGCCTTCAACTCCAGAGGCTGCTTGGCATCCGGTGTCAGGGTCACAACGCCGGAGACGATCAGGGCCGCGCCTACGTTCTGGGCGGCGATGTCCTTATAGTTAGAGAGGGCCTCTGCCTCCATCACCACCTGAAGATTGCGGAAGCAGGAGCCGTCATTCAGCTCGATGAAGCCGAAGCCCTTCAGATCCCGGATGGTGCGGACCCAGCCGCCCACGGAAACGGTCTGACCGGAGAGCGCTTCGCTGTCTGCAAAAATTTTCGCGATTTTTGTGTAACTCATAGTTTGATCCGTCCTTTGTGTTGTTGGTACAATTATAAGCATAATACTCCTATTTTTCGTTCTTTACAAGAGGGAACCGCCATTCTTCCGGCAGAATCAGGGATTTTACGGCGAAAACATAAATTCCTCTTGAATTTTGGCCATTCATCCGATATAATGAACAACGTTAATGCCGGTGTGATGGAATTGGTAGACGTGACGGACTCAAAATCCGTTGGTAGCGATACCGTGTGGGTTCGAGTCCCACCACCGGCACCAAATAGAAACACCATCCGTCAGGGTGGTGTTCCTTTTTTGCTATGCAAAAGTGTAGCAAAATAAGAAATGTGCCATTTCCTCGCCCCTGCGGGGCAACCGGAAATGGTGCATGAAGTTTTATGCACATTCTGCTTGCGGTATGCGCTATCCATATGCGGCAGATCTTATGGGAAAACAGGAGGAAAACGCAGCGGTCAGGGTGGTCCCCGGAATTCTGTATAGATATTTTTCGCCAATATGTGCATAGTATAAGGACGTATGATGCGCTCTGTTCTGCACCGCAGAATGGACGAACACAGGAAAGGTAACGTAATTTATGAATCGGAAAAACCATCTGTTGGCAATCCTTGCGGCTGTCAGCCTCATCCTTGCCTCCCTTGCCGGCTGCGGCGGAAAAACAGAGCCGGACGTCCCGCAGCCGACGCAGAAACCTGTCGAATACGCCAATCTGACGGACGAGGATTCCCGTGCTCTGCTCTCCCGGCTGCTTGAGAACGCGGGCATAGACGAGACCCGGATCCGCGGCCTTTTTGACCGGGTGGACCAGTTCAACGCCAGTGTTAAGAGTGAATGGCTGACAAACGGCTTTGAGATCGCCGCCCCGACCGATACCAAGTACGATCCCTATGAGATGCAGGATCTGTGGGCGGAGAAAAACGGTGACTTCCCCGGCTATAACTGCCGCATTACGGCATTCAGCCTGTTCGGTGAGTTCGTCACCGTCGGAGCGGATCAGCCGAAGACTCAGGGAGAGGATACGCTTTTTCTGGATTTGGAAACGCTGACCGAAGATCCCGCCGTTCTCTGCGGAGACAGCACTGCCAAATTCTGCGCGCTGTTTGCGCCGGTGCCCGCCGCAGACAGTACGGATGTGGACGAGCAGGCCAAGACGCTTCAGGCGGGCTGGGCCGCCCGGGGCGTCGCATTCTCGGACAGCCCCGCCCGGCTGATCTCCGTTGTCCTGCATGACAGGTTCTCGGACACGGAGAATACGCTGTTTGTGGGGCATGTTGGGGTGCTGCTGCCTGTGGAGGACGGGAGCTTCTGTCTGATCGAGAAGGTTGCCTTCCAGGAACCGTACCGGCTGGTAAAGTTACAAAATCGGGCGGAACTGCGCGATTATCTGATGGCAAAGTACGATACCTCCTGGGGACAGGATACCACCCGGCCCTTCATCATGGAAAATGACAGCCTGATGGCGGAGTGAGCGGCGGCACGGGACTGCGGATACCGTATCAGCAATCATACAGTAAAAATAATTGGTTTCCTTGAAAAACCGGCAGACGTGCGGAGCGTCTGCCGGTTTTTGTGTGCAGAATGTTGCACCGGGGCACATGTTTCTGTTGATGGCCGCATAGATTGGACAAGCAAAGGAGGAATCGCTATGCAGCTTTGGAAAAATACGGCTTTGACCTCGGTGGCGGCGCTGCTGGGGCTGTTTCTGCTGCCCTTGGCCGTAGCCCGGGAACCGGCGGAGGTGCCGGAGTATACGGAATCACCCCGGACGGAGCAGACGGCTCCGGTCCAGCCTGCGGTAAAGGCTGTTTATGACGCGGACCGGACCCTGCGGGTGCTGGACGGAGAGACTGTGCGGGAAATGACGCTGGCGGACTATCTGGTGGGCGTCACGGCGGCGGAGATGCCGGCGTCCTTTGCAGAGGAGGCGCTGAAGGCCCAGGCGGTGGCAGCCCGTACCTATACCCTTTACAAGCTGACAGCTGGCAGCAGCCATGGGGACACGGCGGACATCTGCACGGACTCTACCTGCTGTCAGGCGTATATCGCCATGGAGCAGGCCCGGGCCAACTGGGGGGCACAGGCGGACGCTTATGAGAAAAAGGTCCGTGATGCGGTGACGTCTACCGATGGGGAGGCTATCCTCTATGGCGGCATTCCGATTCTGGCGGTGTTCCATTCCAGCTCCGCAGGGCTGACCCGAGCTGCGGGACAGGTGTGGCAGAACGATCTGCCCTACCTGAAGCCAGTGGATTCCCCCGAAGCCAAGGAGACCATCCCCAATTATTACAGCCGCGTAGACTTTACCCCGGCGGCGCTGAAGGAAAAGCTGCTGGCGAAGATCCCCTCTGCCGATCTCTCCGGGGACAAAAAAAGCTGGCTGAAAGATCCCGTCCGGGACAGCGCCGGCAGCGTGGAGACGGTGGAGGTGGGGGGCGTGACGGTCCGGGGCGGTACGGTGCGCGCCGCGCTGGGGCTGCGCTCCGCCTGCTTTGAATGGGAATTGCAGGACGGCAATTTTGTGTTTTATGTCACCGGCTACGGCCACGGCGTGGGCCTCAGTCAATACGGCGCGGACGCCATGGCGGAGAGCGGCGCGGACTATCAGACTATCCTGACCCACTACTATACCGGCGTGACGGTGGAGGTCTTCAACGGCTGAGTCACGGACTTTACAAGACAGAAGCAAATGTGGTAAAATACTTTATTAAAAACTGCCGCGAAGGGGGAATTGCCAATGAAAAAGCGATGGGCGATGGGGCTGCTGTGCTGCCTGCTGTTGTGTCAGCTGGCGTTTCCGGCCAAAGCGGCGGGCAGTGTGTATTTCGTGGCGGCGGAAGAGAGCGTTCTGCCGGTAACGGACGCTACCATGCCCTTCTGGGCCAACGGATACCTGTATGTACCGGCCTCCGTGTTCACCAACCTGGGGATCTCCGTCATCAACAATACCGCGAAGAAGATGACGGTGCTGGAAAAGGATCGGCGGGCCATGCTGTTTGACTGGGCCAAGGGTACGGCGCAGGACAGCAGCGGCAGTCTGTTCACCCCCGGCGTCATTCAGTCCGGCGGACTGGTGTTTGTCCCGGCGTCTACCGTCGCAAACTTTTTCAGCCTGCAATATTCCGTGACAGATGTGACCAACGGCTATCTGGTGTGGCTGCGGTCTCCGAATTTCGGCATGAGCGCCAAGGATTTTGCCAATGCGGCGACCTACAATATGGAAGAGCGCTACAACGCGTATAACAGGGATGCCACGTCCAGTACCACGCCCAATGTACCGGTTACACCCTCCGCACCGACGCGGGGGGCTAGGATCCATCTGTGTCTGGAAGCGGATCAGCGGACCTCCGAGCTGCTGGACGCCTTGGACCGTGCTAACGGCTGGGCCACCTTCTACTGTACGCCGGACTTCCTGGAATCCAACGGCGAACTGCTGCGGCGGATGGCTGCCTCCGGTCATGCGGTGGGCATACTGGCGGAGAGCGGCGAGGACACGGCGGAGCAGCTGCGGCGGGGCAATGAAGCCCTGTACCGGGCCACTCTGGGAAAGTCCCGGCTGGCCTATGTGCCGGATGCGGAGAAGACGGAGCTGCAGGCCTTGGAGGAGGTTGGCTGGCGGTGCCTGACACCCTCAATGGACCGGTCGGATTACAAGCTGGAAAGCAGCTCCAACGCCTCCGCGCTGATGAAGCGGGTGTCGGCCCGGCGGGGGGACGTGTCTGTCTGGCTGGGGACCACTGCCTCTGCCGCGGGCCTGCGGGAATTTGTGATCTCCGCTCAGGGAGCGGGCCACTACTGCCGGGCGATGACGGAAATCGGCTGACCGGCGGCTGAAATGGCGCAAGATTTACAAAACGTTCAACACCCTGACGAAGTTTAGGGTAATATAAAGTAGAGAAGAACATAAGAAACGGGACCGGAAGGCCCTGCAGAACGGAGGAGACCCTATGGGACGCAACATTCTGGTTGTAGAAGACGATAAGAATATCTCCGACCTGATCCACATGTATCTGGTAAAGGAAGGCTTTGACGTCCGCATCGCCGGGGACGGCGGCAAAGCACTGGAGGAGTTCCAGAAGAAGGAGCCGGACCTGATCCTGTTGGACATCATGCTGCCTGTGATGGATGGCTGGGCGGTCTGTGCCAAGGTCCGGGAGACCAGCAAGGTGCCCATCATCATGCTGACGGCCAAGAGCGAGGTCTTTGACCGGATCCAGGGCTTGGAAATGGGGGCGGACGATTACATCGTCAAGCCCTTTGAGATGAAGGAGCTGATCGCCCGGATCAACGCCGTTCTGCGGCGGACGGAGATCCCCAATGACACCAGCAAGAAACTCCATTTCGACAAGCTGACCATTGATCTGGATTCCTATGAGCTGATCGTGGACGGCAAAAAGATCGACACGCCCCCCAAGGAGCTGGAACTGCTGTACCATCTGGCCTCCACCCCCAACCGGGTCTACACCCGCAACCAGCTTTTGGACGAGGTGTGGGGCTTCGACTATTTTGGCGACAGCCGCACCGTGGACGTGCATATCAAGCGCCTGCGAGAAAAGGTAGAGGGCGTCAGCGACCAGTGGGCGCTGAAAACCGTCTGGGGCGTGGGCTATAAGTTCGAGACCGTCGGCGGCCAGACGGCAGACAAGGCGAAGTAATATGAAGGATTGGTTCCGCGAGCGGTTTCACGGGCTTTATTGGCGGCAGATGGCCGTCACCGTGGGCATGGTGTTCCTGACGCTGGTGCTGTTGGGCGTGTCCTTTTTTTCCCTGAGCTATTCCTATGCCCGGGGGCAGAAAACCGATGAGCTGATGGTCCGGGCGATGGCGGTGAGCAAGCTGTCCGTGCGGTATCTGGAGACCGGCCGCTATCTCTCTATGGAGGAATTGCAGAAGGACGAGCAGTTCCGTCAGCTGGCGGCCACTGCCGCCGTGATCTCCGAAATGGATATTCTGGTGTGCGATATGGATGGCCATGTCCTCCTGTCCACGGATGCCACTATGGAGGGCCGGCCCGTCACCATTCCGTCATCGGTGATGGACAAGGTTTCCGCAGACGGCACCTGGGCCGGGCGGAGCCGTCTGGACCAGATCTATGCCAGCAAGCAGTTTGTGGGCGGCGTGTCCGTGGTGAACCCGACCACCGGGGAGGTCCTGGGGGCGGTGTTCACCGTCTGCGCCTCGGATTCCGTTGATAATCTGTGGCGGGCCTTTGCGGGACTGCTGATGATGACGGGCTTCGTGGTGCTGATGATCTCCTTTATGGCGTCCTCCATTACCACCATGCGGCAGATCAAGCCCATCCGGGAGATGGCTGCTGCCACCCGGCAGTATGCCGACGGTGATTTTGATGTTCGCATGAATGACTACGGCCGGGAGGACGAGATCGGCGAGCTGGCGGCTTCCTTTAATAATATGGCAGAGTCCTTGCAGCAGACGGAGCGTCAGCGCCGGGAGTTCATCGCCAACATCTCCCACGAGCTGAAAACCCCTATGACCACCATCGCCGGGTATACGGACGGCATTTTGGACGGTACCATCCCGCCTGAGAATGAAAAGCAGTATCTGCGGATCATCGCCAACGAGAGCCGCCGTCTCAGCCGCCTTGTGCGGCGGATGCTGGATGTCAGCCAGCTGCAGGCTATCGATCCCCTGCGCAACGGTAATCATTTCGATGTGTGCGAGTCTATGCGCCGGGTACTGATCTCCATGGAGAAGAAGATCAATGACCGGCATCTGGATGTGGAAGCGGATATTCCCGATGAGCCAATTTTGGTGCTGGGCGACAACGATATGATCACCCAGGTCATTTACAACCTGCTGGAAAACGCTGCCAAATTTGCACGGGAAGGCTCCACCCTCTACCTGGGCGTGGCCATGATGGATGGCAAGGCCCGGATCACCGTCCGAAATGTGGGCGAGACCATCCCGGCGGAGGAGCTGCCGCTGCTGTTTGAGCGGTTCCACAAAAGCGACAAGTCCCGCAGCGAGGATAAGGACGGCTATGGCTTGGGCCTGTATATCGTCAAGACCATTTTGCAGCAGCACAAGGAAGAAATCAATGTCACCAGCGAGAATGGCGTGACCACCTTCACGTTTTCTCTGCGGGTGGAGTAAAGAGGTACTATGAGCGAGCGCAGGACCCTGCAGACGCGGGGAGAAGTCATCGAGGAATACAGCAGAGATTTCCCCGCGGAGATCGTGGAGACCTATTCCCGGCCTTTGCCGGGGGCCGTGGAGCCTGTACCCACAGAGCCAACGCCCAGATCTCGGAGGAAAAAGCGACGGGTGTGGAAGGGGCTGATGATCCTTCTGGCCATAGCGGCGGTAATCGCTTTGCTGGCGGCGGGGGTGCAATGGCTGATATGGGAACTGCAAATGCCCGATGACTGGGGCGAGGATGATTATTACTACTACGACCAGGATCAGGAGGATGAGGATGCCCCCATTACCATTCCCACTGTGGAACCGGATGCAGACGCCCGTCTGGATCTGGCGAAGGACCGCAGTCATGCGCTTTCGGCTCAGGAGGTTTACCGGAAGGTAAGCGGCGCCGTGGTCACGGTGGCGGTGGACCTGGACGGCGGCCGGATGTCTGTGGGTACCGGCGTGATCTTCCGGGAGGATGGCTATATCCTCACCAACCACCATGTAGTGGCCGGGGGCAAGACCTGCACGGTGCTGCTGCCCGGAGGACGGCCCTATGCGGCGAAGTATATCGCCAGCGACGCCGGGTACGATCTGGCGGTGCTGAAGATCAATGCGGAGGAGGCTCTTCCCTTTGCGGAATTCGGAAATTCCAACGCTTTGTCCGTAGGCGACCCTGTGTACGCCATCGGTACGCCCCTGGACATTGAGATGGGCGGCACCTTCACGGATGGTATCGTTTCCTCCGTCAACCGGGAGATCCAGCTTACCAGCCGGACCTCCATGCCGCTGATCCAGACCAATGCGGCGCTGAACAACGGCAACTCCGGCGGCCCGCTCATCGACAGTTACGGGCAGGTAGTGGGTATCAACTTTATGAAGCTGTATGCCCGATATTCCACGGTGGAGGGTCTTGGCTTTGCCATTCCCTCCGTGCAGGCGGAGCGGGTGGTCAATGATCTGCTGATCTACGGCGAGCCTCAGCCGGAGCCGCTGCTGGGCGTTTCCGTTCTGCAAGTGCCGGACCAGCTGGCGGAGCACTTGTGGGGCATTCAGGTGAAGGAGGTCACGGCGGGCGGCGCGGCGGACCGGGCCGGCGTCCGGGCCGGGGATTATCTTCTGGCGGCGGACGGCAAGGAGACCCTCAGCAGTGCGGATCTGCTGCGGACCCGGTGGCAGCACCATGTGGGAGACGAGATGACGTTGACCCTTTGGCGCCACGGCGAGATCCTGACGGTGACGCTGGAACTGACCGAGGCCGTGGAAAAATGATCCCCTCTAAATGAAACGAATGACCCCCGGCGGCTGAGTTCAGCCGCCGGGGGTTTTATGATCCTTTTGGGGGAAAATCAGCGAAAGACCGGAGAGCAGCAGGTAGATACCGAAGGGGCGGCGCAGAGGTCCACATCCACCGCTGTGGCGATCCATGCCCCTGCAAGTGCCGCCGGGACAGCCACAGGGACGGCGGCCTTCCATGTGGGCACATCCAGATATCCCTTCCGCCAGTGGCACAGCAGGGCGGAAATGGCTGTGGGCAGGAAGAACAGCAGGTTGATGCCCTGGGCCGTTCGCTGGTCCACGCCTAAAAACAGTGTCATCACCAATAGCAGCAGCGTTCCGCCGCCCACGCCCCACGCGGAGATCACCGCAGCCCCCAGCCCGCAGAGAAAGGGGAGCAGCCAGTCCGTCACAGCAGATACCTCACCCCCGCGTAAAAGAGAAAGGCGGCGAAGATCCACTTCAAAACTTTGGTGGACACTCTGCCGTAGAACTTTCCGCCCAGCCAGCCCCCCAGCAGCCCACCCGCCAGATAGGGCAGGGCGGAGGCCCAATCCATCCCGCCCCGCCAGAGGTACATGGCGGCGGACACGGCGCACACCGGGAAAATGACCGCCACACAGGTGGCATAGAGCTGCCGGGACTTCAGACCGCCCCAACGGGAGAGAATGGGGAGAAATACCATACCGCCGCCCCCGCCGAACAGACCGTTGGCAAGACCAGCTGCACCGCCGGCGATCCGGGCGGGCCATTTTGAAGCCATCACGCCACCTTCCTTTCGCGTATGTACGGACCTCCGCCGGTGGGTCAAAGGATTTTTGGCCCGGCGGCGGAGGGGAGGGAGCCGTTATTTCAGCTCAAAGCTCTGGCAGTCGGTGCACTTGATCTCGGTGGGGTTAGCCTCGTGAGTGCCGACCCGAATGGAGGTCAGGCCGCAGTAATTGGAGTCCTGGCAGTGGTGCGCGCAGTTGTTGACGGTGCAGCTGATGCTCTGATTGGGGGTGCACTGGCAGCCGCCGTTGGTGCAGTCCTTCATGATTCGTTCCTCCTGCATGAGAAAAATTTTGGCTTACGCCGTCAGGTAGTATGTCCCCGGACCTGAACTTTATACGGCGGCGAACATAAAAAACAGGCGTTCCCTCCGGGAACGCCTGTCAAATATTGGCTCATTTTTCCAAAAGCTTCCGCAGGGAGTCAAAGGCTTCACCCAGTTCCGCCTTAGCCTTGGCGGAGGGGTTGGCCCGGAGGACCCGCAAAGCGGTTTCGTAGCGCTGAATGGAGCGGGTGCGGACCTGCGCTTCTCTCTGGCGGACGGCAGCGATGAGGGCGTCCAGCTCCTCCCGATGCTTGGCAAGCTTCTGCTCGCCGGGTTCGTCGATGCCATCGTCCAGCGCGGCGCGGGTCTTTTCCAAAGCCTGGGCGATATTGGCCAGGATTTCCAGCTTGGATTCCACCCGGCGGCGGAAGGCGTTTTCCAGAGCCGCCCGGCGGCGCTGCTTCCGGACCTGCTTGGCGGTGCGGTGGGCTTCCAGCTCGTCAGCCAGATAGGACTGCAGCAGGTATCTGTCCAGAGAGGTCTTTTCCCGGAAAGCCTGCAGTTCCTCGGCAGTGCGGGCCTGGGCGGCCTCGGCCTTTTTGGCCAGCCGCCGCAGCTCTGCGTTTTCCTCGGTAAGCTTGGTAAGGACCTCTCGCAGGTCGATGGCGGCCTTGGTGGACTTTACCGTATCCATGATGAACAGCACGGCGATCACTGCGGCCAGAGGATTCACCAGCAGGGCCGGGAGCTTATGGAGCAGCTTGTCGATGGGGGGATGGATGACATAGATCAGCAGATCGGAGAAAAAGCCCCAGGCGATCGAACTGGTCAGGCAGATGTAGCCGTGGAGGTTAAAGGGCTGCTTGGTGTAATCCCAGTAGCGGACCTTGAAAAGCTGCTCCATTACGGCGCCTACCACATATTCCAGCGCCGTAGCGGCCAGCATACCCAGAAAATAGACCAGCCAGAAGTTGTCCGCCACCGGCAGGGTGGCAAACAGAATGATGATGGCCCCGGAGCCATAGATCGGCAGCAGCGGCCCATGGAGAAAGCCCCGGTTCACCCAATGACGCTGCTTGGCGGAGACATAACAGGATTCCCAGACCCAGCCGCAGAAGCAATAGAAGAAGAACAGCAGGGCCCACTGCCCCGGCGTGTAAACGTACATAGAAAATCATCCTTTCATAGGATCGGCAGTGCCGTTTGGCTGCGGGTCAGTCCAGATTGACCCGGAAATCGCCCCGGGCCGCCGCGTCTGCCCGGCGCTGCTTTTCCGCAGCCTGAGCATCCAGCAGCCCGCCGATGATCTGATTGGATACTAAAAAGCCCTTGGGGGTCAGATGCCACACACCGTTTTCCGACACAGCATAGCCGGCGACCTCGCACTTTTGCAGAAACGGCAGGAAAATCGGATCAAACCGGCGGCGGAACCGGGCTTCGTAATCCTTGGGATCCAGACCGGAGGTTAGTCGCGCACCCAGCATCACCCATTCCACGTCCCGGTCTCTGGGAGGGATGACGGTGTTTTCGGAAAAGCGGAACTGTCCGCCGTGTGCGGCGGCGATGTAGGCGTCCAAGTCTTTTTCGTAGGCATACCGGACGCCGCCGAAATCGCTGTGGGCGCCGGGGCCGAAGCCGGCGTATTCCTGAAGCTTCCAATATTTCAGGTTATGCCGGGATTCCCGGCCCGGCTTGGCGAAGTTGGAAATTTCGTACTGCTCATAGCCGTACTGCTTCAAAAATTCCACGGTTTGCAGGTACATATCCGCCTGTTCCTCGTCTCCCGGCAGACCGGCGGTGTCCTTCATGGCAAAGAGAGGCGTCCCTTCCTCTACCTTCAGGCCGTAGCAGCTCAGATGCTCCGGGTTCAGAGCTACGGCAGCGGCGAGATTTTCCATCCATCGCTCCTGCGTCTGGTGGGGCAGACCATAAATGAGGTCCAGCGACAGATTTTGAATCTTGGCTTTCCGGGCAGCCTCCACCGCCTGTTGGACCTGCTCCATGGTGTGGACCCGGCCGATGGTTCGCAGTTCCTCGTCGCAGGCGGACTGCATCCCCAAGGAGATCCGGTTGAAGCCGCAGCGCCGCAGGGCGCGGAGAGCTTTCCAATCCCCGGCGGAGTCCGGGTTGGCCTCCAGAGTGATCTCCGCGTCGCGGGCCACTTGATAGCGCTTTTCGATGACCTTTAAAATTTTGCACAGGCGCTTTCCTCCTAAATAGCTGGGAGTGCCGCCGCCGAAGTATACGGTATCCACTGTGTGAGACGCGGCCAGCGGCGCGGCTTCTGTCAAATGGGCGCAGAGGGCGTCGGTATAGGCGTCCATGCGGTCCTCGCCATGGGGCAGGGAGTAGAAGTCGCAGTAGACGCATTTGGCCTTGCAGAAGGGGATGTGGATGTACAGCCCCAGCGGCCGGACGGTTTTCATAAAAATGCCCTCCTTTTGGAATCATGGTCAACAGTTTACCGCTTTTCAGACTGCATTGCAAGAAATTTCACATACTTTTCGCCGGAATGGGGAAACTATGGAAAACTTGTGAAAAGAGGTCGCCCTATGGATATGACGCCCCGGGAATACCAACAGTATGTGCAGCGGAAAATGAAAAAGTCCCCCTTGGGGAAGGACGTGTGTCTGGCCTTTCTCGTGGGTGGGGCCATCTGCGCTCTGGGACAGGCCGTTCTGGACGGCTGGATGTCTCTGGGCCTGCCCAAGGAGGACGCGGGCACAGCCACCTCCTGCACACTGGTGACCCTGTCCTCATTGCTGACGGGACTGAATCTCTACAACAAGCTGGCCCGCTTCGGCGGCGCGGGAACGCTGGTGCCCATTACCGGCTTTTCCAACGCCGTGACCTCCCCAGCGCTGGATTTCAAGTCCGAGGGATTCGTCACCGGTATGGCGGCGAAGATGTTCACCGTAGCCGGGCCGGTCATCACCTTTGGGACGCTGGCATCGGTGATCTACGGCGTGATCCTGATGTTATTGAAATGATCGGCGGGGGGGAAATTGCATATCTGAACCGAACTCCTTTGACGTGGGGATGTCTTGGCGAATCTGTGCGTCGAATTCGCCTTTCCTGAAAACGGGAGGTGACAACTGCGACCGACCCTGCAGCCTGCGGCCTTGCATTGAATTTTTGCAGAGCTGAACCGGTAGATGTATTGCGTGGCATTTTTCAAATTCTACAAAAAATTGTTATTTTTTTGTCATATCTTATAATTGCAAAAAAAACGGACACAGATTATACTAACAGTGTTAATGAGCGATATTGTTTCGCTTTTCTTTTTACATTGACTCGTGCACGTGCACGGAACGGAAAAACATATACAGCTCGAGTGGAGACCAACAGAGCAAGTATGTAACGCATCGCCGCTAGAGCCTGGCGTATCCCGGGGCACTGGAATCGGGTGCTGCCAGCTATGATCTTGACGGGCACGGTGTTGGGGGGAACAGCCCACGGCATCCGTTTTCAAATTAAAAATCTGTATACTTGTTGATACGATATGCCGCCTGCGGCGGCGAGAGAGGAGCAAGACATGGAAACCATTACCAACCTGATCAAAGACACACCGATCCCCAAGATGGTCAAGGTTCGCCAGAACTTCGACAAGACCTGCATCCCTGAGAGCGATATTCCCGGCATCATCACCCGAGAGCTGGATCGCCCTGAGATCGGCGGCAAGATCCAGCCCGGTCAGAAGATCGCCATTACCTGCGGCAGCCGCGGCATCAATCACAATGCCGTGATGGCCCGTGCCATTGTGGATTTTGTCAAATCCAAGGGTGCCGAGCCTTACATTGTGGCGGCTATGGGTAGCCACGGCGGCGCTACCGCCGAGGGCCAGCTCCAGATCCTCAAGGACTACGGCATCACGGAGGAAGCCATGGGCTGCCCTGTGAAGAGTTCCATGGAGACGGTGCAGATCGGCATTTCCGGCATGCGTCACCAGCCGGTGTTCATGGACAAGAACGCCTCTGAGGCGGACGGCATCATCCTCTTCAACCGCATCAAGCCCCATACCTCCTTCCGCGGTCCCTATGAAAGCGGCCTGATGAAGATGATGGCCATCGGCCTTGGCAAGCAGAAGGGCGCTGAGAGCATCCATCATCAGAGTCCTGCCATCATGCATGAGCTGGTGGAGGAGTACGGCCGGACGATCCTGGAAAACGCACCGGTTCTGGGCGGCATCGCCATCATTGAAAACGCCTATGACGATACCTATCTTATCAAGGGCCTGAGCCCGGAGGAGATCATCAGCGAGGAGCCCAAACTCAAGGAGATCTCCTACAAGACCATCGCCCACCTGCTGTTTGACAAGTGCGACGTGCTGGTGGTGGATAAGATCGGCAAGAACATCTCCGGCGACGGCATGGACCCCAACGTGTCCGGCCGCTTTGTCCAGCCCAAGTACTGCTCCGGCGGTATTCAGGCGGAGAAGTGCGTCATCCTGGACCTGACCGACGAGACCCACGGCAATGCACAGGGCATCGGCCTGGCGGAGGTCACCACCCGCCGTCTGTTCAACAAGATGAAGCTGGAGATGACCTATCCCACCGGCGTGACCAACACCTTCCTGCATCTGATGAAGATCCCCATGATCATGGACAATGACCGGGAAGCTTTACAGCTGGCCCTGATGTGCTGCCCCGAGGCAGAGGATCATGACCACATGAAGATGATCCGCATCCCCAACACCGCCCATATCGGTGTCATCGAGATTTCTGAGGGTATGCTGCCTTTGGTGGAGAACAACCCCAACTTTGAGGTTCTCACGGAGCCCTATGACCTGCCCTTTGACGAAAACGGCAACCTGTTCTGAAAAATCCGAGCTGCCGGAGGCCTGCCGTGAACAGGCGGACCGCCGGAAAGCTCTGGTTTTAAATAGTAGTGCAAGAAACGCAAAAAAAGAAAGGAACTGACTCTATGGTATCTCCCGCAATGCTGATCGTAGCACTGGTGATCGCAATCGCAATCATCCTGTTCTGCATCATCGTCCTCAAACTCAACGCTTCCATCGGCATGGTTCTGGCCAGCCTGTTCATGGGTGTGGCCGGCGGCCTCGACCTGATGACTACAATGGACACCATCTCCTCCGGCTTCGGCAGCATGATGACCAGCATCGGTCTGCCTGTCGGCTTCGGCACTATTCTGGGCCAGCTGATGAGTGACAGCGGCGCTGCCGACATCATCGCTGACAAGCTGGTTTCCGCTTTCCCTGAAAAGCGCTCCATCTGGGGCCTGAGCCTGGCCGGCTTCGTGCTGTCCATCCCTGTGTTCTTTGACGTCACCTTCATTATCCTGATCCCCATCGGCATCACCATTGCCGCCAAGATCGACATGAAGATGTGCTATGTCACCGGCTGCCTGACCATCGGCGCCACCACCGCTCACTGCGTGGTACCTCCCACGCCCAACCCTCTGGCTGCCGCCGATATCTTTGGTTTTGATCTGGGCATCATGATGATCGTCGGTCTGGTTGTCGGTTTTATCACCGTTCTGGTGTCCGACTTCATCTATGTTAAGATCCACAACCGCGGCATTTGGAATGAGGAAAAGGACGTGAACCACAGCTCCAACGTTGTTAACGAGCTGGTAACTGCCCGCGCTGCTCAGAACAGCTCTAAGGCCCGTCCCTCTTTCGGTATGGCTCTGCTGCCCGTCGTCATCCCCGTGGTCTGCATTCTCTTCGGTACCCTGGGCAGCGCCATGTTTGACGAGGAGCCTCTGATCTGCAGCTTCCTGGGCAACAAGCTGGTTGCCATGACTCTGGGCACTCTGGGTGCTTATCTGGTGAGCCTGCCTTACATCGGCCGCGAAAATCTGGAGAAGTCTGCCGGTGAGGCCCTGAAGAGTGCCGGCGTGGTGCTGCTGATCACCGGTGCAGGCGGCTCCTTCTCCTCTGTCATCACCGCCACCGGCATTGGCAACGCCATCGTGAGCCTGCTGGGCACCGATACCACCTCCGTCATCCCTGCCATGTTCCTGGCCTACTTCATTGGCATGATCTTCCGTGTGGCGCAGGGCTCCGGCACCGTGGCCGGCATGACCTCTATGGGTATCATGGCAACCATCGCTCCTGCCATCGGCTGCCATCCCGTGTGGATCGCGCTGGCCTGTCTGTCCGGCGGCAACTCCATCGGCCATGTCAATGACTCCGGCTTCTGGGTGGCCACCAATATGTCCGGCCTGACCGTGACCGGCGGTCTGAAGACCTACACCCTGGGCTCCTTTATCTCCTCTGTGTGCATTTTCGTGCTGGCTCTGATCGGCGCCCTGGTGATCCCCCTGTAAGCATACCCGGCCCCATAATATGAAGGAGGAATTATACATGCAAAATGCAATGATTATTGACCCCAAAGACAATGTGGCCGTTGCCATTGAGCCGATTGCCGCAGGGGATACCGTTACCTATCTCAAAGAGGGAAAGACTGTATCTCTGAAAGCCACGGAAGATATTACCATTTATCACAAGCTGGCTACCCGGACCATCGAAAAGGGTGAGCCTGTGGTGAAGTATGGCGAACACATCGGTGTGGCCACGGAACAGATCCCCGAGGGCGCTCATGTTCATGTTCACAATGTTGAGAGCATGAAAGAAGATCGCCGCGGGATGGAGTAAGGGAGGATACAGAATATGACTTTTTACGGATATCGCCGTCCTGACGGACGGGTTGGCGTGCGTAACCGAGTACTGATCCTGCCCGCCAGCGTTTGCGCCACAGACACGGCCCGCATCATTGCGCAGCAGGTCGAGGGCGCTATCAGCTTCAATAACCAGCAGGGCTGCTCTCAGGTGGCCCCTGACCAGCAGTTCACTATGGATGTAATGGCTGGCTATGCCGCCAACCCCAATATCTACGGTACTGTGGTGGTGTCTCTGGGCTGCGAAAACTGCCAGATGGACCTGGTGGTCAAGGCCATTGAGGAGCGCACCAACAAGCCCCTCAAGCAGGTCATCATTCAGGAAGTGGGCGGAACCCTCAAGGCTGTTGAGATCGCCGTTCGTTATGCCAAGGAGATGGTGGCTGAAGCCTCCATGCTCCAGAAGGAGGAGTTCCCCCTGTCCGAACTGATTGTCGGCACGGAATGCGGCGGCTCCGATCCTACCAGCGGCCTTGCTGCCAACCCCGCCATCGGCGCTATGAGCGATCTGGTGGTGCAGGCAGGCGGTACCAGCATTCTCTCCGAGACCTCCGAGTTCATTGGCGCTGAGCACATTCTGGCCCGCCGTGCTATCAACAAGGAAGTCCACGATCGCATCTATGAGATCACCAGCCGCTTTGAGGCGCACTTCCACGCTGTCGGCGAAGATGTCCGCCAGGGCAACCCCTCTCCGGGCAACAAGGCCGGCGGCATCACCACGCTGGAGGAGAAGTCTCTGGGCTGCATCCACAAGGGCGGTCACAGCCCCATCAATGCTGTATATGATTACGCCAAACAGGTCGAGAGCAAGCAGGGCCTGGTCATCATGGACACGCCGGGCAATGACCCCGCCTCCGTGGCGGCCATGGTGGCCGGCGGTGCACAGGTCATTGTGTTCTCCAGCGGCCGGGGTTCACCGGTGGGCCATCCCATTGCTCCTGTGGTGAAGGTCACGGGCAATAAGATCACTTTTGCCAATATGGAAGATAACATCGACTTCTGCGCAGCTCCTCTGATCTACGGGGAGAAGACGGTGGAGCAGCTGGGTACTGATCTGCTGAATATGGTGGTAGAGACCGCCTGCGGCAAGCAGACCAAGGCGGAAGCACTGGGCTTTGTTGAGACCGCTATTGCCCGTATCTGCAACTACGTCTGATTTGTTTTATAAAGTACATCTATAAGGTACATCGTCGGCTCTGACGCGGCTTTATGCCGCGTCAGAGCTTTTTTGTGCAAATAGAGAATTGGATAGACTGTCCCAATATTTAAGAGCGGAAAGAAAGCGGCCGCAAACAGGCGGCATATCATCAGGGCTTCTTTCTTGTATAAGCCATGTAAAATTTATGAACTTTTTTCGCTTTAACAGGGTTACATAACGATGTGGAAAAAGCTGTGGAAAATGTGAAGAACCCTTTGGAACTGGGGAAAATACCGGGTGACCGGCTGTTATGTAAAAAATTACGCAACAACCTTTCTGAGTGAAACGGCACTCTTTCTGACAAAAAAACGGGGAACAGCGGAGGACGCTTGCAGTCAGGACGGGGATATGCTATAATCAACTCAATATGAAAATGGCAGAATGTTCCCTGATAAACGGGGAAATGCCCTCTTGGAGGAACTATGGCGACTAAAAAACAGGATTATGGCAATGACAGCATCTCGTCTCTGAAAGGCGCGGACCGGGTCCGGAAACGGCCCGGTGTCATTTTTGGCTCCGACGGTCTGGACGGCTGCGAACACGCGGTTTTTGAGATTCTCTCCAACTCCATCGACGAGGCCCGGGAGGGCCACGGCCGGGTCATCACCGTGACGCGGTACAATGACCGCTCTATTCAGGTGGAGGATATGGGCCGCGGCTGCCCTGTGGACTGGAACGAAAAGGAACAGCGCTACAACTGGGAGCTGGTGTACTGCGAGCTGTACGCCGGCGGCAAGTATGATAACCTCACCGGCGACAACTATGAATACTCTCTGGGCCTCAACGGTCTGGGCGCCTGCGCCACCCAGTACGCCTCCCGCTATATGGACGTCACCGTCTGGCGGGACGGCTTTGAGTACAAGCTCCACTTTGAGCGGGGCGAGATCGTGGGGGGACTGGAAAAGACGCCCCTGCCCAAGTCTCAGGTGAAAAAGACCGGCACACGCACCCGCTGGCTGCCGGATCTGGATGTGTTTACCGACATTGCCATCCCGGCGGAATACTTCACGGATGTGCTGCGCCGTCAAGCAGTGGTGAATGAGGGGATTACCTTCAAGTTCCGGGATCAGCAGGAGGACGGCTCTCTGCCTGAGGAGGATTTCGTTTACGAGCACGGCATCCAGGACTATGTGGCGGAGCTGGCCGGAGAGGGCGCACTGACCGCCCCGGTGTTCTGGCAGGCGGAAAAGCGGGGCCGGGACCGGGCGGACAAGCCGGAGTACAAGGTGAAGCTCTCTGCCGCCTGCTGCTTTTCCAACAAGGTGCAGGTCATCGAGCACTACCACAACTCCTCCTGGCTGGAGCATGGCGGCGCGCCGGAAAAGGCAACAAAAAGCGCTTTTGTCTCCGCAGTAGATAAGTACCTGCGGGATCAAAACAAATATCAGAAAAACGAAAGCAAGATCACATGGCAGGATATTGAGGACTGCCTGATCTTCGTCTCCAACAACTTCTCTACCCAGACCAGCTACGAGAACCAGACGAAAAAATCCATCACCAACAAGTTCGTGCAGGAGGCCATGACGGAGTTCCTGCGGACGAATCTGGAGATTTACTTCATCGAGAACCACTTCGACGCGGAGAAGATCGCCGAGCAGGTGCTGGTGAACAAGCGCAGCCGGGAAAGTGCGGAGAAGCAGCGGCTGAATATCAAGAAAAAGCTCTCCGGCAATATCGACATCTCCAACCGGGTCCAGAAATTCGTGGACTGCCGTTCCAAGGATGTGGAAAAGCGGGAAATTTATATCGTGGAGGGCGACTCCGCATTGGGCAGCGTCAAGTTGAGCCGGGACGCGGAGTATCAGGGCATCATGCCCGTCCGGGGCAAGATTTTGAACTGCCTGAAGGCGGACTACGCCCGGATTTTCAAAAGCGAGATCATCACCGATCTGATCCGGGTGCTGGGCTGCGGCGTGGAGATCCAGAACAAGCACGTGAAGGATCTGGCGGCCTTTGACCTGAACAACCTCCGGTGGAACAAGGTGGTCATCTGCACCGATGGCGACGTGGACGGTTTCCAAATTCGGACGCTGATTTTGACCATGCTCTACCGCCTGACCCCCACCCTCATCCAGCAAGGCTATGTATACATCGCGGAAACGCCCCTCTTCGAGATCAACTGCGGCGACAAGACCTGGTTTGCCTACTCCGACAAGGAAAAAGCGGACATTGTAAAGTCCCTGGAGGGCAAAAAGTACAAGATCGACCGGTCCAAGGGCCTGGGTGAAAACGACCCGGACATGATGTGGCTCACCACCATGAATCCGGAGACTCGGCGGTTGATCCGGGTCATGCCGGAGGACGTGGAGCGCACGGCAGAGGTGTTCGACCTCCTGTTGGGGGACAACCTCCAGGGCCGGAAGGACCACATCGCGGAGAACGGGTACAAGTACCTGGAGCTGGCGGATATTTCGTGAGAATGGACAATTGAGAATGGGGGAGACGCGTGGAGAGAAAGCCACTTCCGAAGCGGAAGTCGCCTCGCCTTCCCCAGTATGATTACGGGCAATGCGGGTACTATTTTGTGACCATCTGCACCAAAGTCCGGAATCGGGATATCCTGGGTTCGATTATCCCCTGGGAACGCGTAGGGGGCGGGACAGAGCCCGCCCCCTACCGGTTATGATCGGCCGCTTCAAATCCTATACCGATCATGGTTACCGGGGCCTTACGGACAAAAAGACGCCCGGACTCTGGCAGCGCGGGTTTTATGACCATGTGATCCGGAACGATGCCGACCTGGACGCTGCCCGCCGCTATGTACGAAATAACCCTGTAAAAAAGCAGGAGAGGGAATCGATCTATGCCGAAAAAGAAACAACCCAATGAATCCCGCCCCAAGGTGGACAACCCCAACGTGCTGGGGCTCCATGCGGCGGTGGTGGAGCAGGGGATCACAGACACCCTGGAGAGCAACTACATGCCCTACGCGATGAGCGTCATCGTGTCCCGGGCCATCCCGGAGATCGACGGCTTCAAGCCCTCCCACCGGAAGCTCCTCTATACGATGTATAAGATGGGCCTTCTCACCGGGGCCCGGACGAAGTCTGCCAACATCGTGGGCCAGACCATGCGCCTGAACCCCCACGGCGACGCCGCCATCTATGACACCATGGTGCGCCTCTCCCGGGGCTACGGGGCGCTGCTGACGCCCTTTGTGGACTCCAAGGGCAACTTCGGCAAGGTCTACTCCCGGGACATGGCCTGGGCCGCCCCCCGGTATACGGAGGCGAAGCTGGCCCCCATCTGCGCCGAGCTCTTCCAGGACATCGACAGCGACACGGTGGACTTCGTGGAGAACTACGACAACACCATGCTGGAGCCCGCCCTGCTGCCCACGACGTTCCCCAACATCCTGGTCTCCGCCAACACCGGCATCGCCGTGGGCATGGCGTCCCAGTTCTGCGGCTTCAACCTGAGGGAGGTCTGCGAGACCACGGTGGCCTACCTGAAAAACCCCGCCTGCGACTTAACCGAGACCCTGCTGGCCCCGGACTTCCCCACGGGGGGACAGCTCCTCTACGACGGCAATCTCCTCCGGGAGCTCTATGAGAGCGGCCGGGGCAGTGTCCGGGTCCGGGCGAAGTACCGCTACGTGAAGGCGGAAAACCTCATCGAGGTCTACGAGATCCCCTACTCCACCACCACGGAGGCGATCCTGGACAAGGTGGCGGAGCTCATCAAGAGCGGCAAGATCCGGGAGATCGCGGACATGCGGGACGAGACGGACCTCTCCGGCCTGAAGCTGGCCATCGACTTAAAGCGGGGCACGGACCCCGACAAGCTGATGGCGAAGCTCTTCAAGCTCACGACGCTGGAGGACGCTTTCGCCTGCAACTTCAACGTCCTCATCGCCGGGATGCCCAAGGTCCTGGGGGTCCGGCAGATCCTGGAGGAGTGGTGCGCCTGGCGGACGGAGTCCGTCCGGCGGCGGCTCTACTTCATCCTGGGGAAGAAGCGGGACAAGCTGCACCTCTTGAAGGGCCTGCAGCGCATCCTGCTGGACATTGACAAGGCCATCCGCATCATCCGGGAGACGGAGGAGGAGGCCGAGGTCATCCCCAA
>ERZ826220.865-NODE-865-length-33317-cov-35.689646_pt1 | contig 33317 bp, 25 predicted proteins | sample MGYA00519927_ERZ826220 | MGnify/ENA primary metagenome ERZ826220 (study PRJEB31778, sample SAMEA3449225) | human gut metagenome | biome: human gut; feature: human-associated habitat; material: faeces | place: United Kingdom | collected 2010/2012 ... | reverse complement strand
GGAATGGATGCTCAATTTGAGCGGTCGTGCTGCGCAATCTCGCGCGGAATACTCATTGCCCACCTGCTTCAAAAAATGGGCCATCTGCGCTCCACTCATTTCTGATCCCTCCTGCTTAGTGTTCTGAGTGATGATTTCCATCGCTCGAACACAGCATATCATCCATGCCAGAAAAAATGGATTTATTGGTGCAGATGTGTATAGAAGCAAAAGGAAGGCCCCGTTAAGGAAGCCTTCCAGTTGGTTGTTTTGCTTGTTCAGGCGTTGGTCTACATTGCTCTTCTCATGTGGCCCCCCACAGAAGGCGGACATCAATGACGTCGAAGAATAATACGAGAAACTTCCTGTATCTTATAACACGCCCCCTTTCTCCTGCGTCATAAGCTCATGCTTCTCAACACCAGTCAATGCTGCTGGTATCTTTCTGCTTCAGCCTTCTCCCGGATGCTCTTCGGGCAGAGCGGCAATTTCCACTCATACGGCGAATCGGATACTCTTTTCTCTGCTTCTCCAAAAGTTTCTTCAGCCTTGATGTATTCCCCGGTCATTGCATAGATTCTACCAAGGAACAGGGTAGCGTCAAATCGGGTTTCTCTGTATCTTTTGACATTTTCAAGTTCATCGCACATAGCGATTGCCTGGGACACCGTGTCGATGGCATCTTGGAATCGTCCAAGTTCAATATAGGTTATCGCTGCCTCATCCAGCATATGGTCTATCAGAGATAGCATAGAATCCTTTGTGGCGGACGCATTATCAGTCGCCCGCCGAAGGTGCGCCAAAGCGGTCTCCTCGTCTCCAACCTTTGCAAAAAACATGGCGGCAACACAGTCGAAATGATAATGCTCATAGCCGTATGGGTATGGATGAAGCAACTGAGCAGATTCCTCAAGCATCTGGCAGCAGAGTTTCATTTTGCTTCCCGTTTCAAGCAAGGTCTGCGTTTTATTCATCAAAACAGCTGCAAGCTGCTTTTTAGCGTCCGGATGCCTGGAAGCACGGGCTTGTTTGATCGCCGCGTCTTCATGTTTCAAGCATTTGCTGTTCTTATCGCGTCCGTACTGATTGTTGAGGATAACCGCGCTCGCTCTGTGATAAAATGACATGTAGTAATGGCTGGGATTTTTTTTGAGGTACGCTTTCATCTCTTTGAGAACAGCGTGCGCATCGTCATAGCATTCCAGTCGGCCCAGTGTGAAAGCGCATGTCTCATATAGGCGCAGCACGCATCGGGGATTAAGGCCGGCAGGGTTTTCAAGAAGCCGGAGCATTTTCCCCGCCACCGTATCATCTGCATCTACCGGAGCATCCATCAGCATTCTAAATGTCAGCAGCTGGCTTGCGGGCGTGACTGGTTTTGCGAAAGCCAGAAGCTGCTCCGCAACGCTGAGAAGCTCGTAAAGCTGACCATAATCAGCTGGAAACTGCTTATCCAAGTCCGGTTGATTCTCCAGTGGATTGATCTTGTGATGTAGCCGTTTCATTGCCTCGTCAAGCGCCCGACGGGTCGTGTCATCCCATGGCCATGCGCTGATATATTTCCGCATCATGGGATGGAATACAATCCGCTGAGAGGCGACTTTCAGCCAGCCGCAATCTTCCAGCCGGGTGATCATTTCAAGGTTTGGCAAGGCTGTAAGTTCGCGCAGCAAAGAGGCTTTGATACCAGGCTGATCGAAAATGGACAGGATTTTCAGCAGATGCTTTTCGGCATCAGAGAACTGGTCGATCTCAACCAGACGATCAAGGATAATGTGCAAAGGAGCCAGAAATGTATCCTGATCATGAATATAATCAATCCGCTCTCCGGGGAGTCTTTGGAAGCCTGCTTCTTCCACCATCTGAGCGGCTTCATGCAGAGTGAGATAACTTCGGGCAATCTGCCGCGCCAGCAGTTCCATGGTCAGCGTATGTCCATAAACCGTATTTGCAATGGTGATAAAATCCTTCACATCAGTTTTTTCGGTTATTTTCACATGCGCATATCGCTGGAAAAGCAGCGCCAGCGGCTCTGGCGGCAATTCTTCAACGCGCAGAGCCGGGAAAAGCCCATCGGCTAATATGGGACGGGAAATAAGCAGAACATCCCATCCGACGCCTTGCAGCATCTGCAGATCTTTCAGATGCTCTTTGCAGACATTATCTATAATCACAAGCACATGCTGACTTGAGGCTATTTCGGTTAGCGCACGCAGCTTTCTTGGCAGGTAGTCTTCCAGCGATTCATCGCTCATTTTCTGGATTGTATTCACATGGACGAGATTATCATCGCAAATCGCCTGCGTTGTGTTTCCGCTCGCATAAAGCCAGAGAACAGCGCCATATTCTACACGATGCTCCGCGAGATAGGCTCTCGTGAGCGTGCTTTTTCCAATGCCACCCATGCCATACAGATTGAAAATGTGATGTTCCGGCGTGTGCAAAAGCTGATTCAGAGATGCCAACGCTTCTTCTCGTCCGGTAAAAAACACAGGGGATGATATAGAAGATGACAAAAGCCATGGCTTTGTTTCGTCTGACAACTGCAAAATGATCTGCAGCTGCTTGATTGCCTGATCCGCGTTCTGATACCGGTCGGCATAATAGCTGGCCAGCGTTTTATGGAAGAACGTTGTGAGTGCGGAAAACACACGATCCTGGAACTTCTTTGCGGCATAAGTCATCTGCGCATAATCGTAAACAGCCGCAGAATCGCAATCGAAGGCAGAGGGCGTCTTGTGCCACAAGGCATAGAACAACACGGCACCCAAGCTGTAAATATCAGAGTGTTTTCCAAGCTGCCGAAGTTTTCCGGTCTGCTGCTCCAGTGAGGCATAGCCTTTGGTATAGGAGATGCGCAGCTCGCTGGGGTTATTATTCTGGATGGCTTTCTCAAATTCTTCTGTGGAGATTATGGAATCGAAATCAAAAAGCTGCACCAGATCCAGAGAACCCTCCAGCGTCAGGATGTTATCCGGCTTCAGATCCAGGTACAGGTACCCGGCGTTATGAATGTGCCGCAGCGCTTTTGCTGCTCCGATAAGCAGGGATACACAGTCGTGCAGCGTATCGCCCTGATGCTCCGTGAATGTACGCCCATTCATGTAGACTGAAACGATATAGACCGTACCGTTTGCCTCATATATGTCGGACGTGTTTGCAATGACATTTGCCAGTCCATCCAGAGAGAAAAGCGCGTTATTCTTCTGATAAGCGGCAATCAGACGTTTTTTCGCGGCATCAAAAGCCTTGCCATCATCGGCAGAGGGATGCAATGTGCCATCCTCATCCCGGGTCATTTTCAGCGCATACGGATAGCATTCCTTGATACGCACCAGTTTATAATTTCCCAGATTGTCGGTATAGGAAGCGTCATACACAATGCATGAACAGCCCCGTGCAAGTTCACGACGAATGGTGTATTCGGTATAGCCTGTTTTCGTACTGAGTTTCAGCACAGTGCCTGGGGTCAGCACAATTCTGCCGTTCACGATTCTTCCTCTTTTTCAGTTGCTCACATTCATCATATCTCAGACGCTTACAAGGTTGGATTTACTGGTGCCTTTCCAGCACGCCGGTAAGCAGTTCATTCCAGATGTAACGAAAAACGTACAAAGGCTCTTCGCACTTTGCGGCATAAAAGAAAATCCAATCATAGGGATTGCCAACGTAGAGTTCCGGGTAACCAGAATTGATCAGGTGCTGATTCATGCTGGTAATGCAGCGGTCAGCATCGCCGGAGTCGGCTTCATAATTGCCTTTGCGGAGGGCTTTTCTGACCCAGTAGGTGTAAAAGGTCAGCAGTACCAGCCATTTCCGCACCCGCTCATAAGAAACGATCTCGCCGCGAAGGATAAGTTCAATGCCCTGCCTGTCAGGGAAGGAGTCCTGCGCATTGTCATGAAGCCTTTCCAGAATCGGCTTGATTGAACGGTCTGTGGCAAGCCGTTTGACTTCCTTCTTGTCCAACTGGAGAATGGCCAAGTAGGCGTCATACGATCTGACGCCGGAGGCATTCGAGCGAAGTTTACTCTTTTCACCGGTAGCGGCATCATCATGGATGGACGGCAGCGATTTTCGTTCTTGTATCAACAAACCGTCTGGGCCGGAAACCTCTTCCCACAGGCGGCGAATAGTATCATAGGCGGTCACGTTGCTGCCTGTGAATTTGTCGATGTTGTCGTTAAGCCAATGGATGAGATCGTCTTTGTCTTGCAGATTGTTCAGTTCTGCGATGATGGAGCCGGTATAAACGATATCTCCGTTAGTTTTTTCTTTCCCAGATAGAGAAACGCTGCTCTGAATATCCATCGCGTCAGTCCAGGTCAGGCCATTGTTCAGGCAAAAGTAATATATGGCTTCCGGCATCTGATGGCAATTGAAACTGCGCTCGCGGGTAAAAATGCGGCGGAAGAACTCATCCGTTTCACCACCGTCCAAGCCGAAGGCAAAGCAGATTTGAAAAACTGTGTCCCGCTTGATGGGCTGCTGCAGAGTAAACCATTCCCGTACTTCCCTCGGCGCATCCATGTCGGCCTTCGCAAACGCGGTGCGGATGAAGGCAACCTTGGCATCAATGTCAGAAGTATCCCCCTGATAGCCGTGTTCCGAAATGAACTCAGTTATAGCGGCAGAGAAAGGCCGAAAGAGCCGCACCACTTGGAGCAGCTCTTCCATGAAGTTATCATCTTCCCAGAAAATTGTCTCCAGAGGTTTCTGAAGAACAGAGGTATATGCAGGCATGGTTTATCTCCTCAATCTTCTGACCATCCGTATTGGCTTTTTTCAATGCCCGCTGGACAACGCCAAGGTCAGACAATCATTTTCCAATTCGGTCATCCATTTGTCACTGCCCAATCTGGAGGACAACATCATATACTGGCTGAACCTGTTCGGGAGTTGCCAGCGTAATCAGGATAACCACAAGCATAATCCTCAAACAGAAGCTCAGTTCCAGTCAAAGGGATGCCTGTTGATAAATTCGATCACTTTATCAATCGCGCAGGTGTTCCCGTGAGCCAGCGAGTTTCGCAAATCATGAAGAAGTTCAATGCGGGAACGGGACTGCTCATCTGGGATGTAAAGCAAGTATTGATAGGCGTCAGCATCTCGCCTAAGCTTTGTCATGCGGTATATCGTCCCAAGCTCTGCGTTATCCGGATCAGAGACGGTTTCGCCGAACTGGTAAATATACTGTGATCGTCCAGTCCGAAAATCATGGTACTTTTCGCCCAAGGCCTCCTGCACCTGTTTTCTATACCTCTTAATAAAGGAAACTCTCTCGATTTCAAGCAACGGGAAGAGCACTTGCAGCTGCGCCTTCCAGATTTGTGCATCAATAGCAGATATGCTTTCTTTGTGAACCAGGCTGAGGATATGCAGGTTGCTGCTTTCAGCACGGCGCAGATAGGCTCCGTCTGCGGCAATTTTCCGCATGCCGATAATCGGCTCTTCGGCTGTGAAATCGCATGTATCCATGAATGCCTGAGAAGTTTCAGCATCCGTGTTGCACAGCAATGCGCACATAACAGCGGCGTACTGCTGCCAAATTGCCGAATAAGTGCCTTTCTCTCGATTGAGATAAATGCTGTTAAACAGGGTCAGGTCATAACGCTTGATGGTATCGCCATAACGAATTACAGCGAGATTGCGGCGCTCGTTTTCTTTGTCTGTCCACCGAGCCTCCAGAACAAACCTGCCGTCTGAATCTTTCACCGGAACATAGTCCCTGCAAAACTGGAGCCAGCGCTTTTCCTGAGAGGCATTCATTCCCTTAATCCAGAGAACCCTGTTATCAAGCACCTGCTTGTCGAGGATGTACTTCTGTAGCTTTTCTCGTCCACGATAACCGGCGGCGATCTCAGGAAGCGCATACCTTTCCATAAGGTAGCGTCCGATATCGGCAATATCCGGACATTCATCTTCTACATCGATGAACTCTACATAGAAGGACTCCATGTCCGGCATCTGATGCATGCCCGTCTCAATGCTGGCGCGCATCTCATCACGCCAGGGGAGATCATCCGGCACGACGAGGCAGACGCTGCTTTTATTGTGCAAGGCGCGGGAGACAGCGTCACAAAGGTTCCGTGGCCCGGTGATAGATGTCCACCAGAATTCAGACCACTCAGGCATTGTTCGCAGCCTCCTCATTGTAAGTTTCAATGTCATGTTCCAAGATCTCAAGGCTTGTCCCGATAACATCGATGAAAGAGCGCCGGCGGAGCAAATAACGGTTTTCTTCAGCTGTGGGACGGCTAAGGATTCCCATTTCCTCCATTTCATCAAGTAGAGCCACAATCTCCCGCTCCGAAAGTGATTCAAGGCAATGGATATCGTACATGTCCTTTACTTCACAGATCGAAGCAACATCAAAGCCACTGCTGATTACGGAGTAGTTGTTGCTGTACAGATGATAGAGAACGGTAATGCAACGAGCCAGCATATAATACCGGTCGTCCATCTCAAGCGTCCACCGGAGGCGATCCTTGATATTCCGATTTAGGTCTCTGGAATTCATGATGGACGCAAGCTGATCATCATGAAGATCAAACGGCGGGTTCCCTCTCACAGCGTCATAATACTGGGTATAATGCGTAACGAGGGTCTGAACCAGCGTGTATCCGAAGAACTGGATGATGCCAGGATAGTAGTTGGTGTTTGTCAGGATTGTATCCACATGGGACTCATTAGAAACGCGGAAACCAAGGTAGCGCAGCGGCCTCACCAGAAGCCTCTGGGCATCTGCCGCAGTAAGCGGTTTCACGCAAAGCGGTTCGCCGAGCTGACCGAAGAGACCGTTATTACGGGTCGCATTCTTTGCGCGGCATACATTATGAAGGCCAGCAAGCACAAACTTAAACCGACGATTGCTTCCACGTTGAAGCTCAATGAGAGGAAGAATTTCATTATAGCTTGAGGCACTGATGGAATCGAGGAAATCATCTGTTTCGTCGAGCAGGAGCCGCAGGATTGCAATCCGATCATTATCGAGCAGACGGCGAATCTGGGAACAGAAGTCTCGGATGGTAGCGCAACGATTCAGCTTGAAACCATTTTTCTCGAAGACGTCGTTACAAGCCGAAACGAGGATATACAGAAAATCTTGCTCACCACGATGCCCTTTGAAGTCTGCTTTGATGGCGAACTCTCTGCGGGCAGGGTTATGATCAAGGTGCATTGCGCGTTCCAGCAAAGCCGTTTTACCAAGCTGACGACCGCCGTATACGATGGATGCGCCTGCCATATCCCGGATGGAAGCGAGTTCACTTACGCGGCCAAAGAACATTTCATCAGCCGTAGATCCGGAGCCGTTGGTAAAAGGCTGATAAATTGTATACGGCAGTGTGCATTGCAGCATTGCCGGGAGACGTTCGTTACTGGATTGCATGGCAAGGTACAACGCCAGCACCCGGTCGATAACGAGGAAGGACGCCTGACCGACATTTTTCTGGGTAAAGACGTATTTTGCCATTGCCCGGCGATCCGCGGTAGAAAGGTCAGCGTCAAGAAGCACAATGAACGTACTTGTGATGCCCAGCTTGCAAGCATCATCAATAAGTTGGGTCGCTGTCCTTTTTCCAAACAGACATACGACTTCAATCTGTGATTTCATCTGTGTGCCGAAGATGGAAATGGGGTGGCGATAATCTGCCAGATTCTGTTCTGTTTTGTGCACTGTAAGCGTGCAGCAGACCTCGTTGCCTCGCGTCGACTTGACGCAGCACTCGACATGAAAGCCGAGAAGCTTAAAGTACTCCTGAATGTTCTGAGCATTGACGGACTGCTTGCCAACCGGCCACTTTTCAATGAATCGCCGGGCGTCTTCGATATGACGGGTTGTCCACCCCTCCGGCGTATTTTTTTTCATATACTGCACGGCCCATCGAGGCATCGGGTCTTGCTTATTCCTCTCGCAGAAGCCATACAGGCGGGGAAATTCATCATCAGATATAAATCTCAGAAAATGTTCTATGGCGTCATTACTTGTTTCAAAAGGCAAGTCCCTTTCCCCATTGCGGAATCGATGAATGTAATCTTCCGCAACCGCATAGTTTTGCTCCTGAGAAATCAGACGCTCGGCTTCGGCGATGAGTGGGCTTTCTTCATCGGCACGGAGCATTGCTTTTGCCTGATCAAGCTGGGCTCGGACGTCATGCATGCTCTGCTGTGCAGTTTCACGGATCTGCGCCCTCAGAGCATTCAAAAAACCTCTCCAACAGCCAAATGCTCTGTGGTCGTAGAAAAATTTCTGGAAATCAGACGCTTCTGGGTTGGCGAGCATGGCAAGCCGCTCACGATCATTCTCACTGATGCGATTATAGGCGTAAGAAATCTCCAGCTTTTCCCGGAAGTTTCTCGCCTGCAGGTCTGCGCTGTTAATCGCATCGCGCAGACCGTCACTGGTGAGCACATACTCTTTGGGATCGGCACCAATGAGGCGACCGATTGCTTCCATCTGACCAAAGTTATCATACAAAACGGAATCCGGGCTGGCCTCAAGGATTCGGTCGTATACGATTTTCAGGTCATACTCCGTGCAGGCGATATGCTGTAGCATCATTCTCCAGGGTTCTGCAAACTCAATCGCATTCAGATCATCGTTGAGGATAAGTTCACCGTGATCAATAACCAGCATCCCGCTTCTGAGCAAAGTGGTAAAGTCAACACCGCTGCCTTGGTTTTGAAGCTTTGCCCGAATCAGTTCGAGGGAGGCTTTCATAATTCCATAAGCGGCAGAATAAGGTGCAATATTGATTTCGGAAAGAGAATCCTCGATAATATACAGAACTTCACTCCGAATGGCGCGAAGCTTTTCTATATCCGGCTCTGATTCTGTGTTGGTTTCATCAAGCCAATCCCGGAGAAGATTCAGGCGTTCTTCGAAAGCGTGGAGAAGGTGCTTTCGCGCATCGTACTTGATTCCCATGCGGCGGCTGGAATACTTCTGCGCAGCCACACTCCACTGGCTGTCCAGCAGTCTCTCCAGCGTTGAGATATCAATATCATCATCTTTGCAGTATTTGTCCAGTTCGGCTTTGACCAGTTCCCTCATGCTGATGTCATTGTCTGTAACAATCTGCAGAGCAGTGTGCAGATCGGTCTGTGATCCAAAACATAAATCAATCAGTTCAGGAACACCGTGAATCATGACTTTGACCGTTGGCGGCTTCAAAAGTTCTATGGCCTGTGAACGGATGGAATTCATGTGTTCCTGCCGTATCTTTGAGTCGCCCAATGCGGCAAGATTGGCAGGCGAAAATGCTGTGGGAACAAGTTTTACCCCTTCCATCGCCTTGTGATAAAGCGGCTTCAAGACATCGAGACCGGGAAACTGGGATTCATATTCTGTGAATGCGTTGTTGTACAGTGCGGCGAATGTATGGTCATGCGCATGCGCAGGGAACAGCATGCCGTAAATGTACGCGCACAGCTTTGTGACGGGGGTGAATTCCGTTCCGTCGGCAAATATGCCCGACAGCGCGACCCCTGTGCTGGCGCCTGCCTCACGAAAAAACGGAATAGCAGCATGAAGTTGAAGGTAAATGTTCCGGCACAGCGGGAAGGCATCATTTGATGAAAGCACTTTTGCAAAAACAACTGCTTCCACAAGCTGGTCATGGCAATTACGGACATCATGAGACCGGACGCCCTCGTTCAAAAGCTGATGAATCAGAATTGCCATATTCTCATCGCTCGGTATGTTTCCGTTGGAAGCTGCGCTTAAAAGCCGTCCCGCAATTTCCGCGGAAGACAGATTTGCAAATTCATCAATGGTGACTTCAGGCTCAACTCCCGTTTCTTCAGACAGGTCGTCAAGCCATAGGCCCTCGACAGGTTCAGCCGCGGGGATGGCAAGTTGCTTGACAGGAGCTATTGGTTCTATAGGGGCAGCAGCGGTTTCAGAATCAGTTGCTTCTGCCTGCGATACTTCTGGATGGGAAAACGACTCGCTTGCAGCATTTACATTGGAATCGACTGTTTCAGGAAGGTCATGATTTTCTTCTTCAACGTGTGTGATGGCAATCCAATTTCCTTCTGACCAATGGAACAGACCGTTTGCGGTCAGGCAATAGTGAGGCTGATCTCCCACTTCATCCATGCCGGGCAGGTCGCCCGCGCAACAGAAAACGCCTTCATTTTCAGCGGGAACAGATGATCCAAAATCGTCAGAATCGACAATTTGAAGCGGAAGGAGGCTGCCATCATCCATTGTCAGATTCATAAGGAAATAGCACTTTTCACGATTCCAGGCGCTTGTCTCGAGTTTCTTGGCAGACTCCTCATCGGCATCCAACATTTCAATGACTTTGGAATACTGATCCACCATTGCCATATGATGTGCAAACAGCTCCAACGGCATATCCTGTTTGCCAGTGAAATAGATTTGCCCGATACTTTTCAGGTGATAAATCCGTTTAAGGGTGGAGGATAAGCCGGATTTTTGCAGGCAATTGCCCATCAGTTCTGTGAAGCAAAGGATGTTCCTGCCGGCATATTCATATGTGCAAAGCAGACCTTTCCTCTCTAAGAAAGCAAACGATTCGATGCACTGCTCCCTTGTCACCGGTCTCGGAAGTTGAGCAAGCGCTTCAAAGGCGCATTTTTCATCCATAAGCCCGGTAAAAACCAGCTTATTGAGCAGAAAATGGAAAACATCACCCGTCCGGCTGATCATCTCTCGAAGCTTTTGCTCTGAGGGCAGTTTTGTTTGCTTGATGGGATTAATCGGATGGATATATTCTTCATCCTCTGCGGTTTCATCTGACGCTTCTGACATCTCCGACAGAGCGGATTCTTCAGATTCTTGTGCGTCGGAAGCATACCTTGCTGCAAACTCTTCGTGGGTCAGCGTTTCAATCTCAATATCTTCCGGAGTCTCCGAAGCGGGACTTTCGACCTGTGGTTCTTGGGCTGCTGCCGTAGTATCAGGGAATTCAGAAATCTCGGAGGCGCTTACGGGTTCGGCTTCAGCAACGGACTCATTGCAGGGGGTATCAGATACAGGTGCCTTGTCTACATTCACTTCACGAATATAGTATTTTTTCTCGTGCAGTCCTTTGACAATTCGGGGGCTGAAAGCAGAACTATCCAAAAGCTGATCATACAGTTCTTCGTCGGAACTGAGATCCGCCTTTACGCCAGCCAGAAACAGCTGGAATGCCGAAACATCCGGAGACGGAGCATGCATTTCCGCTGAATCCATGCAGGCAAGAATATCCTTGGCATCCCGAATGTACACTTCAATGGCATCCATGTACTTTTTCTCATCTGAATACACACGGATGAATTCATCAAGCACAGCACGCACTGCCTTTTTCCGGCTGACAACGCTATTCTTCCATACTTCCTCATATTCACATACAGGGAGCTCGCCTTCGGGCAACTCCTCTGTAAGAACATGATCTGGTAACGTCCTGCGAATATCGTCGTATGCTGTGCGCAAAGACGACAGCGTGGACGTTATCTTCTGGCACAGTGAAGGGGCAGGCGCGAATCCATCCCGCATCTGGCTTATACCTTTTTCCAGTAATGCCTGTGCCTCTGTACTCAGTTGTTCGAACTGATCAAACAGCTTTCTCATGGGTGTTCCTCCGATCTTGTGTTCATTGTTGCTATTACGGGTGGCATCTCAGCTGTTGTTCACTGAAGTTTGAACTTGCAAGCTTGAATCCCATCTGTAGTCACGATTACCAAAGCATCGATATTCCATTCAGTCACTGGTTTATAGTTCGCTCCAAGCGCTCCTAACTGAATGTTGAAGGATCAATTCCCTTTACTCCCTCTACTACAGGCTCATCCAATCCGATAAAAGGCAGCCCCAAAGGATAAGGAAATTTCCTCGTGGTGGTAGAATGAAGATGAGAAAACCACTCAATGTCCCGCCGCGAGAGGAGATACTTCCTGAGTACATTGTAAAGCAATCAGAAGAAATTTGCAAGAGCCTGAAGCAGTTACGGTTCAGAAAAATTGCGCTGCTCCAAGCGGTCGGTGAACAAAACCGTTGTGCGTTGAGCGTTTGCAACAACATCCTGATATTGGTTGTCCAGTTCAGACAGCTTGGCAATATAGTTTGCTGCGTTTTCCTGATAGACAGGCGCGTTGGCAGCATCCGCTTACACAGCGCATCGGCGATGGTCTGCGTCAGCGTTTCCGCGTTGCGCAGAGAAAGCCAGACATGCTCGTCATATTCGGCTTCCTCCTCGTCCTCATGCTCCGTCAGATGCTCGCAGATTTCCTCACCCGTCAGATCGGCAGGGAAGAACGTGGGCCAGGAATTTTCCGGGTCGATAATCGCATAAAGCTCTCGTTGCTCATTTTCAGATGGAAATGCGCTGCGGCAGCCGGTTCAATCATATGGTCATTGAACACGATATACGCCGGTGCGCCGGAATCCTTGTCCACAGCTTCGAAGCGGTACATGACGGCTTTGGTGCCGGTAGACCAGTTCTGAATGTAAAGGCCGACGTAATTGTAATCGGAATCAACCTTTTTGCCGTCTGTATACACAAACCGCAAATTGCAAGTGCAAGTTGGACACCTTCAGGTAGAAAGAGGTTCTAAAATTAACCAAATTGGGGTTTACGCAGCCGCTCAGGCTGCGTAAACGGTATCCAGGAAAGCCTCAAACAGTTCCTCCGGCGTGCAGTATCCCAGATTCCTGCGAGGGAGACCGTTGAGCGCATCTGCGGCCCAGAGAATCTCCTCATCTGAGAAGTTCTCAATGGAGACTCCTTTGGGGACATATCGACGGAGCATACCGTTTTGTCGCTCGTTCTGCGCCCGTTCCCAGGATGTGTAAGGGTGGGCAAAGTAAACCTTTGTCCCGAACTGTTCTGTTTGGGCAAAATCCGCAAACTCTGGTCCGTTGTCCACAGTAATTGTCTTGAATATTTGGCTGAAGAACGACTCTCCGAAGTCCTCACGGAGCTTTTGCATCGCTGCATTGACCGCCTCGCTGGTCTTTCCGGGAATGCGAATTGCAAGGTAGTGCTGTGTTTTCTTTTCCAGCAATGTCAGAATAACCGCCTCCTTGCCTTTGCGTTTTCCCACCACTGTATCACCTTCCCAGTGGCCAACCTCCAGCCGGGAAGATGTAATTTCGGGTCGCTCATCTATGGTTGCTCCGTATGCTTTTTTGCGCTTAGCGGTGCTTTTGCAACACTTTTTCCGTTTCAAAGCATCGGGAAGCTCCAGCGGCTGCAATACCAGATTGATTGCCCATATTTCATTGTACAAGGTCTTGGTGCTGACCATTTCCGTAGGCAAAAACAGCTCATGCTTGCGTGCATAGCCCACACAGGCATCCAACGACCATTTCTCCTGACGCACCTTGTTTACGGCCCACTGAACAAAGGCGCTGCATTTACATATGCGGTGTGGCTTGTGGCTGTTTGCTCTGTGCGTTTGATATACAAGCATTCCGCGTTTTGCGGAGTAGCCGGGAGTACGGCCTCTCCGGCCGGTTCTGGGCCGCATGCCGCGCTTCAATTCGTTAGAAACGGTGGTGGGTGAACAGTTCAAATATCTGGCAATGGCTCGATTAGACTGTACCAGCTTCTTCATCGCCTCAATTGTGCCCCGATCTTCTCTGGTCAAATGTTTTCCGGGCTTGCGTTCCGCTTTATTTGTGCTATACTGGGTGTGATCCATAGTGATTGCCTCCGGTGAATGGTGTTGGGGAACTTCATTCTACCATACGGGAAGTCACTATGGATTTCTTTTTTTCAGGTGTCCAACTTCATTTTACAACCGACCGTCTAAAAACGCGGATGCACACGCTATAAAAGTGTGCTAAAATCATACCGTCGAAAGATGCAGAGAAGCTCCCGCGCACGGCGCGAGGGGCTTTTTTCGTACCGTTCGATAGAAAAAACGTGCGCCAGAGGAGCGCACAGAAAAGAAAGGAAACATATGAGTAACCAAGAAAACAATCAGGAACAGATTCAGTTCCCGGCTCAGCAGGAACTGAAACATCTCCGCACCCGCTGCGGCAAGGTGTACGCGCTGGGCAACAACCGTTTCCGCGCAGTGGTACAGACCACGCCGGTTCATGAGTACGACGCGGCGACGCGCCAGTGGGTGGAACTGTCCGCCGAAAAGCGCCAGCAGATGGCGGCGCAGGCTCAAAGTCCGATTGCGACGTTCGCGGACAGCGCAAATAGCGCGGAAAACGCCGCGGGCATCCTCGATACCTACGTCAAGGAGGGTTCGACGCAGAACTTCTCGCACGACGAACGGCTGTGGATCAGCAACACGAATTACTACGGCAACCGTTTGACCTACTTGAAGGTGGTGGATTTGCCGCGTCTGGGTGCGAATCACTTCATCACGTCCGCGAAGCTGTGCGTTCGCAACGTCTACGCGCCGACGGCGGATACCGCCATCATGTGCACGGAAGTGCTGGAGGACTGGAATCCGGAGACGATCACCTATGACCACCAGCCGGATGTCAGCGGCGTGTATCAGGACTACTGCCGGGTAGTGAAAAATCAGTATTCGTGGAAGGAATTCGATGTCACGAGCCTTGCGCGCAAGTGGTATCTGGGCGAAAATCACGGTGTTCAGCTGAGCGCGCCCAAAAGTGAAAGCAGCTTTTCGCAGCTTCATTCGAGCGAAACGGCGAATCAGCCGTATCTCGTGTTGGAATATGCGAGCCTTGCGGGTCTGGAGAGCTATCTAACTTACGACCATCAGTCTGCGGGCTTGGCAGGGACTGGAAGTGTCAGCCTTGTCAATGGCAACCTGATCTTCGCTCACGCCGATACCGCGATGAACGGCAATCGCCTTCCTGTCTCGATTACGCACTATTACAATTCTTGCGACAGCGACAAAGACGAGTTTGGTATGGGCTACGGCTGGCGGACTTCGCTGCATCAGACGCTGCATAAGGTGCTGTACAATGGCGAAGTGGCGTTCGTGTATACGGACGGCGACGGCACGGAACACTTCTTTAAGAAGAATAAAGATGACCAAAAGAAGTATTCCGACCAGTCTGGTTTGTCTCTGACGCTGGAAATCGGGGATGAGAATATCACGATTACCGACAAGGGCGACAACGTGATGACGTTCCCGCTGGTATCTGACACGCCGACGGAGGATGCGCCGGAAACTGGGAAGGCACTGATTCAGAAGATTCAGGATGCGGTTGGCAATGAAGTCACGGTGACGGCATTGGCGGATTCGCCGTTGAAAATCGCATCTGTGACGGACGGCGCGAACCGAGTTACGACGCTTCATTACACGAATGGCCGCTGCGACCGGATTCAGACACCGTGGCAGGATGAAAACAGCTGCGTGCGCTTCGACTATAATAATGAAGAAACGCTGTACATTACGCATGAAGATGGGCGTATGAGCAAGTACGAATACAAAGTGGTCAACGGCTATCACCTGCTTGTGTCGGCATCTGCGATTGAACAGCACGTCGAAAATCAGGAAGATAAGAAGCTGGCGGACGTGACTTACGAATACAGCAACACGAACGCCATCGACGGTCTGCCGCACTGCATCACCCACGCTACCGTGACGGGCACGAAGAACGGCACGACGTTGACTGCGGCGAACGTCTCGTATACCTACGGCAATCATATGGCGCTGGTCAAGGATGAAATTTCCGGGAAGACGCTGCGCTACCATTTCAACGATGATGGCAATCAGGTGAGTGTCGATGATGAGCTGGGCTATGCAATGTACACCCGCTACGACCGCACCGACGACAACGCGAATGCGCCGATTAACCACGCGACGGAACGCTCTCGGATGCAGCGGGTTGTGCGCAACCTCCTTCTTGACCCGATGTGCGAGGAAAACAGCAGCGTCTGGGAAAAGAGCAGCACGGGCACGATTACGCGCGACCAGTCTACGCGGCAGTTCGGTCTTGTTTCGTATCGGCTGACGATTTCGGCGAATAAGTCGGCATATGTCCGTCAGGCAGTGACGCTCACGCCGGGCAAGTCGTATACGCTGTCGGGATATGTGCGCTCTGGTGGCCCGCGCGGTGTGATGCGTGTCGCGTACACGGTTGGTAATGAGACGTTCACGCTGGATTCCGAACCGGGCAAAGTGTGGAAAAAGACGGATAACATGCCGTATGAGCGCGTGTCTGTGTCCTTCACGCTGCCGGAGAATGCAGAACCTAAGGTTTACTGCATGGCGTACTGCGACATGCAGAACGGATTCGCGGGCGGCAATTGCTGGTTCGATTCGATGCAGCTGGAAGAAGGGCTGACGCTGAATCATTTCAATATGGTTCAGAACAGTGACTTCTCTGCGGTTGGCACGGACGGCAAGCCGAAGGCATGGACGGTTGGAAGTAATTCCAATTCCTACGTTTCTGTGCTGCCGCTGGAGGATGAAAAGGATATTTTCCACGCGCCGGACTGCCTGAAGCATGACAATACGCAGAAAATTCATCTCTTAGGTCGCTATGACCGCACGGTAACGTATTACCAGCAGTTCCGACACTACGGCAAAATCGGCGACCGATTCACGGTGGGCGGCTGGTGCAGCTCATTCGCGAAGAAGAACGACCCGGACAACTACATTTACTGCAGAATTACCGTTTTGTTTACAGCAGGCAATCCGGACAATGCGAACTGCTACTGGGCGACGGGCGGCTCGGCGGTCTTCAATGCGGAAGAAGGCAACTGGCAGTTCGCGAGCGCGGGCATTGTCGCGCCTAACAACTGCACCTACATCCGCGTGGTGCTGCAAATGAATCGGCAGATGAATTTTGCGGACTTCACCGGCATCTACCTGTACCCGGAAGCGTTTGGTACGCAGTATGTTTATGACAAAAACGGCAACCGCAAGACGCGGAAGATGCTCTACGGTGAATTGTAAAAACTTCTGCAAAAATGGCTGCAGAAGCAGGACTTCCGACAGTACATAACGAATATTCCTATGACGCAAAGCGTGGGAATCTGGTCGAAATCCGTCACAATACGGACGGGAATGCCGCGAACGACGTGGTGTATACTTTCGAGCAGGATGCGCTGGGTCGTCAGACGGCGGTCAAGGTTGGGAATCAGACCACGGGAACGCTGATTCATTCGGCAACCATCTGACGAATGCCTTTTCCGCCATCTGCTGCTTGCAAAAATCTCGATTTACCGCCAGTAAACCTTCGATTTTTGCAATTGCATCTGACGAAAAATTCATCCGCCATCTGGTCACCTCATTTCATCAGCGTTCCCTGTCGCAGAGTGCGTATCAGAACGATCCGACGAAGCCGAATTTCGGCACGCTGACCGCGACGACATACGGCAACGGGGCGAAAATCCGCAGTCGGTACGATGACTTCAACCGCGTGACGGGGGTGGTGTACGGCGAAGAAACCGCGCCGCGATACGAGTACGACTACAACGCGAAGGGGCAGGTGGCACGAGTCCGCGACAATCTGCTGAATCGGACGACGCAGAGTGAGTACGATTTGGCGAATCGCCCGGTGCGTGTGAAAACGTCGGAGGACGCGAAGCACGTCTACACGGGGCAGGTCGCGTATGACAATGTGTACGGCAACTTGAGCGAATTTACGGAGAAAGTGGGTGAAAATCGACAGGAATATGGGACGAAATTCGGCTATGATGACGAAAATCGTCCGACGTCGCTGACGTACAGTGCGAGCGGCAGGGAAATCGGGCAGAGCACGATGACCATTGACAAGCTGAATCGAACGACCTTCTCGGCGGTCAAGCTGGGCAGCAAGACGTTCACGAGCGAGTACCATTTTGCGGCGGGCGGATACGGCACGGGCAGCGTGACGAATCTCGTTGCGTCGATTACCCAGCCGGGGTGCAATTGCGGCTACGGCTACGACGACAACGGGAACATTGCGAGTGCAACGCTGAACGGCAAGTGGACGGGGTACAGCTACGACGCGCTTGGTCAGCTGGTGCAGGTCAACGACCACAGCGATACCCGCTCTGGTGCGGATGGCACGACGTGGAAGTACACCTACGACCTCGGCGGCAACATCCTGAAAAAGGAACGCTTTGCGTATGCCGATACGACGACTCCTCTGGAAACTGTTACCTATACCTATGGTGACGCGAACTGGCGCGACAAGCTCACGGCGGTCAACGGCAGCACGATTCGCTACGATGCGATTGGCAATCCGCTGAGCGACGGGACGTGGACGTACACTTGGCAGAACGGCCGGCAGCTGCAAAAGATGCAGAAATCGGGCGTGACGGCGGAATTTGTGTACAACGCGGACGGGCTGCGGGTGCAGAAAACGGTCAACGGCGTGGCGACGAAGTACACGCTGCATGGCAAGAATGTTGTGCATATGACTTCCGGCACGGATGAGCTGCACTTCTTCTATGATGCGCAGAACCGCCCGGCGGTGGTGGTGTACAATGGCACGGCGTATGCCTACGTCAAGAGCTTGCAGGGCGACATTGTAGCACTTCTGAACGGAGCGGGAAATGTTGTCGTTAGCTATGCTTATGACGCATGGGGTGCGCCGATTGGCAAGAGCGGTTCGATGGCGGAGACGCTGGGGTCTGTGCAGCCGTTCCGCTATCGTGGGTATGTGTTTGATGAGGAGACGGGGCTGTACTATCTCAGGAGCCGGTACTATAATGCAGTACTTTCTCGCTTTATCAACATGGATAGCGTGCTTCTGAAAGGAATTTTGCAGTCCAATCAGCAGGCATATTGCATTAATAATCCTATTCTTTATTCCGATAGCAATGGACATGATTTTCTTGAGGATATTTGGAAACTCATTTGCGATGCAATAGATGAAAATCAGCGCATTGCACAGCAGAACGCGCAAGCAGAACTTGATGCGAAAAGGGCAGTAGTTCATTCTGTGTGGGACTTTTTCCAAAGCGTAGTAGAAGAAAATCAAAGAATAGCACAAGAAAACGCACAGGCAGAACTTGATGCTAAAAGAGCAATTGCTCGTTCGGCATGGAATCTTATCCAAAAGGCGATTGAAGAAAATCAACGCATAGCACAAGAAAATGCCCAGAGAGATTATGAGACGCGTAAAATCATCTTATTTTGGATTGACGATATTCATACGCAAATCGACCAAGTGTGGAGTATTTTCACATATGGTACAACCACAGCTTCATTCATTGTGACAATGAAGGCTGCTCAAAAGGTTTTGAAGCGATTAAACATAGCATCATATATTGTTAATGGAATTTTTCTTTATGCAGACATAATGACCGATCTTTGGAGGAAAAATGAATTAAATGAATAAAAAGAGAATCCAATGGCGAACAATTGCGATTATATCATTTATAATTGCAATAGCAGCAACAGTTGCTATGAGATTTCCAATCAGCAGTAATGAAAGACTTTTATGCCAATTTGCACAACTGCTAAATTGCGGAGTGTACATAATTTATGCACTAAAGGACAGCTAATGTATCTATTGTGCATCTAATAAGAGCTTATTTCAGCCCGTCGCGTCCTGTGCCCCTCGCACAAGCCGCCGACGGGCTGACAGCAAAAACTTCCGCAAAAGCAGGAAAAACCTCTTCATATAGCGAATACTGCCCTTGCCCAGCGAATCTGTTGCAATTCTGGATGAGAATGGCAATACCGTCGTCAGCTATGGCTACGATGCGTGGGGCGCGCCGCTGTGGTGCACTGGTGAGCTGGCGGAAACGCTGGGCAAGGTGCAGCCGTTTAGGTATCGCGGGTATGTGTTTGATGAGGAGACGGGGCTGTATTATCTGCGGAGCCGGTACTATAATCCGGGGTGGGGACGGTTTGTTAATGCGGATAATTATTTAAGCACTAATGTATTTTCTTATTGCGGTAACGTACCTTCTGTATTTGTTGACAAAAATGGGCATGAACGTAAGTTGTATGATAATTTGAGTGAACCATGGGCAACTAAGTTAATGTCTCAGTTCTTTGACATGGACTCTCTTTTACAAAACCTGAACTTGAAATTTTCAGATGGGTATGTTGTGGATTGCTATCTTTCTGAAGCAGATGCCTTGAGAATTAACACAATAAATGAGGAGGTAAGAGGTAAGATTACTGAACCTTTAGCGAATATTGAACTTGCACTAAAATTGGCTTTCCCGGAAGAGATGGAGGAAGTTTCGGCAAGTATTGAAGATGCTTTTACAGTTTCGAGTGGCTATTACACGCAATACGTTGCGTATTATTACCAGTATAATGATACTTTGGGCTATCCTCTTCGAGTAGGAAAATGGAGATTCACTATCAATGTATATGAGGAAAATGAAAATGGTGAATCACCTGTTGAATTATGGGCGGATAGAATTCCATTTGGTAGTAACGCATGTATTGTGCGTACGACAATTGCCATTGATACTTCTGAACCGCGTCCTAAACCGGAATGGAACGGGTCACTGATTCCGCACATTTACTTATTGCATTCTATGAATTGGAGTGAATGAAAATGAACTCAAAAAATAGTATGACTTTAGAGTTACTATGGATCTTAATTGTTCTATTGTACTTTGCTACATTGTATGCTCCATCTACTTTCGCTTTTACCTTGGAAATAATTCAATTGTTGTTGTTTGTATCGGTACTTTTTTTATCGGTAATCAACTTATGCCGAGCGTTAAAATGCAGAAATGGTGAATGGTGGAAGCCTGCGGCTTCTCTCGGTATCTGTTTGTGCGTGATTGTTAGCCACTTTGTTGAACCCGATATTGTTCATTACATAAACAAATCTATTATAATCCGTTAAATTATATTTATTGCAAAATTTCGTGTAAAGCAGAAATGCAATTTTAGTTTGACTATGTATTAAGGCTTTTTGAGAAAGTGAACGAAGAAGGTGGCTATTTGATACTATTGAGCTAAATATAGATGCGAGCATATTACTTCACCAGCCCGTCGCGTCCTGTGCCCCTCGCACAAGCCGCCGACGGGCTGGCAGCAAAAACTTCCGCAAAAGCAGGAAAAACTGTTCCATATGACGAATACGAACCTTGTCCAGTGAGTCTGTTGCGCTTCTGGATTCAGCTACGGCTACGATGCGTGGGGCTCGCCGCTGTGGTGCACCGGTGAGCTGGCGGAAACGCTGGGCAAGGTGCAGCCGTTTAGGTATCGCGGGTATGTGTACGACGAAGAGACGGGGCTGTATTACCTGCGGAGCCGGTACTATAATCCGCGGTGGGGACGGTTTGTTAATGCGGATTGTGTACTCGGTCTGAAACGAGATATTATTAAAAATCTTTTCAATTATTGCAAGAGCTCTCCTGCTTCGCAGAAGGACACTAATGGGGCTCGTTCGACAGATGCAGAACCAGAAAAAACGGGTGTGCTTGCTGGAATCATGGATATAGTAGGCGCTTTCCATGTTTCGGGTAGTGTGGGTTTTGGTTTGCGTTTACATGGAGAGGCTACAGTTGCAGGGGTACCGATTTCGTTAGCAGCAGGTGCGAAAATAGATCCAATTGCTGCGGATCTTGGAAATGGTCAATTACAAATTGGTGGCGCTGTAGCAAATAGCGTGGATGTTGGAATTGGTCCATTTTTTACAGAGAGTTTTGGACAATCCGCATTTCACCCATACTTCGATACGGAAGACTGCACTTGTAATCTTAATGTTAAAGACATGAAAGATTGTCCGGCAGCTGATAGTTCTGAGTTCTGTGATTCGCAAATTGGAGTTGGGGTGGAAGTATATGTGGGCGTTGGATTCAGTGCCAGTGCTTCGTTGGATGTTGAACAAGCATATCATGGAATTCTTAAAATAATCAACGGCGTCAGTGACTGGCTGGTTAGTATTTTTTAAAATTTTTGAGCATTGAAGGGAAAATAAAATGAAAAAAAAACTACGAATTTCATTAGGGCTTACAGTATTCATGATGTTGCTAATGTGGATATCTGATTTGTTGTTTCATACTAAATTCATGGGTGCTGCTGTTTTTCAACCTTTTCCGCATTTGATTTTTTTCTTGTTATTGGGACTTGATTTATACTTTTGGTATAAACTGCGCGAGGAAAAGCGAAAGCAACTTCCTAAATACGGGAAAAAGAATATAGTTGATTATTTCATTTTATTTTTGCTGGCTGATTTGGCACTTTGCATGGTGATGTCAATGGCTTTTTATTTGGGAATAGTTGAATAGAAAAAGCTAAACACTCAACAGCATACTTGTAATTCAAACCATAACTACTTCACATAAGCCACATTGCAAACTTCCTCTCATGTTTAGGTAATCCGTGGCGGCACACAACCGACACCCAAGCGGCTGTGTGCCGTTTTTTCTATGCCTGAAAATTTTCTTCATTTTCGCGTTTCAGAAACTGAAATTCAGGCAGTCTGGGAAGGCTTGCATTGTCCCGATTTTCAATCGGACGGTAAGGAGAAAAGTCCTGAATTCCTTGGAATTACTGGGGTTCAGGATTTCAGTTTCTGGTTTTGAATTCGCGAACTTTTCTGCTATGATGAGGGCACGAAACAACGACAGGAGGTTTGCGGAATGAGCATTGCATGGAACTATCTGGACAAGCGGAGCGCGGCAATGGCGGCGCTGAAAGATTATCGCAGTATGAAGGCGATTCTGGCGACAACGGCGGAGGAGATTGCGAATGTGCGGCAGGACATGGTTCGCATTGGCGGGATGCGCTTCGAGGAGTCGGCGCATGGTGCGCGAAATCCGCAGGCAGGCGAAAACCAGATCCTGCATGGAATTGCGGAAATTGATGTGCTGGAAGTTGGCATACCCGGAAAATGTTCAAAAATCAAGTGTTTCTGGACTTCGCAAAGGCGGCAGGCAAGCAGAGGCAAAGGCTCGAAAGATGTACGCTGTTCTCTCCGAATTTGGAGAGAATTTGGCAGTTTGGAGAGAAAATTGGAGAGAAAAGAACGAGAACAGCGCGCAACGCACACCCGTCTGGTGTTGGTAAAACAGATGAGGTGATATGCAATGAGTCAGAACATCGACTATAAAGCGATTTTGAAGGCGCATCCGGAGACGATTTCGAAGGAACAGCTCTATAAACTGTGCCATATCAGCAAGCGCATGGCGAAGTTCTATCTTGACAATGGAATAATTGCTTGCACAAATACGGGGCATTCCACGCATAAGTACATTATCAGAACGAGTGATGCAGTGGCATTCCTTCGGGATAGGGAGAAGCATCCTGACAGGTATCGTGTTACAGGAGTAGGCGGAGCGGGGCGTGAGCCGATTGTGCATCCGTCAATCAACTATGATCAAGCAGTTATGCGGGCGTATCAGCGGCTTTTAGTTCGGAAAATCAGCGTGTATCCAGACTTGATGACGGCGGCGGCGATTTCCCAGTTGACGGGTTACTCAAAAAAGACAGTTTTGACGTGGGCAAGCCTTGGAATGATTCGCTGGTTTAAGAACGCTCAGCAGCAGTATGCACCAAAAGAATTGGTGATGAAGCACTTGTTGAGCAGGGAGTTCCGCGAAATTCGCAATAAGAGCGATACGCACGAGGAATGGATTCGGGAACTTATGGAAAATATGAATACGAAAAAGAATCAAAAGTAAAAGAGATGTTTTCTGGATGCACTGCGCAGAAGGACGATAGCGCAACGTTAGCAATGGATTGGACTCCTTCAATCGTGTTTCTTCGTCTGCTTGCCCTCCGCCCAATGATTTGACAAGTGGACTGAGAAAAAAATATCGCCGGCTGTTCCGCCCGATTGACTTGCTATTTCCAGCAATAGATGGTAAAATCAAAGTACACTGAGGTGCAATATCCTGTTGAGGATTATGCGCAAGTGCAGCCTCGGTAGTAATGCTTCGGAAGGGAGTAGGTAGCATGGCTTTTTTGAACATTCCGAAGGGAAAATCCGAATTTGAAAAGATCCGTAGAGAAGGTCTATACTATGTCGATAAGACAGGGCTGATTGGTGAAATACTTAAGTCGTCCGGTACGCAAGTTACATTAATAACTCGCCCGCGCCGCTTTGGAAAGACGTTAGGAATGAGTACGCTTGAGTGCTTCTTAGACATTCAAAAAGATAGCAAGAGTTTGTTTGAGGGACTGGAAATTTCAAAGCAAAAGGATATTTGCGATGCGTGGATGAATCAGTGGCCTGTGATGAGTTTGAGTCTTAAAGCAGTTGAGGGAAACGACTTTTCAACTGCGTATGAGCAGTTTGCTTATGAAATTGGAGAACTTTATAAGAAACATGAGTATCTGATGCAAAGCTCGGTGCTGAACGAAGAAGAAAAGAAGCTGTTTTGGAACATTGCGTATAAGCACGCGGGAAAGGTTGAAGTGATGCGTTCACTTCAAATTCTCTCAGAGTTTCTGAACAGACACTATCATAAAAATGCAATTATTCTCATTGATGAGTATGATGTCCCTATGGCGAAAGCAACCAGCAACGGCTACTACAAAGAAATGCTTGAAATTATGAAGGGATTTATGCAGGCATTAAAGGATAATCCGTATCTTCAACTTGCCGTGGTGACTGGATGCCTGAAAATTGCAAAGGAGAGCATTTTTACAGGCACAAACAATTTCGTCTCGAACACAATTACTTCGTCTCACCTTAACGAATACTATGGATTTGTTCAAAGCGAAGTGGATAAAATCCTTGAAGATGCAGGCATCAAGGGGAAGGAAGAAGTCATAAAGAAATGGTATGATGGCTACCGTTTCGGTGATGCCGATGTCTATTGCCCTTGGGATGTGATGTGCTATATTGATGATTTGCAGAAAAATTCCAATGCAGAACCAGATGAGTATTGGAAAGATACAAGTGATAACGCAATCATTCGCTCGTTCATTGATTATGCCGGCACAAGCATTACCAAGAAAATGGAAACGCTGATGAGCGGCGGATATATCGTACAGAGAGTGGATGAAAATCTGACGTATGACTATTTGCACTCCTCTGAGGAAAATCTATGGAGCATGATGTACCTGACGGGCTATTTGACACGGGTCAGAGATGGTGAAATCAATGAAGCTCTTACGGATAACATGGTGGCACTGAAAATTCCGAATTTGGAAATTAAACAGATTTTTGAAACAGAGGTCGCTGAATGGTTTGAGGAAAGTGCTTCTAAATGGAATAAGAATGCCCTTTTTGAAGCCGTGTGGCGTGGCGACTGCGAAAAAATCACAAGGGAAGTGAGCACACTATTAAGGCGCACCATAAGCTACCATGATTATGGAGAGGATTTTTATCACGCATTCCTGAGCGGTATTTTCGCTGGTGCAGGATATCAGGTGGATTCAAACAAGGAACATGGAGAATGTCGAAGTGATGTCGTTGTCTGCGATACGATCAATGGCCGGGTGGCTATTTTTGAAGCGAAACGCGCGATGACATTAGGCGATTTGGAATCTGCGTGTGACAAGGCGCTGCGGCAAATTGACCAAAGAATGTATGCCAAGGATTTTGAAGATGAATATGACAGTGACCACATTCATTGCTATGGCATTGCGTTCTATAAGAAACGCTGCTTCGTAAAGAAAAAGGATTGAGTATTTTCAGCCCGTCAGCATACTGTGAATAACACAGTGTGCTGGCGGGCTCTTTGGCATTTCAGGATGAGTTTCTACCTATTATAATAGGTACATTCTACGGCGGGGACTCAAAGAACGTGTCTCTGAAAATGCAGTGATTATTCGTTGAGAAGCCAATCAATGAGGTTCTCGGATTTGATGCCGTCATAGGAAGTATCAAGTCCCGGCTCAAGAGATAACACGATTTTTTCGTAGTTATCACGAATGCTTTGCAGCGGTGCGAGTTCACGCTTGCGCACGTCCTCGCTCATCATGGACTCCGTTACCTGAATATACTTTTTTTCGTCAGCTGTCGTTGCGATGAAATCCACCTCGCCATTGCCGATTTTGCCGATTGCTACATCATAGCCACGGCGAAGAAGTTCAAAGTAAACGACATTCTCGATGGCGTGACCGCTGTCGCGATTGCGAAAACCCAGTAAATAATTGCGAAGTCCGATGTCAACGATATAGTATTTTCCGAGCGTGCGGAGGTAGGCTTTGCCCTTGATGTCAAAGCGTTTGATTTCATAGAAGAAGTAGCTCTCCAACAGCGCATTCACATAGGCTTGTACAGTATGTGCGCTGGGGATACCCTTGCGTTTATCATCGTCCAAAAGCCCTTCGTTTACCAGTATATTACCGATGGAGGCAATAGAAACGCTGGAGCCGATATTATCTGCAAGGAACAGGATAATCTTGCGAAGCAGCGCAGGGTCTGTGATTTGCTTTTGCCCTCTGCGAGTTTCTCGCTCCAGAATATCGCGGATTACGACTGTGGAATAGATGCCATCAAGAAGTGCCAGCACCTTTTCCTGCTCCAGACCAACATCAGCAATGCCGGGCATCCCGCCGAAGCGCATATAGGCAGCGAAAACCTCTCGCAACTCATAGCGTTCATTGTTTTTATCGAATACCTGTTTGCGAAGCCCGCCAAGCGCACTTTGCGTTTCACGAACATCAAAACCATGAAAATCGAGAAATTCGCGGAAAGAGAGCGGCAGCATTTTGATTTCTACGCACCGTCCGGAGAGATAGGTGGCATACTCCGAAGAAAGAAGATAGGCATTCGACCCGGTAACATAGATATCGCAATCAAAGTCCACACGGAAAGCGTTTACTGCATCTTCCCATGCTTTGATTCGCTGCAGCTCGTCAAAGAAAAGGTACATCCTCTTTCCGGCGATGATGCGCTCTTTCACATATCGGTAGACATCGTCAGCACTCATCTTATGAAAATCAAAGGACTCAAAATTCATCTCGATAATCTGCTCCGGCAGAACACCGGTATCCTTCAAATGCTGAACCATCAACTTTAACAGACTGGACTTACCGCAGCGGCGAATACCGGTAATAACCTTGACTGGTTCCGTATCCTGAAAGCCAATCAGCTTATTCAAATAGCTGTCGCGCCGTCTAAGTTCATGAGAATCTATCATGTGGTACACCTCCTGTATCATTAGTATAGCACAAATCGGCGAAAAAATAAAGTAAATGCACTGAAATGCAAAAACTTTTAACATTCGACCGACTTTGCAGCGCTAATCAATAACAGTTTGTGGATACTATGTGCAGCGCGGTATGCTGGGGTTCATTTGCGTTAGTCAGAATACAAAGATTCGCGGCGCATTCTCATTTGAAAATGGTAGCGGCTGATTTCTATTGGGAATATGATTGCATGAAAACACAAAAAAATTCCGGTTTCGGAATACTATATTGACTTCGAGAATATTCTGTTCTATAATAGAGATACTTCTTGCAGGAGGTGTATTCAGTGGTAGAGCGAAAAGAGTATCTTGACGAGCTGATTGGCTGGAAGGACGAACAAGTTATCAAGGCCGTGACCGGCATTCACCGCTGCGGAAAATCCACATTGCTGGCGCAGTATCAAACTTGGCTCAAGGAGAATGGCATTGCAGATGCGCAGATTGTTTCGATAAACTTCGAGGAATTGGAGTATGAGGAACTGCTGGATTACAAAAAGCTGTACGCATATCTGAAAGAACGGCTGATTCCCGAAAAAAACACCTACATCTTTCTTGATGAAATTCAAAAGGTTGCTGACTTTGAAAAGGTCGTGGATAGTCTGTATGTGAAGCCCAATGTGGATATTTACATCACCGGCTCTAATGCGTACATGCTTTCTGGCGACCTTGCCACGCTTCTGACAGGGCGCTATGTGGAGATTAAGATGCTCCCGCTTTCGCTGAAAGAATTTCTGACGATTACAGGGATGGACGAAGAGAACGGCTTTGCGGAGTACTTGAAATGCGGCGGACTGCCTTACGTCGCTCGGATGGGGCGCACGACAGCAAAAGTAGAAACCTATTTGGAGGGCATCTACAATACCGTTATCGTGAAAGACATCGAAGATAGGCAGGTGCGGCGCGAAAGCGAGCCGAGCAAGCGGAAAATCACAGACATTGCCCTGCTGAAATCAATTGCCAAATACCTTGCAAGCGTGGTGGGCAGCCCTGTTTCCATTCGCAGCATTACCGACTACCTGATTTCTTCCGGCAGAAAAGTTTCTCCGAATACGGTGGATGATTATGTGGATGCGCTGACAGAATCATTCATATTTTATCCTGCTGAGCGCTTCGACATTGTGGGAAAACAGCTTCTGAAGGTCAACAAAAAGTTCTACATTGTTGATCTCGGCTTGAGAAACCACATTTTCCCCCGCAGAAATTACGATTTCGGCTTCACGCTTGAAAATGTAGTCTATTTTGAGCTTTTGCGACGGGGCTATCAGGTGATGATTGGCAAGCTCGGAAGCACGGAAGTTGATTTTGTGGCGGAGAAGCATGGCGAATACAGCTACTATCAGGTAACAGCTGATATGACGGCACAGGAGACGTTTGACCGCGAAATGCGTCCATTGACACAAATCCGCGATAATTACGAAAAAGTAGTCCTTACATCAGAACGCCTGACAGTAGGAAACTATAATGGCATTCGCGTAAAGAACCTTACAGACTGGCTTCTTGGAAAAGATAGCTGACATCATGAATATACCCTATCGGGGATAAAATGCATGCCGAATGCAGGATTATACCCGATAGGGCTCTTTTCCTTTATGCAAATACAGCGGCACGCTCTATCAGCAGTGCAATGCAGGCTTGCCGAATATCATCGGGAATTTCAGCATGTTCGGCAATAGAAATCAGCACGTCAACCTTTTTAATCAAATTTCCAATCATCTTTTCAGCAGCAGCGGACGACAAGTGGCAGGCTGCTGCTAACGCAAAGAAATCCTTCTTGCGCAAGTTACTCTTTTTGCCGTTCAACGCCAAAGCGGTTTCCTCTGTGTCATTTGATACGATGTTTACAGGAAGCATATCATACGCGGGAGACAACATAAATTCCTGTGAGCCGGGGGCAGTTTCAAGCAATGAAAAGTTTTTCAAATGCATATCGGAATTTCCCACCAGAAAAGAAAAAACAATGCGAATAAAGAATTCTGCCATATCTAACCCCTTTTGTGAAGACCATCGGTCAATGACTTTGGCACATCGTTCATAGGAACTTTGATACTTGTCATTTGTCAACCGATAGGTTAATTGACAGAAATCCTCCATAGCTAACAGTCGAATTGATTGATCTGGCAGCACCATGCGGTCAACACGCTTCGTAATATAAGCATATGTACCATCTGATTGGATGAGTCCATGCGGTACTGTGGTGATGCCTGCTGCATCGGCCATACACATAATCATTTGCTCTGCTTCTGGCAAGGCACGATACTCATTTGTCTGCGGCTTTAGAATATATCCGGATGGATAACCAACGAAAGTTAGGCGAGCTTTCTCTTCTTTGGACAGGTGCAGCGACAATTTTTTTTGCACACCCGGTACAGTGTAGCCCTTACTGATTGTTTCATTTGCAATCCATTCTAATGCTTCGTTTGAAATGGTGATTTCAGGTAATCTGGTAGTTCCAAAGAAATGTTTGATGCAGGAGTGATGCCAGCCGCAGGAGGCAGCTTCTTCATTCTTGATGGGCTTTCCACAGCAAAAGCAGATCATTTGCGCACCTCCTGAATGGTTACATTGCCAATCGTATCACGACATGCGACAAGCAGCAAACCAAAACGGTCTTTTCGATTAAGTTTCCAGTTGCGCGTGACAACATTTAGCAGCCACCCTTCTGGAATGAGACCGTCGAAGAAAGAAAATAGTGTGCTGGAGTCATAAGGCTCATCACGCAGCGGAAGAGTCAGCGAAACTGCTCTCGGATTCTCGCTGCTTAGATAATCTGCATCATAGGCAAAGCGGTAGCCATCTTCTGTCTCAGAAAGTGTGCCAGCATAGCAATCTTCGACATAAACAAATCCTGTTCTAAATGCGTCCATCAGTTTGTTTCCTTTCTGCCGGGGACGGCTTCCATGCCAAACATAGCAAGTGCTATATTTACTTTGTCCATGCGGACAGTAGGTTTTCCTTGCTCTAATTCACGGACAAAGCGAAGTCCAAGACCGGAACGAACAGCAAATTCTTCTTGTGTGAGTCCTGCAGCCTTGCGGCTTTCGCGGACAAACTGGGCAATCTTGTTCACGATAAACACCTCCAAAGGCTTAAATCATCACTATATTTTATACCCAATCGGGGCGAAAGTCAATAAGGAAGGTAAAATTATACCCGATAGGGATTACATGAATTCGTGACGGATAGAGAAGAAAGACAAGCCCTGTCTAAAAACGCGGATGCATACGCTGCAAAAGTGTGTTAGAATCATATCGTCGAAAGATACAGAGGAGCTCCCGCGCACGGCGCGAGGGGCTTTTTTCGTACCGTTCGATAGAAAAAACGTGCGCCAGAGGAGCGCACAGAAAAGAAAGGAAACATATGAGTAACCAAGAAAACAATCAGGAACAGATTCAGTTCCCGGCTCAGCAGGAACTGAAACACCTCCGCACGCGCTGCGGCAAGGTGTACGCGCTGGGCAACAACCGATTCCGCGCGGTGGTGCAGACCACGCCGGTTCACGAGTACGATGCGGCGACGCACCAGTGGGTGGAATTGTCCGCCGAAAAGCGCCAGCAGATGGCGGCACAGGCGCACAGCCCGATTGCGACGCTCGCGGACAGCGCGAATAGCGCGGAAAACGCCGCGGGCATCCTCGATACCTACGTCAAGGAAGGTTCGACGCAGAACTTTTCGCACGACGAACGGCTGTGGATCAGCAACACGAATTACTACGGCAACCGTTTGACCTACTTGAAGGTGGTGGATTTGCCGCGTCTGGGTGCGAATCACTTCATCACGTCCGCGAAGCTGTGCGTTCGCAACGTCTACGCGCCGACGGCGGATACCGCCATCATGTGCACGGAAGTGCTGGAGGACTGGAATCCGGAGACGATCACCTATGACCACCAGCCGGATGTCAGCGGCGTGTATCAGGACTACTGCCGGGTGCTGAAAAATCAGTATTCGTGGAAGGAGTTCGATGTCACCAATCTTGCGCGCAAGTGGTATTTGGGCGACAATCACGGCGTTCAGCTGAGCGCGCCCGAAAGCGAAAGCAGCTTTTCGCAGCTTCATTCGAGCGAAACGGCGAATCAGCCGTACTTCGTGCTGGAATACGCGAGCCTTGCGGGCTTGGAGAGCTATCTGACTTACGACCATCAGTCTGCTGGCTTGGCAGGGACTGGCAGCGTCAGCCTCGTCAACGGCAACCTGATCTTCTCCCATGCGGATACCGCGATGAATGGCAATCGTCTGCCCGTCTCGATTACGCACTATTACAATTCTTGCGACAGCGACAAAGACGAGTTCGGCATGGGCTACGGCTGGCGGACTTCGCTGCATCAGACGCTGCATAAGGTGCTGTACAACGGCGAAGTGGAGTTCGTGTACACGGATGGCGACGGTACGGAACACTTCTTTAAGAAGAATAAAGATAACCAAAAGAAGTATTCTGACCAGTCCGGCTTGTCTCTGACGCTGGAAGTCGGGGATGAGAATATCACGATTACCGACAAGGGCGACAACGTGATGACGTTCCCGCTGGTGAGCGAGACGCCGACGGAGGATGCGCCGGCACAATCACGACAGTTACAAAAAAGCCCGTCAGTAGACTGCAACGTTTACAGTCGACTAACGGGCAAAGCTCATTTTACGCCATATGGGCATCCGCTCTTTTGCGGGGCGGATTGACCCTCTTGAATTTAACCGCTTGTTCCGGCGTGGTTGCAGGGCAATCCGCATCAAACGTAATTGGCATTTTTTTTGCGGCTTCCAACTCTGCCAGTTCCTCTTTGGTGAAGGCAAGCTCGCGCTTCATTTCGGCGGACAGTTCATTAGCTCTTACCATAATAAAGCCCCCTTTCAAATTCGGTCGCTAATCGGGCTGAAATTAACCTTGTTACGTCAGTTTCTTTTCCGTTCTCTTCAACTCTGACTCTTTCAGTATATACAACGAAGAGAATTTCATTCTTACCATCAGAGAATTGGTTTACATTTCCGATTGATATTTCTCCAACTTGTGTGATTCGTCCGGCTGAGGTATCGCCGATTGTATCATAGCGCACCTCACAGCCGTGTGATTGTCATCGAAAAATTCAATTCGGTCATAATCGAAAAAGATACGGGCTGCACTGCGAAAAGAAATCCCATGCTTCTTTATATTGATTCGATTCTTTTCTTCATCGTATTCAAAAGCCATTTCACCCAGCGAAAAGCTAACTGTTCGATTGCTGTCCATTGGCATCACCCCATTCTTTGACCACACAATAGACGTTTGCCTACTGCATCTTTATTTTATCACAGTATTCAGAGCTTCGCAAGAGAACAGTGAGTGATTATTTTTATCCTTCGGGCGGCAGGAAGCCGTCCTTCCGCATCTTGTTCGTAACAGATTTCCGCAAATAGTCCGCTTTGGAAACGCCATGACTCGTACATGCTTTGTCAAGAGCTTCCATGATTCCAGACTCCTTGCGGAATGTTACTTCAAACCGGATATTTCTTGCGTCGTAATTTTTGTGCCATTCTTTTCCTTTATCTGTCGAATTCCATTTCATGTGTTCTTTCTCCTTGGCAAAAATCCGTCTTCTCGAAGTTGCGTTTCTATTGCATCACGAACATATGATGCTTTTGATTTGCCGCTTGCTTCCACTGCTTTCTGAAACGGAATAGAATTTTTTTTATCAAAAGAAAAAATAACAGCATCAACTTTATCTTTTTTGTATTTGGCAGTTGCTCTTTTCTGTGCTTCGCTAATCATTCTCATCCCTCCCAGATGATTCTACCATAGGGGAGGGGAGAAGTCAAGCAAGCACACGACCACACCAATTGTTTCACGCGCCAAAGCAGGAAATCCGCCAGTCCACATCGAATATACCTACGACGCACAGCGTGGGAATCTGGTAGAAATCCGTCACAATACGGACGGGAACGCCGCGAACGACGTGGTGTATACTTTCGAGCAGGACGCGCTGGGTCGTCAGACGGCGGTCAAGGTCGGGAATCAGACCACGGGAACACTGATTCATTCGGCAACCATCTGCCGAATGAATTTTCCGCCATCTGCTGCTTACAAAAATCTCGATTTACCCATCTGGTCACCTCATTTGTGTGGTGTTACCTTAATTGGTGAGGAAAATAAAATGCAATATGTAGGAGTCTTTAGTGCAGTAATGAATGATCAATGCCCTAAATACCGTGGTATCTATCGTAACAATGACCTGCTTGATTTTGATCAGAATGCGGATATTGGAGCAATAATTCAAGACTATTTTTGTAACTCACATGAAGGAATCTACAAGAAATTTTCATGGAAAACACTTGCGTCGGTAACGGAACTATATCATAGGTTAAGCAATTGTGGATGGAAGCCTGCAAATAAAAAGTCAAGCCCCAAATGGGACTTGCTGCAAGGAAATTTGG
>ERZ826220.859-NODE-859-length-33494-cov-5.836179_pt1 | contig 33494 bp, 26 predicted proteins | sample MGYA00519927_ERZ826220 | MGnify/ENA primary metagenome ERZ826220 (study PRJEB31778, sample SAMEA3449225) | human gut metagenome | biome: human gut; feature: human-associated habitat; material: faeces | place: United Kingdom | collected 2010/2012 ... | reverse complement strand
GAAACACTGATCCGTTGCTAGCGGAATCGGTGATCCGATGAAGCGGAATTTGCAATGTGATGTGCTAAGATTGCGCTAAGATATTAGTGTTAAATGTGTCGAATGGCAAAAATCACAATAAAACTATTATATTTTTGTGTATTATTTGTGTAGCATTTTCTCAATAGAACGGGTATAATTAAATCAAACAAATAAGAAATATATGTTTGTTTTAAATTTAAAATTTTTATGATGTTTAAGTATGGCGCTAACTGTTATGCGCATTATTAAGTAGACAGTGTATCAGTTTCTCGCTAATTGTCATGCGTGTAATTAAATAGGCAATGTTTAAGTATATAGCCTTCTTCTTATGAAGAGGGCTATATTATTCTAAAGAGGAAAATTAATTATGGAATTTGTTGATGGACGGATGTACTTTATAAAAGATGCTTTCTTTGATTTTATAGGAGACAAGTATTTAAAAGCTAATAAAGCGGATACCAAAAGACCACATTATTATGCATTTAAAGATAGTAAAACGAATTTGTTATGGGTAATACCATGTAGTAGTAAGATAGATAAATATAAAGATATTATTCAGCAGAAAATAAATAAAAATAAAAAGCATGATCATATTCAAATAATTAAAGTGAATGGTATTGAACAGGCTTTTTTGTTTCAAGATATGTTTCCTATTACGGAAAAATATATTATGAATCCATATATAAAGCAAAATACTTTTATGCAAATAAAGGATAAGAAAAAGTTATTATTTATTGAATCTAATGCAATGAAAATAATTAATCTTATGAGACATGGTGTTAAATTTACTCCAACTCAACCAGATGTTATTCGTATAGAGCAAATGTTGATAGAGGAATTACAAGAACAAAAGTAACAATCTGAGCAGTAATCACACTGCTCTTTTATTATGTATAAAAAGAAAGAGTAGAGAAAATTTTACCCTCTACTCTTCTATCCTTACATATGATCAACCCATTGTTCTTCATATAATGTCCAAACATAAAAGTTTGTATCATATTTTATTTGTTCTTCCAGAGATATCCATTTGCTTGTGGTTGTTCCTATCATTCTTTTTATAAAATATTTCACTTTATCTTCATCAAAGAACATATAATCTTTATATGAATTCATAAAAGGATAAGGTTTGAAATTACGAATTGCTTTATCATTTTTTCGATATAATATTAACATATTCTTTCGGTAATCTATTAATAGAGCATATCCAGATTTCTTCATTATTTTATATAAGTGATTAACTATTGATTGTAAATTGTCTATTAAATCTTCCATTTTAGCGATCGAAATTAAATCATCATCTGAAAATGTAAAATTCTTGTCAAACAAAGCTTTTGCACCAATCCTTACCATGAAGTCGGATATCAAAATATTCATTCTTAAATAATCATCATATCCCTGCTTATCGTATGTTATATGGATAGATGCTTCAGTTATTTTTGCAATGTAACTATGAAGTAATTTTCCTTGTTTTAAAATGGTATTAATATTATCCTTTATGAAATCAGCACTGCAAACAGCTTGAATGGTATCTTGCTTATAGATTCCGTTATTGTCTTGTATTTGTTTTAATATCTTCGAATTGTTCATTTTTAACCATTCGACTTCTCTTCTATTACAAACAAAAGGATTACTTCTGTTATTTTCGATGTGCTCTTTTATAAGTAGTTTTAACTTATTGTAATGATCATAGTTAATTTTAAACAGTTCAAAGACAGAATATTCTGTGGTGTACAGTTTCTTTCCTGTGTCAACATATGTTGTATATATTTTGCGAATACGTACAATCGTCTCATCTAAATCTTCCTGTAGTTTAGTTGATAACGCAATAGGAATTGAAGCTTTATATTCATCTAATTCAGAAAGGATATTATCTATATCAGGAATTTGATCATGAAATTCATTTCTTCTAGCAATTATTTTATGGTTGTTCTTAATTCCTGATAATTGTTTGTGCTGTTCTATGTATCCAGCCATCCCTGGGAATTTTGTTATACAATGAGATCCAACGTTTAACACTTCATTATTTAAACGATTCCGAATAAAGTAAATATACTTATTTGGTGTGTTACATAATTCGCATCTCGTAACTTTATCCGGATCACTCTCACTGACATTTTCAGCATACCATTCTTTAATTACGGTATCAATAAGTGTCTTCTTGTTATATGTTAGAGCTGCTTCGCCTTTGCTGTTTAGATGTAAATTTTCTAAAGTAATTGCTTTTGGATTTTTTAGTTCACAAAGAATTTTATACAAATTCCCATATAAATCTTCTTTCTTTGGTTCTTCGCTATGCTTCAGAAGGTTTATCTCATCTAATGTTAATATTGTTTTTGACATAAATTTTACCTTTAAAAATCGCTACCACAATTGTTACAATGCCATTGCTTACCTATCTTTTTGCTTGCGATACCAGCTAAAGCAACAGATGTAGCTCTGCTTGCGGTGGATATCTTTTTAGTATTTCTACTATGACAATATGGGCACTGTGCATTATTAAGATATTTTTGATGTTTTTCAATTGAAGCAAGTTCTGCCTGAATTTGTGCTTCTTTCTTTTGCTCAAGATATTTATCGTAATCTTCTTTTGCTAGTTTGAGTTTGGATTGGTTCTCAAAATGTTCGCTTATAGAAATAGCAAATCCGATAAAACACAAAAATGTAAATACCGATGATAATCCAGCAAAAGTACCAGAAAAAGAATCGTGATCATTAAAATAACCTTTTAAAAAAAATATTGATGCAATTAAGAAAAACAAAAATATAAATAAAAAATTTTTTATATCTTTTTTTTGTTTTACAATTTTTTCAAGTCTATTTATCTCATTTAGTCTTTTTATGTTTTCGTTATCATTTATTGAAAGACCACAATTAGGACATGTCGATAATTTTGCTGAGAATAATTCATGACATTCCGGGCATTCAACTTGCTTCTCTTCTTCTACTTTTTGCTCAATTTCTTTTTGTTTACGTTGTTCTTCTGTTATTTTTTGTTTTTCAAATTCTTTTTGTTTTCTTTTAATTTCTTCAAAATGTGCTTTTATATTATATCCACATTCAGGACATTTTTCTGCCGAGTCAGAAACATTAGGTCGTCCACAATTAGGACAATTTATTAATGCCATAATCAAACACCTCTCTAGAAATAACTCTTGCAGTTATTACAATACCACTGCTTTCCAATCTTCTTTGAAAGAATTCCAAAGCCAATTACCGATGCTGCCTTACTTGCACCGGAAATCTTTTTGATATTGGTTGAACGGCAATATGGACAATGAGGAAGGTTTATGGTTGGAGTTGGCTGGGGTGGTACATACAATGTTCCATTATATTCTTTTGGTGCAGTTCCTAATGTTTTTACATTCTTTACAAAATTGAATGGCTGAATACCAAACTCGCTTCTAAATCTGTCATAGAATTTTTGAAGATCTTCAATATCACTGTTATAAGAATTGTCCAATATTTTTGTAACATAATAAGTAACATCACATTTTTTACCATTAATTACTGTATATAATCGATTTTGTTTTTCTTTTATAATATTTATCGGGCATCCACAATTCGGGCATGATTCTGCATATTCTGATACATCACTGTTGCATTCTGGACATTTTAATAAAGACATAGTTTTAACCTCGCTTCATAATAATTTATATATTATTATAACATATTACGTGAATTATAGTTTATTGTATTTATTAATTTAAAATAATTTAAAAATCAATTTATAAATTTGATCCAATCATAGACATTACAATAAATATAAAAATAACTCCTATTAATATAAATAATCCTTTTGTTTGTCCATTAATAGCATCTAAAATAATGCAAATAACTAATATAAATAAAAATATTACAACAGGCATATTTTAATCCTCCTAATACTATTTTAAACTTAATTATATCACACTGCTGTATAAAAATATAGGAAAATCAAGTACAGACGTTAAGCTGCCACAAGCAATTATAAAATCTGTTTTAGGGGAGAATAAAAAATCTAGTAAGAAAAAATTATTGTCTACTATCAATGGATTTGATGACATTCTAGATGTAAATAATTTCTTTAAAGATTCTAATATAAGTAAAGGATTAGCAAATAATTTATTAAAAGAATCGAAATTTGCTGACGATTTAGATAAGCCATATACTAAAACAGCTAAAGCTGCAAAAGAAGCTTCTTCTGCTATTGAAGAAGTAGGTGATGCTGCATCAAAAAGTAGTTCTGCTGTAACAACTGTAGGTACCGCATCTTCATCAGTCGTATCTGCTGTGGAAGATATTGAAGGAGCTACAGAAGCGTCAAGTCAATCGATGACTGCTATGGAAACTGCGACAGCAGGTCTTGCAGCGGAAGAAGCAACCGCAACAGGTGTAACAGTTAGTTTTGGAACTGCGTTAAAAGGTTTTTTAATTTCAGTGGCTCCAATATTAGCAATTACCGCTGCTGTTGCTGGAGTTGCATTTGCTTTTAAAAAAGCAAATGACCATATTAAAAAATTCGACACATCATTAGAAAAGGCTCAAACTGCACAATCAAGTTTTGAACAAACAAAATCAGAATTAAGTTCTCTTCAAGACGAGCTTTCTGCAACGAAAGATAAGATAAAAGAATTAAATAATAAAGATAAACTTACTTTTACGGAAAAATCAGAACTAGATAATTTAAAATCACAATCAAAAGAATTACAATTACAAATTGATTTAAAAAATAAATTAGCAAATACAGAATCAAAAAAAGCAGTTAAGGAGTCAATGACTGCTTTAGAACAAAACCATTTTATAGACCATACATCAAAAAAAGAAATATCTTCAAATGGACGTGGCGATGTAGATGGTGTAAAAAGAACTGTTTATAAAAGAACAGATTTGATTACTGCTGCTCAGAACGAAGTTGATAAACTCAACAAATTAAAAAATAAACGTGAAAAGCTTCTTAATGATTACGATTCTGCGAAAACAAAGAAAAGTAAAAATTCCATCCAAGATGAGTTAAATAAAAATTCTAAGAGTATTGATAAATGGGAAAATACTGTTTCTAATAAAATAAAGAAACTTCAAGAACTTAGAGATAACTTTTTAGATGAGAACGACAATCTTAAATCTGGTCTAACTTCAAAGCAACAGGCAATGTATAACAATCTAACTAAAGTCCTCGATGATTATACAAATAATGACCCTGTGGCTAAAAAAGCAGCAGCCTTGGAAAGGATTTGGGATAATAAAGACTTTGCGAAAGCGCAACAATCTCTTGTTGATAAAATTCGCCAAGGTCAAGATGTATCTGTCGATAGTCTTAAAAAGGATTTCCCTGAATTGGTATCCGCTTGTGATAAAGCTGGTATTAGTGTATCTGATTTAAAAAATGAATTGGATGCACTTGGTCAAAGTAGTTCCGGAGTAACTAAGCTTGAGAATGATTTCGAAGAATTCCAAACTACTGCTGTTGGCGCAATTAATTCTGTTGATGCTTTAAATGCTGCTTTGGCAAACAACGTGTCTGGAAAAGGTCTTGGAATTGAACTGGATGACGAAGGGAATATCACTGGAGACTTGGTTGATATTAAATCTGCATTTTCTTCTCTTGATGGATATGATCCTTCCGTTCTGTTTGAAAAAACTGCAAATGGTGTTCACTTAAATGCAAAAGCATTAAGAGAATTACAAGCACAGCAAGAAGCTTTGCAAAAGAATAAGTTCTTAGAACAAGAAAAAACATTACAAGAGCAATTGAATACAGCTATCATGGAACAGAAGAAATATGCAGAAGGTTCTGATGATTACATGGTTGCCACTGCTCAGGTAAACAGTCTTAAAGAACAACTCGAAACGGTTAAAGAACTTTCTTCGGCTTATGATGGCGCAACTTCTGCTTATCAAAAATGGGTAAATGCTCAGTCAAATGGTGAAGAAGGCGATATGTTCCGTACCGTTTCTGATACCATGAAGAGTCGTGGCGAAGAACTTTATAAAGAAGGTCGCTATAATACTAATGAATTCAGAGCAATTGCACAATATTATTCGGATGAAGATTTATCTACTGCTCCTATAGATAAACTTGTAGATGCATACCAACGTGGTAAAACCGCAATGGATCAATTCTTTACTGGAGATAAATCTGGTATTGATAATTTTGTTTCGCAGATGAAACAAATCTCTGATTCAGAAAATCTTGGATGGGTTGAAGATTTAGGAAATGGGAAGCTTAAATTCAACATTGATGATGAAGACATTGCCAAGAGATTCCATATCAGCACAGAAGCCGTTCAAGCATTGATTCGTGCAATGCAGGAATACGATGATGTAGAAGTTGGAAGTAAAGACGGTACACAAGATTTTAATCAGTCTATTGAAGAGATGACCAAAAAAGCGGATGAAGCAAAACAGCATCTTCAAGAAATGCAAAATAGTAATCTTGATTTGAATTTTGATTTCAATACTACAGATATTGATAATTTAAATTCACAAATCGAAAGAGCGAAAGGAAATCTTGATCAGTTTAAAGGTGAAGATGGTACGGTTGACATTCATGCAGAAGGCGCACAAGATGCCATTACTATTCTTCAGACATTAATTCAACAAAAGCAACTTGCTTCTCAACCTGTAATTATGGACGTAGATGTGAGCAAATTGGATTCTGGAGTTGCAGATACCGTTACTAAATTGCAAGAATATCAGACTGCATTAAACGAAGTAAACGCTATGCAAGAAATGCAAGATGCTGGTGTTGCGATTGATACGAGCAAACTTGATGAAGCAAAGCAAAAGGTCGATGATTTATTTGGTGAATTACAAGGTAAATCAAAAGATGGATCTCTTGAGATTGTTCCAGATGTAAAGATAGATACTTCTACAAAAGAGTCTCTTGAGAGTGCTTTGAAGGGAATGACTCCTGAAATTAAAGCAAAGATTGTACCGGATGAAAGTTCTTCTAAGTCATCTGACAAGAAGTCTTCTAAGCCATCGTTGGATACATCTAGCACAAAAGTGCAATCTTCTCAAGAAGTTAAGATTAAATACACTGGGAAACAACCTAAAGTTAAGAGTCCACAAAATGTTACTATAAAATATGGTGGTAAAAAACCGAAGGTTAAATCTCCTCAAAATGTGACGGTTAAATATAATGGCAAAAAGCCAAAAGTCAAAAGTCCACAAACAGTTAAAGTTAATTATACTGGAAAGAAACCAAAAGTTAAATCTCCTCAGACCGTTAGGGTTAATTGGAGCGTCCCAAAATTACCTACTCCTGGTTCTGTAACGGTCAAAGTAAAATATGACACATCCGGCAAGCCGAAATTCAATGGTACTGCTCATTATCAAGGATCTGCTCATGTTATGGGTTCTTCTTATGCGAGTGGTAATTGGGGAGTTAAGAAAAACGAAACCGCACTTGTGGGTGAACTGGGAACTGAAGTATTAGTTCGTCATGGAAAATACACCACTCTTGGTGATAATGGAGCTGAATTCGTAAACCTTAGAGCTGGCGACATAATTTTTAACCATAAGCAGTCAGAAGAACTGTTTAAATACGGACATGTAACTTCTGGTGGTGGACGTGCTAGAGTTGTAGGTCAAAACTATGCGAATGGTACAGCATATTCTGCCGGAACATGGACAATGGGGAATGTTGGAAATGGGAATGTAAAAGGTTCTGGATCTTCTACTAAAAAAGCTACACCGACTAAATCCTCTGGAACTTCAAAAGCGAAATCAAGTTCTGGTTCAAACACAAAATCCAATTCAAATCCTGATTCATCTGATTCCGCAGAAAAATCTGAAGAATTATTAGATTGGATTGAAACTCTGCTTTCAAGGACTTCTAGACTTACAGAGTTAGCTACAAGTGCTGTTGATCGTGCGGTCGGATTGGCTAATAAGCAGAATGCACTTGTAGATGCAGTTACAAAAACTCAGAATGAAATTACTACAAACCAAAATTCAGCGAATAAATATTTTGCTCTAGCAGATTCTCTTAAACTTGCTCCAGGATATGTCGATAAGATTAAAAACGGTACTCTTGATATTGAATCAATTACCGATGACAATCTTAAAGATAAAATATCCAAGTACAAAGATTACTATGAGAAAGGTCTGTCTGCACAAGATAAAGTCCTCGACCTCCAAGACAAACTTAATGAACTTTATCAAAAACGATTAGAAATCATAGAAAAAGAATATGATACTATCGTTGAGGTAAACGATTCATTAAAGGATATGCTTGATGCTAAAATTAGCTACAACTCTGCTTATGGCGTAGCAAACGACAATCAAGATAATATAGATAGTATCAATAAGTCTATTAAGGCGCAAGAAGATACTTTTAATCAGCTTACGAAAAAGTTTGATGAGTATCAGAAAGAAGTTAATTCTCAGATTGCATCTGGTGTATTGAAACAAGGTTCTGAAGATTATAGGTCTGCACAAAAGAATCTTAATGATTTCACAGCTAATATCTATAAGGCATCTCAAGAACTCATCGAGTTACAGGACAAACTTGTTAAATTAAGAGTTGATGCAATTCAAACGATTATTGACACGTTCCAAAGACGTTCTGATAAACTCGATAAGTATGCCTCTCTTCTTGAAGCGAAAGATGAGACTGTACCGGAGTCAGTATATCAGGAAAGACTTGACAATAATAATGATACGATACGCAAGAACCAAGAAGCTAGAGCCATTTGGTTACAGAGACAAGCGACTGAAGATGTAAATTCAGACAACTATAAGAAGTATGCTGAGGAAATTCAGAAACTTGATGAATCCACCCTTGATCTTATGAAAGACAATGAAGATTTAAAGAACTCTATCTATTCTCTCAGAATTAAAAATCTTGAAGATGCCATCAAAGGCTATGATGATCTTGAAACTGAGTTGAAAGGATTCAGAGATCTTTTAAATGATGATGCTTTCTTAGATAAAAATGGCGGAATCACAGATGAAGGATTGGCTCAGATTACTCTTCTCTCTCAGAGTATCGGAAATGCAAAACAGAAAATTTCTGACCTCACTACCGGACTTCAGAAAGTAAAAGAACTTTATGATAATGGTGTTATCTCACTTAAAGAATATAATGAAAAATCTGCGGAATACCGTAAAGAACTTCAGTCTTCTACAAGTGACGTAAAATCTTATCAGAAGAGTTTGACTGATTTATATCAGAATGCTTTGAAAACAGAAGTGGATGCACTTCAAAAAGTCATAGATAAAAGAAAGTCGGCACAGACCGCCCTTGCTTCATATTACGATTTTCAAAAAAAAGTTACATCTCAAACAAATGATGTAAACAGCTTAAAAGCTCAAATTGCAGCACTCGAAGGGGTAACATTATTTGCCCTATTTGTTTAATTGCTGGAACGCCCTTAGAGCTACATATACTACAACGAATACATGAAATAAGGTAAATCGTGAATGTTAAAAAATATGTAGATTGGGTAATCAGCAGCGAAATTCCGAACAGGAATACGTTCAACGACTAGGTAGGATGAGTGTACTACCGTAGGATCGCAAGCGATTGGCGATTCGAAAAATACAAACTGTTTATTAATTAAATATAGAATTCATAAATCACGTTGAGATATACGTGATTTTTTAGTGTGCGAATTTATTTAAAGAGAATAAAAGAAATGGAGGTGAAATATGCTAGTACCTAATCAAAAAGTTGAGGTATGCTGGAATAATACAACAAAAAAACATTATATGGAATTGGGATATGAATTTACAAAAATCAGAGATAAATTTCTTGTAAATGTTGAAGATTTAACACCTCATTCCGGAGAACAAATAAGCGTAATTTGTGATTACTGTGGCAATCAAAAAATGACAACATTCAATGATTATAATTGTTCTATTAAAAAATATCCATATAAATATTCTTGTTCAGAATGCATCCCAGTAAAACAAAAAGAAATTAGAGGAAATAAATATAAAGGAAAATATTTTAACGTATTTGTCAATAAATGTATTGAGAATAATTGTGTTCCAATTTCAACTATTGATGATTATCAAAATGCATATTCTAAGCTATATTTTATTTGTAGTAAACACGGACAACAATGTATAACTTATAATAGCATTAAGGCTGGGTCTTGGTGTATAGAATGTGGACATGATAAAGGGGCAAAAAAGATTGCAACGCCAATAGATAAAGTAATTAAAATAGTTGAATCAAAAAATAATAATAAAATTATTAATCCAGAAGAGTACATAAATTTTAGCACTTCTAATCTTCTTATTAGATATGGATGCTGTGGAAAAGTTTCAACTACTTCATTGAACTCGTTAGAGAATAGTGATGGTCTATGCTATGATTGTGGACAAAAGAAAGCAAAAGAACATATAAAATTATCTATGGAAGAAGTAACAAAACGGATAAATTCTGTTAACAATAATAAATTGTTAAATCCAAGTGAATATATTGACAATTCTACAATTAATTTAAAGATATTATGTGGAGAATGTAATAAAAATATTTTTATAACAAGCTTGGCTAATTATGAATATAATCAAAAAATACGTTGTGGAACATGTTCTCAGAGGATAAGCGTCCCGGAAAGAACAACACGAAATATTTTAGAAAAATATGATATAAAGTATCTTCCAGAATACAAATTCAAAGATTGTAAAGACAAAAGACCACTGCCATTTGATTTTTATCTTCCAGAATATAATATTTTAATAGAATTAGATGGGGAGCATCACTATCATCCTAAATGGGGTGATGAGCAATTGAAATATATTCAAAATCATGATAAAATGAAAAACGAATATTGCGAAAATAATAATATCACTTTAATTCGAATTCCATTTTGGGAGTTTGATAATCTTGAAAAAATTCTTATAGAAAAACTTAATCTTCCACAAATCGTGGACATAGAATTATCCAATGGTCGAATTTTTAAATATAAAGCGCACAAACCAAAAGAATAATTAATAAATAGAAGATATAGTCTAATCTCATATGAAAGTATGAGGAGAGCTTACTACTCTCTCGCTTATGTAGCGAATAAGTGAAAAGATAAATGAAATGATGCTGCAACACTTGCAAAGAGAAAGAAATTGCAAGAAGAACTTCGTAGTTCGGAACAAACGCTTGACGATACAAAGCGTGACCATCGTAATGAACTTATTTCTGAAGGTTTTCAGAAAATGTCTGATGACCTCAATCAGATGCTCGAAGATACCGAATACGAAATCTCACACAATGCCGATAAGCAGAATGAGATCATCCAAAGTATGCTTAATAAGCAAGTTGGAATGTATCAAGAAGCTTACAGTAAGATTAATTCTATCATCAAGAACACTGGTTGGATTGGAAGTAATGACTTCAATAACAATCAGTCTCAGATGTCATCTCAGACAGGTGCACAAAATCAAGCGTCTAATGCATCTCAATCTCAGCAGACAGCAAACAAAAAACCATCTAGTTCTGCATCCGGCACAGATACAAGCGGAATCAAAGACAATGCTTCAGAGAACAATAAGATAACTGAAAATATTATGAAGCCTGAAAATACAACAAATAGACCTGTTGCAGAGCTTACAGTATCTAAGTCATCAGTATCTATTGAAGAAGGAAAGTCTACTTCTGTTACTACGAAAATCAGACCTAATGATGCTGCCAATAAGAAATTATCTTGGAAGTCAAGTAATACTGCTATTGCTACAGTATCAAATGGAACGATTAGTGGTAAGAAGCCGGGTTCATGTCAAGTAACAGTATCTACAACTGATGGTTCTGGAATTTCTAAGACTATTGCTGTTACCGTTACAAAGAAGCCAGATCCTCCGAAACCAGCAATTCCTTCAAATAAAGGTGGAGATGGAGTACCTAGAGTTGGTGATGTTGTAACCTTCACTGGAAAGTATTACTACGATTCTTGGGGAAAAAGACCTGCCGGAAGTTTATATTCTGGTGTCAAGAATGGTGTTGTAATTGATAGCTATTCTAGCAGAGATTATGGCGGAAGTGCTAGATACACAGGAGATCTTAAAGTTCATATCAAATCTAGGGATGGAAGATATGGAGATTTGGGATGGGTAAGATTAAGTCAGATTAGCGGATATGCGAAAGGTACTCCGGGAGTTGACAGAGATCAAATTGCCATTGTGGATGAAGAAGGTCGTGAACTTCAGATTCCTAATGGTAAAGGTGGAAGAATCACAAAGCTTGAAAAAGGCACTGGTATAATTCCACATACTGCAACCGAAAAACTCATGGCTCTTTCTGAACAGCTTGATAACAATGGAAACATGGTTATTAATGGTAGAACAATTGAAGAGTATGTCAATGATATGGCTAATATGCAGAGTATTGCTGTGCCAGATTTCAGTGATGTTACTGCTTCTGTCGTTAATCAGTTAGAAGGCAAAGGTATGGGTAATGTGACGGTTGAATACAATCAGCCAGTTACTTTCAATAGCGTTGACAAGAATGATATTCCTCAAATGGAAGAATTCTTAAAGAGAGCTAGAGAAGATACTACTAAATATATTGTCAAAGAACTTCGAAAAGGCGGTATGCAGATTCGGAGATAATTAAGAGGGAGCAGTGTCACAACTGCTCTCTTCTATTACATATAAAAATATGAAAGGATGTGAGAGATATGGCAAAACAATTTAGTGATTTCTCATTTTGTGGGAAAAGAATAAGTGATTTACTAAATATAAAATATATATCTGTGGAATATGATTCTGACCCGTCAAAATTACTTGGACTTGAGCGTGATATGCAAAAGGGTGAATCAACAAGATATCGCATAGAACCAAACTATTTCTATGATACATGGTCTGCTCCATTAGAGTTTGATTTACATATTTTAAAAGATACGTGTAAATATCAAACACAGACAGAAATGGAAATTACAAAGAGTGAATTAAGAGAAATAACCAGATGGCTAACATCTTCTCATTATCCTGAATGGATTAGATTCTCAGATGAAGATGGTAATTTAGAAGAATGGCGATATAAAGGATGGTTTTCAAATGTAGAAACGTTTGTAGCTTATGGAACAGTATACGGATTAAAGTTGCATTTTAAATGTACTACTTCATTTGCATGGACGGATGTAATAACAAATTCTTGTGCATGTACAACATATAAAAATATGTTAATCAAAAATGATGGGGATGATTTGAATGATTACTCCTACCCTATTATTAAAATTCATCCAATAAAAGATGAAGAAATTTTTATATGTAATGAGAGTGATTACACATTATTAGAGAACGGTAAAATATCTGTTGCAAGTGATGATGTCTTTAACACCATTATAGATAAGGCAGAAAATTATGCGAAGTTGAATGGATACGATTTAGAATATACAGGCAAAGGTGCTTTTAATATTGTTTCTATTTGTAATGACACAGGAGTTCAATTTAAACTCATTGATAATTATGGTTGCGAAACATTGTGTACTGTTTTCTATAACACCGATACAAAAGAATACAAAATAATTTCTGGTGGATTTATGTATATGAAAGTATACAAAGATTTGGATGTGGTTATTGACTGTAAAAATATGACCATTGAAGATTCTATTGGACGCATGGTTACATATGATAAACTTGGAATTTCAGATATTGGATATATGTATTGGTTGAGATTAATGAATGGGAATAATTCTATCATGTTTCATGGAAATTGTGAATTTACAATTGAACATATTGAGGCTCGGAAGGTTGGTGAATAATATTGAATACTAAATTTAATAAATACAATCAGCCTGAAAAACCAAATATCTATCTTGGTACACCAAATAATAAAAAGATATGTGCTCTTACTGGTATTGATGAATCTACATTTAAAATGACAGAAAAACTGTCAAATACATATGAACTTTCTTTTGATATTTCTAGAACACTTAATTATACAAGTCCTATTACAAACGAAACCGTAGAAAAGGAAAATCGTGCTTTTAGATTAATCTCATTGTTCATGCGCCTCTATGTTGATGGATATGGATGGTTTATTATCAATCCGCCGGAGGAGGATAATGATAGTTATACTGACAAATATTCTATTACAGCACAGTCAGCAGAAATTGAATTTCAGCAACATAATCTTCACAATTTTAAGGTAAATCAAGGCACTACTGATTCTTATGAGATGCTAGTAGATGGCAATGTCCAGATGGTTGGCGATGTTGAATTTGCTAAAGAACAAATTAAATTTTACAATGCTTCAAATCCTGAATTAAGTTTTCTTGATATATGTCTAAAGGTTGCTGGTGTAACTGGTTGGACTGTTGGATATGTAGATACCGTCCCAAAATCATATGAATATTTCGATGAGGGTATACGAAAAGAAAAGCAGACATTACTTGCTGATGAGATTGGCGTGTTTGATATCGATAGTAAGGATTTATATTCTTTCTTAACACAAGATGCTGCAAAGTTTTTCAAATGTATCTTTGAATTTGATTTTGATAACATGCAGATTAATGCTTATCACCCAGAGAATTACGGAAAAGATACGAATGTAAATATCAGTTTTAGGAATTTTCAGAAATCAAATAATATTAAAATTGATGATACAAATATCTTCACTAGATACCATGTTCAAGGCTCTAATGATTTAGGCATTGAATACGTCAATTTTGGTCATAATTATATCGAAAATTTAGAGAATTATCTGAATGAAAGATATCTTTCAAAAGAAGTCATAGCAAAGTATAAATTGTGGTCACAGGACGTTGAAAACAGTCGAAATGATTACATAGAGAATACACGGCTGTATAACAAACAATACGCTAAAATCTCTGAATTAACGAATAAAGTCCCTTTGGACGACTGTTCTACGGACTGGTCTTCTTTCGGTGATGACAAATTAAAAGAAGCACAAGAAAATTATCAAGCGCAATTAAAAGGTTATGAATCTTACTATGTGGATGAAAACGGAGAATTTGACGAGATTGCTTTAAAAAATTCTGTAGATGCGGATGATTATTATCAAATCAAAAACGTTATTCTCCCATCTATTCAAATTGAAATGGACAACCGTAATCTTCCATCCGGTCAAGAATTTGAAGATTATATTGATTCTTACAAGACGGATTGGAAATTGTATGGTTTAGACGAATTGGAGAATAAATTAATATGGTATCGTAAGCAGAAGAAAGTTGCAGAAGATGAAAAATGTACGGAGCCGTACAATCCTGAAAATGATAAAAATAGTCATACTAAAGATTATCATACTGAGTTATACAATAAATATATTGATGCTGTTCATCAACTTGATCCGAATTACGAAGGGTCTTGTATGGAGTTTTACAATAAAGTCAAGGCGGAAATTGATGGGCTGAAAGAGTTGCAAGATTCTTATGATAAAGCAAGAAAAGAAATCGCAAAGTCTGTCGCAAAAGAAACATGGGTTCATGCTTCTACAACCGACGACGATGGATATATCATGGATCAAGATGGAAATTATATTACAGATGAAGAAGGAAATTATATAGCTCTTTCTCAATCAGAGATTTCATTTACAGTCGATGATTTAGAAGAACTCTCTCATATTTATGTCGATGGAGATTATTCTAATGAAAACATGTTCTTAACTTCTTCTGACGATTCTGTGACTGCCATAGATGAACAGTTAAAACTACTGAATGCTGCTCAAGATGATTTGTACATTACAAGCCATCCGCAATATCAATACACTACAGATCTTGATAATTTCTTAGGGTTGTATGACTTCAAAGAGTATTCGGAAAAGCTTAACATTGGTGATTATTTATATCTTAGTGTGCGTGATGATTATGTTGTAAAGCTTAGAATTATATCAATGGAATACAATCCATTATGTTATGATAATAGTCTTAAGATTACATTTTCCAACATGATTCAAAGCAGATCATCCCGTGATGATATTGCATATATTTTAAATCAGTCCGGTGGTTCCTCTAAGAACTCTTCGACCGGAAGCTCCTCTTCAAACAATTATCTTAATAATGAAGGTGTATCTCTCACTCCTGCTCTTATTCAGAAATTAGTTCAATCTGGTGCATTTCAAAACCAACTGAATAATATTATCAACAATAATTTTGGTTCTTATTTAGGCTCAAATGGTGGAAGTATTTCTATTTCTGAACTCAATGCCAAGATGATTAAGGTTGTGGATATTGTTGGGAAAAATGCATTTTTTGAATATCTTCAGTCTAAGTTTATCTCTACTGATACAATTGTTGCCGGTAGTGGTAAGTTTAAAGATTTACAAGCTCTTGTAGCACAGATAGATAATCTTCTTGCAGGTAACATCAGTTCTGAAATGGCACATATTATCAAACTCACTGCTGAAAATGTACAGATTGATGAAGCGGTTATCAGAGACTTAATTGCTGCTAATATCACCGTTTCTATGTTAAAAGCAAGTGAAATCGACACCGATAAGTTTCATGTAAAATCAAATGACGGTTCTCTTGAGATTGTTGGGAATACGATGCAGTTCAAAGATAAGAATAATGTTACAAGGATTCAAATTGGACGAGATGCAAATGATAATTTTACATTCTGTCTCTATGATGAAACGGGAAAAGGTGTTCTAATCGATTCTTCTGGAATCAAAGAATCTGCCATTTCTGATGGGTTAATTAAAAATGATATGGTGGCTGATGGGACTATCAGCAAAGAAAAATTGAATTTTAATATTGTCGAAGCAGATGAAAATGGAAACATTGATGCAGGAAAAGTTCTTGTAAATGGAAAAGGTATCGATGTTGAATTTACATCTATCAAAGAGTCTATTAATTCTATAAAAGGTGAAATTGCCGATTTAGAGTCATCGTTTAATATTGCCGTTGGAAATGAAAGTCAAAATATTCCATGTACAAGTAAAGGACTTACAAGTATTCCTATGTTGATTGAGATTCCTTTTGTTGGATATGTAGGATTAACACAAACTCCATGTACTGCCAGTGTAGGCTTGTTACCGAAAGGAATCACACTTGGAGAAATTACAAATTCCACAGAAACAACAACAGGAAAAATCATATTAAATGTTGCGAAGGATTCTGACCTTGGTGGAGAGAACGTATTAAACGGAACAATTCAATTAACATTTACCATTGCAGAAAAGGAAATTGTAAAGAATTTTACATGGACAAAAACTAAATCTGGTGAGCAAGGTCAAAGTGGTCAGAATGCTAGATTATTCTCTTTGGATATGTCAACTTATGTAATCAAAAAGAATACAGATGATACTTTAACTCCTTCTACTATTATATTCTCTTCTTACTATAAAGATGGAGAATCTGATACAAGAAATGATTATCTTGGACGGTTTTTAATTTCAGAATCCACAGACGGTTTAAAGTATAGTACAAAGTACACATCTGTAAAAGATGAAAATACTGTTACATATACTCCTAGTTCCTCTTCTATCTCATCGATTAAATGTATCTTATGTGCGTCAGGTGGAATCACAAAAGAACTAGATAGCCAGACGGTTGTAGTTTTAACTGATGCTGATGGTGTTAATGAAAAGATAAAAGAAATTACAGAAACAATATCAGGAGTATCTTCAAAGGTCGATGCTGTAAATAAAAGCATCACAGATAAGGTTTGGAAAAGTGATATTACAAATTCGATCGATAATTATGATAAGACGACTATTAAAACTATTCGTGACCAACAGGCAGAACAAAAAACTACAGTAGATGGAATTACTACAACTGTATCAGATATAAAATCTCAGGTTGAGAAAAAAGCTGATTGTACAACAGTTCAAGAATTATCTGAAAAAGTATCTAAAAACGAACAAACTGCTGAAGGTTTTAGACAGGAAGTCGTTGTGAATTATGTAACCAATGATAAATTGAAAGACTATCCTACGAATGGTCAGATGGAAACTGCTATTTCTGAAAGTGCCAAAGAGATTAATCTTTCTGCAAGCAAAACATATGCGACAAAATCTGAAAGTGCAACAGGTTCTGAAATTCAGTACTATGTATCAACATCTTCTACTTCATTAATTGGCGGAGAATGGAGTTCTGGAACGCCTACATGGGAATCCGGAAAATATATTTGGAGTAAAACAGTAACCACAAAAGCAGATGGGACAAAATCTGAATCAAGTCCAGTCTGTATACAAGGTGCAAAAGGAGAAAATGGTATTGGCGAAAAGGGTGAAACAGGTACAGGCATTGTATCTATTACGCCTCAATACTATCTCTCTTCTTCTAAAACAACTCAAACCGATGGATCATGGATTGATAATACTGCCCCATCTTGGGAAGCTGGAAAATATATGTGGACAAGGAATAAAATTGTCTATAGTAATCCATCTAGCACTGTATATACAGAACCATATTGTGATACGTCTTGGGAAGCTGCGAATGAAGTACGAGCAGAATTATCTGTACGTGCCGAAGAAATTGAAGGTAAAGTTGCTGACAACGAAAAGAATATCACAGAAGTTGTTCAGACAAATAAACAGATTCAACAATCTGTTACAGATGCAAATAACAATATTACAAAGCTACAACAAGATTCTCAGTCTTTTAAGCAAGAAGTTGAAAAAACTTATATGACAAAAAATAGTTTAGATTCATTGAAAATTGGTGGACGGAATTTGCTTAGAAATTCTAATACACTTGAATTTGAAGACTACTATTTTGTCGGAGGAACTACAAGTTATGTGGTTGATTCAGATGGAAATTATGTTGTAGATGAAGAAAATAATATGATTATCACAATCTAAAAGGAGGTATATTATGTCAGAAAAGATGTTCAATTCATATGATGACAAATCCTCTCCTGGAGCAGATGATTTATTTCTGCTCTGGGACAATCAAGAATCAAAAATTAAGAATTTAAAAATTAATAATTTATCAAAATATGTTGAAAATAAATTTCCTAAAAAGCTTCCCAACCCACAAGCTCTAACCATAAAATACGGCAACAAAACTCATACCTATGATGGCAGTGAAGCCATTGCAATCACAATAGAAACAGGTGGCATAGAGCGTATCGAAAAGCTGTCTACAGACACCACAGTAACGCTTGAGCCTAACAAGCTCTATATCTTCCCGGAGATGGAAAGTCTTACCTATACCATCGGTGAGGGAACAGGAGAAGTGCATTTTATCTTTAAAAGCGGAGCAACGGCTACAAGGGTAGTACATCCGGCAGGGGGTTAATATCGGTAGCTTTTCGGTTGAGAGCAACAAGGTCTATGAGGTGTCAATCTTAGAAGGACTACTTACGTCCCAGAATTGGAGTGTGAGCTGATGGAGCGGAGAAGAACATTAGGAAGTGAGGAAGAAAGCACAATGAATGAAGAATATGAGCTTGTCGGTACTGCAAGCATAACGGAAGAAACGGCTACTGTAGAAATACAGTTGAGTAAACCTTGCACAGATTTATATCTGCTTTGTGAGGATTTAAAAGCAACGGCTAATTCGCAATTGCTTATTACGATCGCAACTAACAATCGACTCAATGGAATGAACGGTGAATTATCCACAAATGCACAAAACACTATTCAGCACATAAAGAAAGTTGGAAAAACATGGATAAGAACGGGAAATAATCACGGGACATATGGACTTAATGTTGCGTCAACACAGATGTATAGAATGGCAACAATGCCGAATAAATGGTTCACAGAAAGTATTACTAGAATAACATTAAGTACTTTGTATGATAGCCATAAGTTTACATCTGGCACAATAGAAATCTACGGGAGGTAATTGACATGAAATACAGAATAAAACACAATCTTGTCAGTCAGTCAGTCAGTCAGGGCGATGATACTGTAGCTGATTCTAAATCCTGTGTCAAGTCTGAGATTGCCGTGGGAATATGTTAAGACGGCGAACGATGATGGCAAAGGCACAGGAGGTAGAAGAGATGAAAGAATGGCGATTGATATATGATGACAATTTAGAGAGTGCAACTGGAACAATAGAACTAACTAAGGATATGAATGGTATTCCCATAGCAGACCTTGGATTAACAGAATGGATATGTGAAGCAAAGTTTGTAGTAGAGCAAGGAGGTCTATTATATGTTGACAGAATTTCAACAAACGTACAAATCAATGCAAAAAATACAGATGCATCAACGGCGTTAAAACATTCAATTTGTAGAAAGCTGAATCCGTTTGGTAGTTTCTATATGTGTACTCTTGAAAACCAGAACAATGCTATAAAAATGAGTGCCCCAAATGTGATAAATCTTTCTTCGATAGGAACAAGTGCGATTGAATCAATAGTCTTCACAAACTCAACGTGGCAATCAAATTTTACTACGGATACACATATCAAAATTTATGGTAGATAAGGAGTTGATACAAAAATGAACAATGCTAAAATGCTGACAGCACAGCACAGCACAGCACAGCACAGCACAGCACAGCTTAAGGCGTAGGTTGCTTAATACACAAGAAGAAACAAGCGAATGGCTCTATGAAGCTTACTTAACTAATAGTGGAGGGTGGTACGGCAAGCGGTGCCCGGCTATCGTATTCGACGTGAAGCAAGGAGAAAAGTATTATATCGAATGGAGCAATGTTAGAACACAGAATAAATACATCTATGATATGCGTAGATGCGGTGGAGCGTACTTGACCTATGTTCCAAATCAGATTGCAGAATCTGGAAGCATTGAGATTGTTATTCCATCAGACGGGACACTGTATGTCGGATGTGGTTATAATAATAAGTTTTCTCATGGTGACATTGGTGTTGCCTGTTTTGATGGTGATTACATAAAAATAAAGAAAGCGAGGTGATTGAAAATGCACGCAAAACTACAAAACGGATTTCTTCGGAGTGCACCGAAAACCATAGTGTTAGACGGTCGCACTATCAATAATCCGCTCCCGGAAGAGTTAGAGCAGATAGGCTACAAGCCTGTGGTGTACGTAGATATGCCTGAGGTGACGGAGGGAAAACACTGGGAATCCAGTTGGAAAGAGGGAGAGAATGCGATTAGGCAGGTGTGGAAACTGGTAGACGATTACGACTTAGAGCAAATCAGAACTCTTAAGAAAAGTGAAATTTCAGAAGCTTGTGAACAGACAATTTACAATGGAATTGATGTTGAAATGTCTATGGGAACACAGCACTTCTCTCTCACTGAAAAAGATCAGATTAATATATTCGGATTACAAGCAACTATTGAATCCGGTGAAACACAGATTGAATATCACAGTGATGGTAATCCTTGTATATACTATAGTGTTGAAGATATTCAGAAACTAATAGTGGCTGCAATGGGATTCGTAAAATACAACACGACATATTGCAACAGCTTAAATGTATGGATTAGTAAAGAAACGAATGCGCAGACTATTAGCGAAATGTATTATGGAATGGAAATTCCAGAAGAACATCAATCAGAAGTTCTTAAGAACTATATTAGAATTAAAGCAAAAGATTTGTAAAAGAGGGCGGTTTACTACTGCCCTCTTCTATTAATAAAAAGGAGGTCACATGAAAACTTTTGATACAACATCCGTTTCTGGACTTCTTGGAGAAACAACAACATGCGGTCATGTGACTTGTACTGAAACCGCAACATTAAGGTTAAATAATACAATTAAAATAGCCGATGATTATGTATATCAGATAGTTATTAGATCTGCTGCTACATCAAACATTGTATTAAAAATTGGCACACAATCTTTTAATCTCGCCTCTACTACTTCGTGGCAAAGATTAATTCAGAAATTTACAATTGAAAACAATAATACAAATTACATAGATTTAATATTCTCTCCTGGAGAATATTGGTTTTATAATGCAAAATTGGAGACTGGTATTATTGCTACTGCGTGGACACCGGCTCCGGAAGATTTTGATATAAAGTTATATTCTCTCCAGTCAGAATTTAATCAAAGGGCAGATTCTATAGAAATGTCAGTCTCAAAAAAACAAGATATTGGAATCACTGCTGTTAGATATATTCGAGATTGGCTGGATGGAAATAATGTGGACAATAAGAACTATTGGGGTGAAATTAACGTAATTACGCATGATGGAGAAAATGTATTAGATAGTTCTCTTATTAGATTGCAAGCGAAAAACGAAACTTTAAGTACAATAATGATTAATGATATAGAAAGAATTAAAGATGGAACATTGTCATCTTACACAATTGATAGTGATGGGACTACTGTATATCATTATTCGGAAGATGATTATGTTATCAATACCGGGAAAACATGTATCGAAATTGATCTTGGTCAAATCTATAATGATATTGATTATATTCGCATATGGCATAGATTCGCTGATGGTAAATTTGTTTTTAATCATAAGCTCCAAACTTCTATAGATGGTGTCACATGGGTAACATTATATGACAGTAGTGTAACTGGTGGCTATGAAGAATCTGTTGATGGTAAATTGTACTATCTAAACGAATCTAATATCATTTCTTCCATGAACAAATTAAGCATGACACTCAATGAAACAAGGTCACAATTATCTGATACTTCTGGAAATCTAAGTACATTGACACAAACAGTAAAAGGAATCAATGAGACTGTTTCTAAAAACTATGAAGATGCAAATAGTGCATTGGTAAAATTACGGGAAGATTTGAATGCAAAGATATCAGAAACAGAAACGGCATTGGCTAACTTCCGAATTGAAGCAGGTAATATATATGCAACTGCTGAATCAGTGAATAAAAATAATAATAAATTAGCATCATTAATCCAACAGAGTTCTAATGGATGGGAAGCTTTATTTGCCGAACTTAATATGGGTGAAAACAAAGGTAAATATAATATTCAGACAAATATCACGCTTAACAAAAATGGTATAACAGTTACCAACCCAATTACAGGACAAACTACACAAATGACGATCGATCAATTTTGTGGATTATATCATGGAGAAAAAGTATTCTGGATAGATAAAGATACAACGAAAACACGAAGGTTACTGTGCGAAAAAGGATGGGATACTGATTATATCAAAATGACAACAAATGCATATAAGTATGCTAATGGAACAGTTGTAAAAGGAGTTGCATTTGTTAAGTCTGGAGGTACAAGTTAATTTTTATGAGAGGTTTAATTACCTCTCTTTTTTAATTCAGAAAGATGAGGTGATTGAATGGCAAGTGGTTCATGGACATTTGGGACAAGGAATAGTTATATTCAAGGGTTGGTAAATTGGTCTTCTTCAAGTAATGGATCTTCTGCTAATAGTTCAAATATTAGTGTAGCTGTATATTTTAGAAGAACAAATTACGGATATACAAGTTACGGAAAAGTTAACACATATTGTGTAATCAATGGTGGCAGCCAGAAAAACGAAACTGGTTTTTCGGTGTCGATGTCTGATCCAAACAAATGGACATTGGTATATGCAAAAAATTGGACGGTTGGACACAATTCGGATGGCTCTAAGCAGATTAATATTCGTGTTTGGGGAAATGGTAACTTTTCTATTGGTTCGTATGATACGAATAAAACTGTGACATTAGACAAAATTCCAAGATATACATCTATCAAAACTTGGTCTGTTGCTGAAGTTGGAAAAACATACGCTAAAATAAATTGGGGAACAGCGGAAACAGTAGACTGGGTAAGAGTATATCTTAACGACTCTTCTCAATGGACTGATAATCCTGGTTCTGTTAATGGGACTTCTGGTTCATTTGTTTATACTGGAGCTGCATCTTCGGGTGCAAGTATACCAAGCGTAAGTACATTAAAACCGGGAACGACATATAAACTTAAATGTTGGGTAAAAAGAAAAGATTCTCAATTGAGTACGACTTCTTCTAATATTGAATTTACTACAAAATCTGTAGCTTCAATTTCTAACTTGAATGAAGGATTTTCTTACAATATAGGAGACGATCTTAATTTAACATTTGATAATTCTTCTGAAAACAAATCATGGTTAGCTTTTTATATAAAAGATGAATCTGATAACTGGGAAGAAATTTTAAAAACAGACGAAGTTATTCAAGCGAATTCGTATACATGGCAGTTGTCAAATTATGCTTCTATCTTCTATTCCAAACTTCCAAACGATAATTCTAAGAAATGTAAAATTGAATGTGGAACAACAATTACAGAAAATAAACAAACTATAAGTTGTATCTCAAGTAAATTTGTAGGTACTATCAATGTTAAAAATTCTAATCCAGTATTTACAGATTTTAATTATGGCGACGAAGACACCTCTACACAAGCTGTGTTAGGCAATAAAACATACATGATAAAAAACTATGGCTCAATGAAAGTAAGAATCCCAGTTGCTAAAAAAGCAGTTGCTAAAAATGGAGCCTCGATAATTAAATATATAATATCTGTTGATGGAGTTGCTATTGATTCGTATGAGAAAAAGTATAGCGATAGTTCAGAAATTTTGTGCGAGCTTGGTAAATATAACACAGATGGAATTGGAACAATTAGTATTTATGCTATTGATTCAAGAGGTAATGTTTCTGATACAGTTAAAAAATCTTTTACTGTATTACCATATTCTCTTCCTCGATTTTCTGCAATTAATTTAAAACGTCTTAATGATTATGAATCAGAAATCGTCTTAGACTTTCAAGGAGTTATTTCAAAACTTTCAGTTAACAATGTTGAAAAGAATACAATAAAAACTGTTGGATATAGATATGCAGAAGAATGGAGTTCGTATCCTACTAATTTTTCTGTAATTAATGGAGTTACTGTATCTTCTACTTCTTCAGAATATATTTTATCTTTTGCTCAAAACACAAGTGATGATACTTTTGGGATTACTGGTTCTGGATCAAGCAAATTAGTTTTGGATAATAACAAGTCTTATAATTTTCAATTTTATATTAGAGATTCTTTTTCAAATGAAGACCATTATGAGTTAAATATTGAGCAAGGCGTTCCAACTATGTTTATTGGAGACAATAAACAAGTATCAGTTGGAATGATTCCTGATATTGCAAGAACTGAAAAACTTCAAGTTGGAAGTGATATTATGGCTACTGATTCAAAAGGAGAAAAGGTTGGTATATTGGACAGTTTAGATAAAATGATAATTATTAGTGAAGATGAACCGATAGATCAACCGATTGGTGGATTATGGTTACGACCAAGATCAGTTGGATAAAAGAAAGGAATATGCGATGAATAAATATATACGATTACCAAATGGAAATAAAATTAAATATTATAGTTTCGCAATCACAAATGCTTTAATTGTAAAATTTATTGATACAGATGTAAATGCTATAAAAGATTTTTTCGGTGTAAGTATTATTGATTATATGGATATCACAAATGAAAATGATGATATTTTAGAAAGCCATAATCTGTATATGAAATTAAAAACTATCACATCTGAGTCAACTACTATTATGGAATACGAAGACAGAATTGTTAAAGACTCATGGACAGATGAAGAAGGAATTCAGCATGAAGCTATCACAGAAAAAATCCCAAGAGAAGTTCCTTGTACTCTTGTGACAGTTATATTAGAAAAACCTTCTACATCAGAAGAATTAGATAATATTAAATCTGTTGTAGGAATTGTAAACACAAACAATATGACTTTGGATGAATTTAAATCATATTACAAAGAACAGATTGGTAAGGAATGTACGTCTGCTATTGAAAATGGAGTTGATGTAGAAACGACTCTTGGTAAGAAACATTTTTCTTATACAATCGAAGACCAAAGTAATGTGAAAGATTTAATTATAGCTGCTATCTTCACGGACTTTACTCTTCCACTGCCTTATCATGCTGATGGAGAACCGTGTACGCTTTATCAGCCAAATGATATCCAAAATATTTATATGCTTTTATCTTCAAATAAAACTTATCATACAACTTATTGCAACGTTTTAAATGCAATGATTAATGAAGCCAAAGATCTCGTATCTGTAAAAGCAATTACATATGGCATGGAAATTACAGATGAAAAGTATCTCGAAGTAATGACAAAGATTAACGAATCTAAAGATGCTTTATTAACATATGTTGAAAAGAAATTTACTTTAAATAAGTCAAACAGTGAAAACCCAAAGGAAGAAAGTAACAAGTCAAATGATTTAAAGGAAGAAAGCAACAATGAATAAAATAAAATATTATTTAAAACGAATTCTTTGTCATGTATTTATCTTTTTATTTTCCGGAACAATTTATTATTGTATGGAAGTTATTTATAAAGATACACACACTTCTCATTGGACAATGTTTCTATTGGCTGGCTTCTCAGCATTACTTTTCATTGATGGTTTAAATGATTTATTTGGATATGATATGGATTATTTATTGCAATGTTTTATTTGTGCAACTGCAATAATTATTGGAGAACTATGTGTGGGATTAATATGGAATTCTAATTTTGAGATATGGGATTATCGTAATATGCCGTTCAATTTTAAAGGGCAAATATGTTTGCCATTTTATTTTCTGTGGTTATTCTTATCTGCAATTTTTATTCCTGTTTTGGATTATATTGAGTGGAAATGGTTTGATTATGAACCAGATAATCCACCGTATTATAAAATTTTTGGAAAAGTTATATTTAGATTTGGTGGTGATAAATAATGGCTATATTAGATGAAACAAAAATTGTAGACCCTTACGATAAAAAAGATGCAACCTGTTATCAAAAAATAATGTTTCCATCTGATTGTATCGCAATGAGTGATGGGACGGATTTGGAAGAAAGAATGATTGGAATGCCATATATACTACAAGGAACTTATGTCACTAATGTAAGTGGAACTTCATGCAGATTATTTGGTTTGGAATGGCTAAGAAAAAATTTCAAAAGGCAATATGGTTTATCGTCAACATCTAATTTAACAGGAAGATATTGTGTGCTTGTAATGAATGGTGATGGGAATGCCAATGGTTTTCACGTAGAAGGAGCAACATGGAAAGGAGACGTATGTTATGCCGTATGGAAAGATTCAATGACAGCACATGTACGTTTTAATTATGTTATATTTTATCTCACCAATAGTAATTTCCATGATGATTAATAAAGATGATTAATAAATTATGAATATAAGAGTCAAGTTTAAAAGCTTGGCTCTTTTTTATTTTGCAATTTTTTACAATGAAAGGAGAATTTTATATGGTATCAATCACAAAAAATATTACTACTGTTAATAGAACCAAAGGCGTGAATACGAAAAAATATATTGTAATCCACTACACAGGTAATCGGACAGATAGTGCGTTAGCTAATGCTAACTATTTTAAATCAGTAAACCGTGGCGCATCTGCTCATTATTTTGTGGACAAAACAAGCATTTATCAGTGCGTTGAAGATAATGATGCATCATGGGCTGTTGGTGTAAATTATGGAAAAAATAATTTGTTTAATACTGTAAAAAACAGAAATAGTATTTCTATTGAGATGTGTTCTAATGGCGGAAAAATTGCAGATGAAACTTATAAGAACACTGTAGAACTTACAAGATATCTGATGAAAAAATATAGAATTCCTGCAAACAATGTTGTAAGACATTGGGATGTATGTTCAAAAGCTTGTCCTGGATGGAATGGATGGGGAGCTAATGGATGCAACGCTTCTATTTGGAATCAGTTTAAAAAAGACATTGCAAATGGGACGGTTAGTACGCCTAATGTAGTAAACTCTAGTTCATCAACAGCAAACAAATCTACTTCATCTTCTACTCTTTTAAAAGTTGGAAGTCGTGGAGCTGCTGTACAGGATGTTCAGAAAAAATTGGTTGCTTTAGGATATAATGTTGGATCAACTGGAGCCGATGGTATTTTTGGCAATGCCACAAAAAATGCTGTTATCAAGTTCCAAAAATCAGTTGGAATTTCTCAGGACGGTATCGTTGGTTCACAAACTCTTGCGAAATTAAATGAAGCATATAATAACAGAAATAAAGGACAGTCTGTTACTTCTACTACTTCTTATACAGGCAAAGATTATGTAAGAAAAGCTCAGGTACATATGAATAATTTTGCCGGAGCTGGTTTAGCAACTGACGGATTATGGGGAGCAAACAGTAGAAAAGGTCTTGTTAAATGTTTGCAGAGAGCACTGAATAAAGATTATGGCGCAAAATTAGTTGAGGATGGTATTCGTGGATCTGCTACTAATGTAGCACTTGGAAGTCATTATGTAAAGCGTGCTGAAACTCAGTATCTTGTAACATTTGTTGAGATTGGATTGATGGCTCTTGGTTATTATAATAGTTCTGTAGAATCTCCGGGAGTATTTGGCGGTGGATTAGAGACTGCTGTTAGAAACTTCCAGTCAGCTCATGGATTAGTTTGCGATGGAATTGCTGGCAAAGGTACTATTTTAAAGATTCTTGCATGTCTTGGATGCTAAAATTAGATATAATTATAGGGAATGGCTTGATTGTCATTCCCTATTTTTTACGATTTTTTATTCAAATATTTCTTTAAGTTTTAAATATGCTTCATACAATTCTTGATTTTCTTTTGTTACGTTTTTTGGAAGTTTTTCATCTTCTTTTTTATAATCTGCGAGGATAGCTTGAGAAGGAGTCGTCACAGAACTAAGTCCCTCTTCTGTTGCATGTGTGTAAATGTTTTCTACACTGATGGCATTATGACCCATCATTAATGCGGTATTAATTACATTTGCTCCTTTTGATGAATTGGCAATTGTATCCATAGTATGTCTAAGAGAATGAATGCTTAATCCTCTCATTCCATTTCTTGTCATATGAACATCTCTGTCTACGCCAAGTTTGTCACAAAGAGTTTTAAATCCAACTTCTATCGTTTCATGAGTTCTTCTTTTGCCAGTGCTAAATGCAGGGTAAAGTAAGTTGTCTGGATTATTTTTACAATAGATTTTCGTTTGTTCCATCATATATTGAGCACATTCTTTGGCTAAAGAAGACATGATAATAAATCTTGGTTTAGTATTTTTAGGAACCTTTGTATATCTTTCCAATCCTTTTGTTTTATCATTATCTATATATCTTGTTGCTTGAGATTCTACAACATATATTTTATTATTCTCGAAATCTATGTTATCATTTCTAAGAGATGAAAATTCTCCAGATCTCAATCCTGTTTCAAGAATGAACATAACGACTACTGCATATTGCCCCATGTTATTTTTGTATGCATAATAAAATTTTTCGATGTCCTCTGGAGTAAATACTTCTTTTCTGTTTTTAACTTCTTCGTCTAATTTTTTGTCATATTCATCAATAATTTCTTTTTTTACTCTTGCTTGTTCTGCATAATTTTCTTTCAGAAGACTTCTATTGACTAACCATTTACAGCATCTTCGTGTTAATTGAATTGGGAAGCTGCAAGTTTTTCTGCTTTTTAAGCCTAAAATAGTATCATAATAACTTTCAAATTCTACTGCACTCAACATATGAAGTTGATATTTTGCTATTGGGAAATTATCAAAATTTGCCCTCATTGTATTAACATAGGAATGATACGTACTTCCAGCAACAGTTGGTTTTACTTCTGTTTCTATATACTCATCCATATACTCACCGAAAGTTTTCTTTTTATCTACTTTGATATCTTTTCCCCTCTCGTATTCCTTTTCCCAAGCATCTCTAGCCATTATAGATAATCGTCTTGCTTCTTTTTCTGTCTTGGCTGTTCGTTTAAATCTTTTTGGGTTTGCTGTTTTTGGATTAAGATACTTTGCTTGGGTGATACATTCCCAAGAACCATTTTTTAATTGTCTGGTACTTCCTTCTCTGTTATCATTTTTATCCATTTTCATCCCTCCGATATCACCATATCACTTTTTGAAAATTTAGTGATATCCTTCGCAAAAAGTGATATCACTTAGTGATATTGGAGTAATTATAAAACACCTCCAAACATATTTCAATACAGAATTTATTTCCATATTTACTATATTTGGAGGTGTTTTGATGTGTTTTATTTGTTTATGTTATACAAGATTAATGACTTATTTGTAGTTTACGATCTTTCCGAAATCAGCTTTCAGAGATGCTCCACCTACAAGTCCGCCGTCGATATCAGCCTGAGCGAATAACTCTGCTGCATTTCCAGCGTTTACAGATCCGCCGTACTGGATACGGATAGCTTCTGCTGTAGCTTCATCATATACTTCAGCGATGCATGCACGAATACCAGCGCAAACTTCTTCAGCCTGCTCTGTAGTAGCTGTCTTACCTGTTCCGATAGCCCAGATTGGCTCGTAAGCGATCACTGCTGTCTTAGCCTGATCAGCTGTTACATTCTGGAATCCAACTTTCACCTGCTGGCGGATGAAATCCATTGTTACACCCTGTTCTCTCTGCTCCAGAGTCTCTCCACAGCACATGATTGGTGTAATACCATGCTCGAAAGCTTTCAGCATTTTCTTATTTACTGTCTCGTTTGTCTCTGCAAAGTATTCTCTTCTTTCAGAGTGTCCAAGAACAACGTATTTTACTCCTGCATCTGTAAGCATAGCCGGAGAGATTTCTCCTGTATATGCTCCGCTTTCTTCAAAATACATATTCTCAGCACCAACCTGGATATTGGTTCCCTTTACAGCCTCTGCTACAGGGATAATGTCGATTGCAGGTACGCAGAATACTACGTCTACATCTTCATTAGCTACTAATGGTTTTAATTCTTCAACTAAAGCTACTGCTTCACTTGGAGTTTTGTTCATTTTCCAGTTTCCGGCTACAATTTTCTTTCTTGCCATCTTTCCAAATCTCCTTATTCTATTTATCGTTAGCTGCTGCTACACCCGGGAGTTCTTTTCCTTCAAGGAATTCAAGAGAAGCTCCACCACCTGTTGAAATGTGTGTCATCTTATCTCCATATCCCAGCTGGTTAACTGCTGCTGCAGAATCTCCTCCGCCGATGATTGTTACAGCGTCTGTGTCTGCAAGTGCTTTTGCAACCGTTTCTGTTCCTTTTGCAAATTTAGGCATCTCGAAGCATCCCATTGGTCCGTTCCATACAACCGTCTTAGCATCTTTTACTGCATCGCTGAAGATCTTAGCTGTCTCTGGTCCGATGTCGAGTCCTTCCCATCCTTCCGGAATCTCTCCAGCTTTTACTACCTGAGTATTTGCATCATTAGAGAAATCATCTCCGACAACGTTATCTACAGGAAGAAGGAGTTTTACACCTTTGGCTTTTGCTTTTTCGATCATGTCAAGTGCATACTGGCAGTAATCTTCTTCCAGAAGGGATTTTCCGACTGTTCCGCCCTGTGCTTTTGCGAATGTATATGCCATTCCTCCACCGATGATCAGAGTATCTACTTTGTCAAGAAGGTTCTCAATTACAGAAATCTTGCTTGAAACTTTTGCTCCGCCAAGGATTGCTACGAATGGTCTTTCCGGATTGTTGACTGCATTTCCAAGGAAATCAATTTCTTTCTGCATAAGGTATCCAACAACTGCTGTATCTACGTATTTTGTAACTCCTACGTTAGAGCAGTGTGCACGGTGTGCTGTTCCGAATGCATCGTTAACAAATACGTCGCAAAGAGAAGCGAGATCTTTACTGAATGCATCTTCATTCTTTGTCTCTTCTGCTCTGTAACGTGTGTTTTCAAGGAGGATAACATCTCCATCTTTCATCTCAGCTACTGCTGCTTTCGCATTTGGTCCAACAACTTCCGGATCAGCTGCAAATTTTACTTCCTGTCCAAGAAGTTCTGAAAGGCGAACTGCTACAGGAGCAAGAGATAATTCTGGAACCGGCTGTCCCTTTGGCTTTCCAAGATGAGAGCAAAGGATAACCTTTCCGCCATCAGCGATTAATTTTTTGATTGTAGGAAGTGCTGCAACAAGACGATTCTCGTCTGTAATCTTTCCATCGATAAGTGGAACGTTGAAGTCACATCTTACAAGTACTTTTTTCCCTTTTACGTTAATGTCATCTACAGATTTTTTATTAAGCATAGTACTGCCTCCTGGTTATATATTTTATAACTGCAAAAAGGGTCCGGCCCAATAAGACCGGACCCTTTGTGAGTCTTAATTCATGCTCTAAATTATGCTAATTCAGAGAAGTATTTGATTGTTCTTACCATCTGGCTTGTGTATGAGTTCTCATTGTCATACCAAGAAACAACCTGAACTTCTGTAGTTCCGTTTTCCAGTGGAAGTACCATTGTCTGAGTAGCATCGAATAATGAACCATATCTCATTCCAACGATATCGCTAGATACGATTTCATCTGTGTTGTATCCGAAGGACTCTGTAGAAGCTGCTTTCATAGCTGCGTTGATTTCATCAACTGTTACATGTCCTTTTACAACTGCTGTAAGGATTGTTGTAGATCCTGTAGGTGTTGGTACACGCTGAGCAGATCCGATTAACTTTCCGTTCAGTTCTGGGATAACAAGTCCGATTGCTTTTGCAGCACCTGTGCTGTTAGGTACGATGTTAACTGCAGCTGCACGAGATCTTCTGAGGTCACCTTTTCTCTGTGGTCCGTCAAGAGTCATCTGATCTCCTGTGTAAGCGTGAATTGTGCACATGATACCAGACTCGATTGGTGCAAGATCGTTAAGAGCTTTTGCCATTGGAGCCAGGCAGTTTGTTGTACAAGAAGCTGCAGAAATTACTGTATCTTCTGGTTTCAGTGTTTCGTGGTTTACGTTATATACGATAGTTGGCAGGTCGTTTCCAGCTGGTGCGGAAATAACAACTTTTCTTGCTCCTGCTTTGATATGAGCAGATGCTTTTTCTTTAGATGTATAGAATCCTGTACACTCCAGAACTACGTCTACACCAATCTCTCCCCACGGAAGTTCAGCAGCGTTTGCCTTTGCGTAGATAGTAATCTTCTTGCCATCTACTACAATATAATCTTCGCCAGCCTCTACCGTATGTCCATCGTATCTGCCCTGAGCAGAATCATACTTTAACAGGTGAGCTAACATTTTCGGATTTGTCAGATCGTTGATAGCTACGACTTCGTAACCCTCAGCGCCAAACATCTGTCTGAAAGCCAGACGACCAATACGACCAAAACCATTAATTGCAACTTTTACTGACATATTTTTACCTCCTAAAGTATTGTTATATATTTATCAAATATATCTTACACCATAATGACAAATTTTTCAAGTCCTCTAATTCAAATTTTTACAATTTATATAAAATTTATTCAGCGGGCTTATAATTTTTCAGGACTTTTACAGTTTTCATTACCGGTTTTTCAATAAGCGTCTCGCCGTTTACCGGACTGTTTGCAATTTCGTCCACATACTCCATACCCTCAACCACTCTGCCAAACGCCGCATAATTCCCGTCTAAATAATCGGCGTTACCGTGCATAATGAAAAACTGGCCGCTTGCGGAGTCTTTTACATTTGTTCTTGCCATGGAAACTACGCCACGTGTATGTGACAAGCCGTTTTCAATCCCGTTGCTGGAAAATTCGCCTTTAACCGTTCTTCCCGAACCGCCCATACCGTCGCCGTTGGGCGAGCCGCCCTGAATCATAAAATCTTTCACCGCACGGTGAAATGTGAGGCCGTTATAATATTTATCATTTACCAACTCTAAGAAAAATGCCACCGATTTCGGTGCATATTCAGGTAATA
>ERZ826220.856-NODE-856-length-33537-cov-3.628338_pt1 | contig 33537 bp, 27 predicted proteins | sample MGYA00519927_ERZ826220 | MGnify/ENA primary metagenome ERZ826220 (study PRJEB31778, sample SAMEA3449225) | human gut metagenome | biome: human gut; feature: human-associated habitat; material: faeces | place: United Kingdom | collected 2010/2012 ... | reverse complement strand
GCTACGGGCGAATCTCACCTCTCGACGTACCTATGTACGCCTTCGGATTCGATTCCCCCATTCTGAACATCTTTTCCTATCCCCCAACTGCGGCTGTAAAAATTTTGCATTTTTTACAGCCCCATATATATTCTGTTTTATTGTTCAAGCGCAAAGATTATTTTCAGAGCCAGCCCCTCGGTTATTCCGGGCACGGTCATCAGTTCTTCTTTTGACGCCTTTTTCATTTTTTCCACGGTCTTGAATTTATCGAACAGCGCTTTCACTTTAACTTTTCCGAGACCGCTGATTTTAAGCAGGTCGCTTCGTCTTGCCGCCTCGTCGCGCAAAGCGCGGTGATAGCCTATCGCATATTTGTGGACGGATTCCTGCAATCTGCCGCAAAAAGCAAAAACTTCAGGGTCGTTGCGCAGATCAAGTTCGTGACCGTCGCAAAAAACGATGCTTTTTGTTCTGTGTCTGCTGTCTTTTTTGAAGCCGATAACGTCTATATCATAGCCGAAAGAATCGACAACGGCTTTTACCGCATGGATCTGACCGAGACCGCCGTCGCAGACGATTATCTTCGGCAAAGGTGAGAATTTCTCGTCTCCGTCCGCAAAATGACGCAGGCGGCGTTCCACGGCTTCACTCATAAATGCGGTATCGTCGGTGTTTCCGAAAGATTTTCCGACCTTATAACGGCGATATTTGTCCGAAACCAATATACCGTCTATGCAGGTCACCTGACCGCAAACAGCGTCCGTTCCGAGCATTTGGCTGACGTCGTATATCTCCATAAACGAAGCGTCTTTGAGCGATGTAAAATTGCAGAAAGCGTCGAGATTGCGCTGCGCTTTCATAGTTCTGCCCTCGTATTGGAGCATTCTCTCCCCCGCATTTTTGAATGCGCTTTCCAAAAGTTCTTTGTCCTGCTTCATCGTCGGCAGTTTGACTTTGTTTTTAAGCCATTCGTTTATAAGAGGAAGCCATTCGTATTCCGCGTCGATATAAATTCCGTTCGGCGGATTTTCGTCGTCAGAATAAAAACGTTCGATATATTCGCGCAAAAGAGAATCGGAAAAAGGCTCGTCAAAAATATCGCTGCGTTCTCCTATAATATATCCGTTTCTTATGCGCAACATAAATATGCAGGTCTTTTTATCGTTTGAACGGTAACCGATATAGTCGGCATGACGGTTCGTAACGGACACCGCACGCTGACGTTCGGCAATCTCCGAAAGAGCTGCGGCGCTGTCGCGCAAAACGGCGGCGCGTTCAAAATCAAGATTCTCTGCGGCTTTTTCCATATCCGAAACGACTTTTTCGCGTATAGTATCAACGTTTCCGTTCAGGACGGCACAGACCTTTTCGCTGAGTTCTTCGAGTTTTTCTTCGTCCACCCGGTTCTCACAATATCCGAGACAACGCCCGATATGATAATTAAGGCATATCTTTTTACGTCTGTTTTTTGCGGAACAGTCGGGCAATGCGAACGCCTTTGAAATAAGGCGAACGACCATATTGCATTTCTGACGCGACAAAAACGGACCGAAATATTTTCCTTTTGAATTTTTGAAACGTTCGGTCGTCAAAACGGGAAAGCCCTTATCTATATAAAATCTGATGAACGGATAGCCGTTACCGTTTTTCAATGCGATGTTGTAAAGCGGAACGTATCGTTTTATCAGACTGCACTCCGTCAAAAGAGCATCAAGTTCGCTCGCGCATATTATAACATCGAAGCGGTCAACGCGTGAGACCATCTGCCGAGTTTTTTCCGTATGCTCCCCGTTGCGGAAATAACTGACGACGCGATTTTTGAGTATCTTCGCTTTTCCGACGTAAATGACCGTGCCGTTTACATCTTTCATCATGTAAACGCCCGGTTTCATCGGCAGTTCATTCGCCTTTTTGAGCAACTCGCTTTTTGTCATATCGCGCCTCCGTTCCCGTTATTTTTCCCGAAAAGAACAAAAATAGTCAATAACCGAAATTCGGAACTCCGGTCATTCACTATTTTTATATCCTATTTAATTTGAAAGCCGCAGGTCATCAGGTGCGGTCTTCGATACCGCCGTTAAGAAGCTCGGTCAATCCTTCGATAGCTTCGGTCTCGTCAACGCCGTCAGCGATTATGTCAATAACTGTATCCTTGGTTATAGCCATGGAAAGGATTCCGAGAAGGCTCTTAGCATTCTGCCTGCAATCGCCTTTTTCTACCCAAATATTGCACTGATATTCGTTTGCTTTTTGAATGAAGAAAGTTGCGGGTCTTGCATGAAGTCCCACCGCATTGGTAACTTTTACCGTTTTAGATGTCATAAACATTCTCTCCTCTTTGCGCAGATATACAAACAACCGCGTTTTTACAATGTTATTTTACCATACGCACAAAAAAACTTCAACCCGTAAATACAACAAAAAGCACATATCAAATTTATAATTTTAGGTTAAATATAACAAAATACAAATAATTCTTGACAAAGCGCGGCAACATTGTCTTTATCTGTATCGGCTGGCGTTCTTCTCACGGAATACGCCGAACCGACGAGGCAAACATAATATTGAAGCGCGGACTGCCAAAAGCGCATTGACAAAATCAACCACGGCGCCGCGATTCGAAGAAGGTGAACAATTGCCAAAATCAAAAACAATGCGACGGATATTTCTGCTGCCGTTGATGATCGCAATGGTCGTTACCTGCGCATGGATATATACAGACGCGCAAGTGCCGGAGAACTGCTATGTCACGGCGGGAAAAGAACCGAACATCGAAACGCTTTGTCCGACGACTCTGACGCGCATAGGAGAGGGACAGAGATACGATATCAAAGTCAACCTCTGCGGCGTCATACCCGTAAAAACGGTCAGTGTGACGGTTCTCGGAACGGAAAAGGTCATTCCCGGCGGGCAGGTCTTCGGCGTCAAGTTTTATTGCGACGGACTTATCGTGATAAATATTGACGACGGCTCGCCTGCGGCGAAAAGCGGAATATGCGTCGGAGACATCATAACGAAAGTCGACGGCTCAAAAATTTCGCAAAACGAAGAACTTGCGGCGCTTGTTGCTTCCTGTGGGGGAAAAGAACTGACGCTGACTTACACCCATGACGGCAAGGAATGCAAAGCGTCTGTTCGACCCACGTTGCGTGACGGGGAGTACAAACTCGGACTTTGGGTGCGTGACAGCGCGGCGGGTCTCGGAACAATGACGTTTTACAATCCCTCAAACGGAACTTTCGGGGCGCTCGGACATTCTATATCAGACGCAGACACGGCGCGCCTACTTCCTTTGAGAAAAGGAACAATCGTTCCGGCGGCGATAACGGGAATAGTCAAAGGCAACACGGGCAGTCCCGGTCAGCTTTCGGGAACTTTTCTTGACTCATCGGTGTTGGGAAATGTTTTCAAAAACTGCGACTGTGGTATTTTCGGAACTGTTGACAGCGCAAAGAACTACGACGCCAAACCTGTTGAGATAGGGCTCAGCGGCGACGTCAAAACAGGCAAAGCGACCATTCGCTGTACGCTTGATTCGACGGGCGTCAAAGAATACGACATCGAGATACTCAAAATCAACCGTGACGAAAATCAGAGGACGAAAAATATGCTGATAAAAGTTACGGATGCGGAGTTGCTCGAAAAAACGGGCGGCATCGTTCAGGGCATGAGCGGCAGCCCGATCCTGCAGGACGGCCGGATCATCGGCGCGGTAACGCACGTCTATCTGAGCGACGCGACGCAGGGATACGGCATGTATATCGAGTGGATGCTCGAAAAAAGCGACGCGCTGGATGCGGAGGCGCAGGCAGCGTAAATGTACAGGGGAAGGTGACTGCGGAATGAAAACGCAAATTCTATGCGCGATGCGCGACGGCAGCGCGGTGATTCCGGCGCTTCGGACGTTGGAGGATGAGCAGGATTGCACCTTCCGCATGGTGCAATCCGGGGAGGGCGCGCTGTCGGCGGCGAAAAAATGCAGGCCGGATATTCTGGTGATCGACGCGGTGCTGCCGCTGATGGACGGGCTGGGCACGATTGACCGGCTCAGGGAGATCTACGGCGAGCGGATGCCGCAGGTCATCGGCGGGGTGATGATGCCCTTCGCGCGGGACGGCTTTCTGCGCAGGGGCGTGACCTGTCAGGTGCGCGTGCCGTGGGACGCGCAGGAGCTGACGGAGGCGCTCACGCAGATGCTCAAAAAGGTGCGCGGCGAAGCGGATTGGACGCGGATGGAGCCGGCCTGCCGACGCGCCGCCGGGCTGCTCAGCAAAATGGGCATGAGATCGACGCTGCGTGGATACGAATACCTATCCAGCGCGGCGGCGCTCGCGTGGGAGGACGAAAGCCGGATGGACGCGGTCGGCGACATGCTGTACAAGCCGGTGGCGCTGCGTTTCGGAACGACGGAGCAGGCCGTCGAGCGGCTGATCCGCCATGCGGTGGAAAGCGTGATGGATGCGTTCGGCGTGCGGCGCGTATACGGCTTTTTCGGCAACTCGATCGACCCGATCCGGGGCAAGCCGACCAACGCGGAAATGATCGGGATGCTCGCGCAGTATATGCGCGTGACCCCGGAGGATTGACGCGATGGCGATTGAAAAAACGAGCCTGATGCGGTATAATGACCGTATCGGACTCGTTTTCTTTTGGAAGAAAACGCAAAGGAGGAGCATATGAACAAAAAAGCAATCGTTATCGTTCTGGACAGCGTGGGCATCGGCGAACTGCCGGACGCTGCGAATTACGGCGACAAGGGCGCGGACACGCTCGGCCATATCATCAACACCTGCCATCCGAAACTGCCGCATCTGATGGAGCTGGGGCTGGCGAACATCGACGGCGCGAGCTTCCCCGGCAGGGTGGACGCGCCGAAGGGCTGCTTCGGCAAGCTGCGCGAGGTTTCCGCCGGCAAGGACACCACGACCGGCCATTGGGAAATCGCGGGTGTTCAGCTTGCACAGGCGTTCCCGACGTTCCCGAACGGCTTCCCGCAGGATTTCATCGAGAGGTTTGAAAAGGCTGTCGGCCGCGGCACGCTGGGCAACAAGCCCGCCTCCGGCACGGCGATCCTCGACGAGCTGGGCGAGGAGCACATCAGAACCGGCAAGCTGATCGTCTATACCTCGGCGGACAGCGTCTTCCAGATCGCGGCGAACGAAGCGGTTGTGCCGCTGGAGGAGCTGTATCGCGACTGCCAAATCGCGCGCGAGCTGCTGACGGGCGAGCTGGAGGTCGGCCGTGTCATCGCGCGTCCGTTTGTCGGCGACCACGCGGGCGCGTTCAAGCGCACCGGCGCGCGCCGCGATTTCAGCGCGCAGCCGCCGCAGACGATGTGCGACATTCTGAAAGAGAACGGCAAGACGGTCTACGGCGTGGGCAAGATTGAGGATATCTTCGATCACCACGGCATCACCAAGAGCAACCACGCGGCGGGCAACCCGGCCTGCATGCAGGCGACGTTCGAGGCGATGGACGAGGATTTTGACGGCCTGCTGTTCGTCAATCTGGTCGATTTCGATATGGTATATGGCCATCGCCGCGATGTGAAGGGCTACGCCGCCGCGCTGGAGGCGTTTGACGCGCAGCTCCCGGAGATTCAGGCGAAGATGGGCGAGGACGATCTGCTGATGATCACCGCCGACCACGGGTGCGACCCATGCCACAGCGGTACCGACCACACGCGCGAGCACACGCCGCTGCTGGTTTGGAGCAGGAAGATGCGGGGCGGCGTGAACCTCGGCGTGCGCGCGACATATGCGGACATCAGCGCGACGGTGCTGGATTATTTCGGTCTGGCGAACCCGCTGCGCGGAACTTCTTTTCTGGAGGAACTGAAATGATGGATGAAATGAAGAGAATCGACGAGGCGGCGGCGAAGGTGCTCGCCGTCTGCGGCAAGGCCGATATCGGCGTGATTCTGGGCAGCGGTCTGGGCGATTATGCCGAGGCGCTTGAGGACGCGGTCAAGCTGCCGTACAGCGAAATCCCCGGCTTCCCGCGCTCGACGGTCGCGGGGCACGCGGGCATGTGGTGCTGCGGCACGCTGTACGGCAAGCGCGTGGTGATGATGCAGGGGCGCTTCCATTACTACGAGGGATACGGCATGAAGGACGTGACCCTGCCGGTTCGCGTGATGCAGAAAATCGGCGTGAAGACGCTGATCGTCACCAACGCGGCGGGCGGCGTGAACCTCGGCTACCATCCGGGCGAGCTGATGGTGATCGGCGACATGTTCAGCATGACGGCGCAGAATCCGCTGATCGGCCCGAACCTCGATGCGTTCGGCCCGCGCTTCCCGGATATGAGCTGCGCGTTTGACAAGGAGCTGCGCGCGCTGGCGCACGAATGTGCAAACGAGCAGGGCTTTGCGCTGCGCGAGGGCGTTTATGCGCAGATGACCGGCCCGATGTATGAAACCCCGGCGGAAATCCGCATGCTGCGCACGCTCGGCGCGGATGCGGTGGGCATGAGCACTGTGCCGGAGGTCATCGTGGCGCGCCACGGCGGCATGCGCGTGCTGGGCATAAGCTGCATCACGAACATGGCGGCGGGGATTCTCGACCAGCCGCTCAACCACGCGGAGGTGACGGAAACGGCCAACCGCGTGAAGGGACAATTCAGAAATCTGCTTGACAGGATCATCGAAAAAATGTAATGCGGATACGCCGCACGGCCTCCCTCTTTTGACAAGCATAACAAAACCCCGATACCGCGCGCGGTATCGGGGTTTTCCTAACGGATAAAGAATGAAATTAGAGCTTGGCCATCGCGTCGTCAAGGCGCTTCATCGTTTCGTCCTTGCCGAGCAGATACGCCATTTCAAACGCACCGCCGGGGGTAGCAGCGCGGCCGGTGATGGCGATGCGCAGCGGCCAGAGCACGGTGGCGTTCTTCATGCCGGATTCGGGAATGGCGGCCATCACGGTATCGTGGAGGTTGGCCTCCGTCCAATCGGCCATGCCGGAGAGAATCGGGCGGACAAATTCGAGCGCCGCCTTGCTGGTTTCCGGCGTGGATTTGCTCTTTTTGTTGGTGAACAGCGCCATATCCAGCGCCGGCATCTCGGCGAGAAAATCCACCATGCCCGGAAGCTGGCTGAAAATCTCGGTGCGCGCCTGCAAAAGCTGGCAGAGGCGGTCGAGGTCGAACTTCTGCGGGTCGAGCACCTGAGAGAGCCACGGCTTGGCCATTTCGGCGTAGGCCTCCGGGGTCAGGCGGCGGATATACTCGGCGTTGAACCACGTCAGCTTGTTGGTGTCGAAGATCGACGGGCTCTTGTTGATGCCGTTTTCATCGAAGATGCGGATGAGGTCATCCATCGAGAAGAATTCCTCGTTGGTGTCCTTCGGCGCCCAGCCCAGCAGCGCGATGTAGTTGATGATCGCTTCCTTGAGGTAGCCCTTTTGCAGCAGATCCTCGAAGGAGGGATCGCCCCAGCGCTTGGAGAGCTTGCGGACGATCGGCTGCTCGTTTCCGTTTTCATCCAGAATCGGCTGCTTGGTTTCCTTATCCTTGAGCACGGATTCGATCATAACGGGCGGCAGATGCAGATAGATCGGCGGCTTCCAGCCGAAGGCCTCGTAGAGCAGGTTGTATTTCGGCGCGGAGGAGAGGTATTCCGTGCCGCGCATGACGTGGCTGATGGCCATCAGGTGATCGTCCACGACGTTGGCGAAGTTGTAGGTCGGCAGACCGTCGGCCTTGATGAGCACGTTGTCATCCAGCGTGTCGCAGTCCACCTCGACGTGGCCGTAGAGCATGTCGTCGAAGGACGCCTTGCCCGTGGTCGGCACATTCTGACGGATGACATAAGGCTCGCCCGCCGCGATGCGGCGCTTGGCCTCCTCAAGGCTGACGTTGTGCAAGCACTTTTTGTTGTATTTGTAGGTTTCGCCCTTGGCCTCGGCGGCCTTGCGGTCGGCCTCGATCTCTTCCTTGGTGCAGAAGCAGCAGTAAGCGCCGCCCTTTTCGACCAGCTCCCACGCGTACTTGGGGTAGAGGTCGCGGCGCTGGGTCTGGATATACGGGCCGTATTCGCCGCCCACATCCGGCCCCTCGTCGTAAGCCAGACCGGCCTGACGCATGGATTTATAGATCAGATCGACCGCGCCGGGCACCTCGCGCTCCTGATCGGTATCCTCGATGCGCAGAATGAACTTGCCGCCGTGCTTCTTGGCGAACAGATAGGTATACAGCGCGGTGCGCAGGCCGCCCAGATGCAGATAGCCCGTCGGGCTGGGCGCAAATCGCGTGCGAACTTCATCAGACATGATGTTTCCTCTTTCTATCCTCGAAGGGATTTCGTGCCTGCGGGCACGACCAAAGGGCTTTCCGTTTTCGATTGTTTGTTTCTGCCACCGGCAGCAACAACCGAAAACCCCTTTGGAAACCTTCGGATGCAAATCTAATATACTTTTCCGGTGGGAGATTGAGGCAAAGCCCCGAACGCAGCCCCCGCAACTTATTCCGGTTTATAGCTGTCCTTCAGCGGAACGACGCGGTTGAAGACGGCCATATCCGCCGTGGAATCCTTATCCTTGCAGAAATAGCCCATGCGCAGGAACTGGAAGTCGTCGCCGACCTTCGCCTCGGCGAGCCAAGGCTCGGCAAAGCCGCGAATGGTCTTGAGGGAATCCGGATTCAGGCGGGCGGTGAAATCCTTCGCCGGGGCGGCGGATTCCTCGTCGGTCTCCTCCTCGGGCGCGATTTCGGTCTGCTCGTCGTCGTCGCGCATCAGCACGTCGTACAGACGACCCTCGAACGGAATGTTCCGCTCGGCGCTGACCCAGTGAATCGTGCCCTTGACCTTGCGATCCGCGCCCTCGGAGCCGGATTTGCTGGTGAAATCCACCGAGCAGTAGATGCAGGTCACGTTGCCGGCCTCGTCCACGTCGTAACGCTCGCACTTGATGATGTAAGCGCCCTTGAGGCGAACCTCGCCGTCCGGCTTGAGGCGGAAGAACTTCTTCGGCGCATCGACCATGAAATCCTCGCGCTCGATGTAGATTTCGCGGGTGAGCGGCACGGTGTGCGTGCCCATTTCCGGCTTCTTCGGGTGATTCTCGATCACGCAATCCTCGACCTTACCCGCCTCGTAGTTGGTCAGCACGATCTTCACCGGATCGAGCACGGCCATCGCGCGCGGCGCGGTTTCGTTCAGGTCGTTGCGGACGCAGTATTCCAGCAGGCGCACGTCTACGACGGAATCCGCCTTGGATACGCCCACGCGGTCGATGAAATCGCGCACGGCGGCGGAGGTGTAGCCGCGGCGGCGCATGCCCGCCAGCGTCGGCATACGCGGGTCGTCCCAGCCGGAGACATAGCCCTCCTCGACCAGACGGCGCAGGAAGCGCTTGCTCATCACGGTGTTGGTCAGGTTCAGGCGCGCGAACTCGATCTGGCGCGGCTTCTCCTTGAAGTTGCAGACGTTGACCACCCAGTCATACAGCGGGCGGTGGATTTCGTATTCCAGCGAGCAGAGGGAATGGGTCACGCCCTCGAGCGCGTCGCCGATCGGGTGCGCGAAATCATACATCGGGTAGATGCACCACTTGTCGCCCGTGCGGTGGTGGCGGGCATGGATGATGCGGTACATGATCGGGTCGCGGAAGAGCATGTTGGGATGCGCCATGTCGATCTTGGCGCGCAGCACCTTCTCGCCGTCGGCGAACTCGCCCGCCTTCATGCGTTCGAACAGGTCGAGGTTCTCCTCCGCCGAACGGTTGCGCCACGGCGACTCTTTGCCCGGCTCGGAGACCGTTCCGCGGCCTTCGCGGATCTGCTCCTGCGTCTGGTCGTCGACATAGGCCAGCCCTTTGCGGATCAACTCCTTGGCCCATTCGTAGAGCTGGTCGAAATAGTCCGACGCATAGCGTTCGAGCGCCCAGTCGAAGCCCAGCCAGCGGATGTCGCGCTTGATCGAGTCGACATACTCGACGTCCTCCTTCGTGGGGTTCGTGTCGTCGAAACGCAGGTTGCACTTGCCGCCGTATTTCTGCGCCAGCCCGAAGTTGATGCAGATGCTCTTGGCATGGCCGATGTGCAGGTAGCCGTTGGGTTCCGGCGGGAAGCGGGTCTGTATGGCGACGCCGCGGTCGGCGGCTTCCTTGACGATCTCTTCGAGGAAATTCAGCGACTTCTCCTTCGCTGCGGGTTCGTTGGTTTCGATAGCCATTGTTATCTCGTGTTTTTTACAAAATTAGTCAAAAATTCCGGCTGCGGTTATCTCTGCGGGTGATTTCGCTGGTCGTAGAGCGTTTTTCCCAGCCGTACGCTCACCTGCACCACCTGCTGCGTGTAGAGCCCCGTGCCGTCGGTGTGGAAGATCATGCCCGCCTGCACGCGGATCGTCTCGCTCGCGAACGACCGCTCGTAGCCCAGCCGCGTGCGGTTGTAGATGCGGTCGCGCGTGCCGTACCACCGTTCGCCGGCGTAGAGCTCCGATCCGTAGCGGCCGAAGAGCGGCATGAGATTCTCGCCTACATAGAGGTTGTTCTCGAATTCGAGCCCCTTCCAGCCCAGACGCACGCGCAATTCGCCGCCCATGGGGGCCTTCCACCCTTCGTCGGCGATGCGGTCGCGCTGCGGAGCCCACAGGAACCCTGCGCGAAAGTCGTACCAGAAAGGCCGTTCGACCGTCGGCCGACCGTCGGCGTTGCGGTGCACCACCTCGGCCGCCTTGCTGGCGAAACCGACGTAGGGGTTGGCCAGCATGTTGTCCACCACGTTGCCTTCGGTCAGGGCGCTGTTGGCGAAATGGAACATCGAAAGCCCCCCCCCGACGTACCAGCGTTTGTCCGCCTCGCGCGACCAATCCTTATGGATCGCTCCGAAGATGCGGAACTTCTCGCGCGAATATTCCGAATACATCCCTTCCCAGTTGAGCACCAGTTCGGCGCGCAGCTCCTTCGGGTTACGGTAACGCACCGCCATGCCCTGGATCGTGGGGTCGTAGACGCGCAGCGAGTCGTTGAAGAAGGCGTGCGAGTAGTCGCCGCGCAGTTCGTCGCGCGAGAAGATACCCACGTCGGCCCCGAGCCGTTCGGCGCGGTAGGCGTACGACGCCAAAGGCCGCACCTCCGAGAAGTAGTCGCGGTTGTCGCCGAAGTCCTTCTGCATCTGGACTCCGAAACGCAGCGTATTGCGGTCCAGCCAGTTGTAGCTTACGGCCGTCGACAGGTCGGCCAGAAAGATCGTCTGCGACTCGTTGCACGAACTGCCCGTGAATTCGCGATTGTCGAAGCGCGTCTTGAAGTCGGCTTCCCAGCCGACGCGCTGCGCCTGCACGCTGCCCGCGCAGGCGATTGCGGCCAGCAGGCCGAAGATTTGTCTGATGTTCATAGTCGAATCGGGAATATCGCGCCAAAATTACATATTTTATCCCGATTTGTGTTACTTTTGTCCCCGAAATTAGCTGTCGGTCATGCGAAAAATCACGAATGAAGAGTTGCATCGCCCCTCGGTCGAGGAGTTCGCCGCGATGCCCAAGCTGCCGCTGGTGGTCGTGCTCGACAACGTGCGGTCGGCACAGAACGTCGGATCGTTCTTCCGCACGGGCGATGCCTTCGCCGTCGAGCGGATCGCCCTGTGCGGCATTACGGCCGTGCCGCCCTGTCGGGAGCTTCACAAGACGGCGCTCGGTGCCGAGCAGAGCGTGGCATGGACGCATCATGCGTCGACCGTGGAGTGCATCGACGAGCTGCGTGCCGCGGGTTACCGCGTGCTGGCCGTCGAGCAGGTCGAGGGCGCGGCGATGCTCGACGCGTTGGCCGTCGATCCGCGGGCGCGTTATGCGCTCGTCTTCGGCAACGAGGTCGAAGGGGTGTCGCAGGAGGCGGTCGACCGCTGCGACGGCGCGGTGGAGATCCCCCAGTTGGGCACCAAACATTCGCTCAACGTTTCGGTGTCGGGCGGGGTCGTTTTGTGGGAATTCTTTTGCCGGATTCGCTCAAAAGCGTAACTTTGCCGGCGAAAAACCGCCGACGCGGCCGGAAAGCCCCCGACGGATCATGTCAAAATATTAACCAAAACAGAAGAACGAATGTCTGTTGAGAGTAAAGTTCGGGCGGTTACGACCCTCCGGCTCAAAGAGATGAAAGATCGCGGCGAAAAGATCGCCATGCTCACGTCATACGACTATTCGATGGCGAAGATCGTCGACGCCGCAGGTGTCGACGTGATTCTGGTGGGCGACTCGGCCGCCAACGTCATGGCGGGTTACGAGACGACGGTTCCCATTACGCTCGATGCGATGATTTATCATGCCCGTTCGGTCGTGCGTGCCGTCGAACGGGCGCTGGTGGTGGTCGACCTGCCTTTCGGAACCTATCAGGGCAATTCGAAGATGGCCCTCGACTCGGCCATCCGGATCATGAAGGAGACCGAGGCCGACGCCGTGAAGCTCGAAGGCGGCGAGGAGATCCTCGAATCGGTCGAGCGCATCCTCACGGCCGGCATTCCGATCATGGGGCATCTGGGGCTTACGCCGCAGTCGATCCATAAGTTCGGCACCTATACCGTCCGCGCCAGGGAAGAGGCCGAGGCCGAAAAGCTGGTGCGCGACGCACGTCTTCTGGAAGAGGCCGGCTGCTTCGCCGTCGTGCTCGAAAAGATTCCCGCCGTGTTGGCCGAACGCGTGTCGAAGGAGTTGTCGATTCCCACGATCGGCATCGGCGCCGGCGGCGGCACCGACGGGCAGGTGCTCGTGATCCACGACATGCTGGGCATCAACAAGGGCTTTTCGCCCCGCTTCCTGCGCCGCTACGCCGACCTGCATACGGTGATGACCGATGCGGTGGGGCGGTACGTCGCCGATGTCAAGTCGCAGGACTTTCCCAACGAGCAGGAGCAGTATTGACCGGTGCCTCCGTGCACGGGCTCGGAAGGGGACTTCGCCTTTTCGGCGGAGTCCCCTTTGCCGTTTCACGGATTTTCGCTACTTTTATCGACGAATCCAAAACTTCGTTGCAGATGAAACGCCTCCTTCTTTTGTTTTTTTGTTTCCTGTTCGCCGGTGCCGTCCATGCGGCCGATTACCGCTTCGAACGCGACATCCTCTACCGTACGGATGCCTCCGGCGACTATGCGCGTCGGATGTGCCGCCTCGACGTGGCCTGCCCTCCCGATGCGGAGGATGCGCCGGTGGTGGTGTGGTTCCACGGCGGCGGTCTCACGGGCGGCAAGCGCGCCGTGCCGGAGGGGCTGATGAAGAAGGGGTTCGTGGTCGTGGGCGTCGGGTATCGGCTGATCCCGCACGTCGGGACGCTCGACATCGTGGACGATGCCGCGGCGGCCGTGGCGTGGGTCTTCGACCATATCGCCGACTACGGCGGCAGCCCTTCGAAAATCTATATCGCGGGGCACTCCGCGGGCGGTTATCTGGTCAATATGGTGGGGTTGGACCGTTCGCGGCTGGCGCGCTACGGCAAGGAGGCCGATTCGCTGGCGGGCATCATCCCTTTCAGCGGTCATGCCATTACGCATTTCGCCGCGCGCAAGGCATTGGGTATGTCCGCGTTGCAGCCGCTCGTCGACGACACTGCGCCGCTCTATTACGTGCGGCCCGACTGTGCGCCGATGCTGATTCTTTCGGGCGACCGTGAGTTGGAGATGAACGGCCGCTACGAGGAGACGGCCTATTTCTGGCGGATGATGCGGCTCGTTGGGCACGAGGACGTGACGCTCTGCGAGTTCGACGGTTATGACCACGGCAATATGCCCGCGGCGGGTTATCCCGTCGCCGTGCGCTTCATCTGCCGGTTGGAGGGGATCGAGTAGCAGAGCCGTCGGCGTACCTCCGCCGGTCGTGCGGATTCGTTCGTTTGCATGCTCCTTTTCTCGCCTCGGCATAGCCCGAACTTCGTTCGGCTCTGCGCTCGGCTTGACGAAATGGTTCCGATAGAATACGTCCGGATTTCTCAGTGAGAAATCCGGACGTCGTGTCGAAGGCGGGCGTGTCGACGGATCGGGGCCGCCGTTCTCGCCTGCCCGGATTTTACAGTTCGTCGGGCATTGGGACGGGCTTTCCCGTCGCACGCACCGTCGGCATCGGGGCCTTCCAGGCGCGCAGCCGGTCGCCCAGCGCCTTCGCCAGTTCGGCGACCCGTTCGGGGTGGCTCGCCGCGAGGTCGTTGCGTTCGCCGATATCGTCGCGCAGATTGTAGAGTTCCAGCTCGCCCGTGTGCATCCTGTAAACGAGTTTCCAGTCGCCTTTGCGGACGGCGCTCATGAAATCGATGTCGTCCTGATCCTCCACGCGGTATTGATGCGGATAATGGAAGATCAGTTCGCGTTCGGGATCGACGCCCGACACCGACGCGGGGACGACGAAGGCGTTGGCCTCCTTCTGCGTGGCGATTTCTCCGCGTTTCTGCGCTTTGGCCACCATCTTCGAACCTGCGGTGATGAGCCTCGCCAGGCTCAGACCGTCGCACTCCTGCACGGTTTCGTAATGTTTCACGCCCGCCATTTCGAGAATCGTCGGGAAGATGTCCTCGTTGATGACCGGCGTGTTGAGGCGCGTTCCTTCCGCCGCCTTTCCCGGCCAGCGGAATATCAGCGGCACGCGGATGCCGCCTTCGTAGACGGAGGCTTTACCCTCGCGCAGCGGCAGGTTTTGCGTGTGGGGCTCTCCGCCCTTGTCCTGTCCCAAGCAGTGACCGCCGTTGTCCGACATGAAGAGGATGATCGTGTCGTCGGCGATCCCTTTGGCTTCGAGGTAGTCGAGTACGTCGCCCAGGCTTTTGTCCATTCCCTCGACCATCGAGGCGTAACGGGCCTGCTGTTCGTCCATTCCCGCGTCGAGGTATTTTCGGATGAACCGTTCGTCGCGCTGAATGGGTGTGTGGTTGGAGTAGTGGGCGAAGTAGAGGTAGAAGGGTTGTTTGCGGCGGATCGGGTCTTCCAGCGTTTTCAGCGCTTCGAGCGTCAACGCCTCGGTCAGATGGATTCCCGAGCCGTAATACTGCGACATGTTCTGCACCGAGGCGTAGGTACCTCGTTTGGGGAGGTTGCCGAAGTGTTCTTCGGGCAGATAACTCTGGGGGTGGCCGTTGCCCGAACCGGCGATGTTGACCGTGAATCCCATGTTGTAGGGGTTTGAGCCCGGTGTGCCGGTCGGTGCCCAGTGCGCTTTGCCGACGTGGATGGTGTGGTAGCCTGCGTCGCGGAGAATCTCCACCATCGGCGTGGCGTAGAGCGTGCGGTTCAGGCCGTAGGCGATGCTGTCGGCCTCGTTGCGGAAGGAGGCGGGGCACAGCGCGTTGTAGTTCCATTCGGGGTGCGCGAAGATATCGTCTTCGTTGGCGTTCGTCGTGCCGGGCCGGCCGCCGATCGCGTCGGGGCAGGTGTCTTTATATAAGGAGCAGTACGACGTGATGCCCATGTGCGCGGCGTTCATGCCCGTCATCATGCTGGTTCGTGTCGGGGTCGATACGGGACAGGCGTAGGCGTTGGTCATCATGACGCCCGTGCGGGCCAGTCGTTCCATATTGGGCGTATGGAATCTGAGGTTGTTGGGGTAGGTCTCTTCGCCGAAGGGGAGCGAGGTCTCCGTCCAGCCGAAATCGTCCACCAGGAAGAAGATGATGTTCGGGCGTTGGCCGGCGTTCGCGCTTTGCGCCATTGCGAGCGGGGCGAGTGCCGCCAGACTACATACGGTTTTGTTGACAGGTTTCATGTAAAACGTTTTAGTTGGTATGGCAAAAATAATATTATTTTTCGGTTCTGAAAATGAATCTACTTAAATTTCTATATTTTCTATTCGAATTATCGGTATTTAAAACGTTTTATAAATGTCCGTGAATTCGAATCTGCCGTGGACAAACGAAAATTCCGCCCTGGATAGGGCGGAATCGTGTTTGCGGACGGTTCATCGGATGAATGCAAAAGTGCCCGTGTCGGGCGCTTCTGCCGTTCATTCGCGGTCGGTGAGCAGCAGCGGGACCAACAGGTAAATCCCAAGCACCAGAATCCCCAATGCGCGGATCGTCCGGCAGCGCCGCTTTTTCATGCTGTATACGGCCCAACCGGCAGCCAGCAGGGTGTTCAGTCCGAGGGCCAGGTACGAGAAGTCGCATAACCGCGGCTTGATGTATTTGTCGGACGACGCGGTGAAGACCAGCCGAAACGGGAAAAGGTATTTTCGGGTCTGTTCCCATTTCGGAGCGGGGAAATCGGTTTCGTGCTCCGCAGCAAGGGAATAGTCGCGGGCATTGAGGGCCGTGAGGCGTTCGAAGCCCTGCCGTTCGGTGATCGCCGTCCAATAAAAACAGTCGCCTACGACGATCAGACGTTCGCGTCGGAGATCGACGGGATGCAGCGGCAGGCAGTGCAGGGAGTAATCCGCTTCGAGCGCATGGATGCCGCCGCGGTCGTCTCCGAGGAATCCCAGCAGTCGTTTGTCGGGGAACTCCGTGACGAAAGCGTGCGTGAATGTCACTGAATCGGGCCGTTCGATGCGGCGGACGAACGGCCGGCCGCAGAGCTGTTTCATCTGGAACGGCGTTCCGGTCGCGTCGAGCAACAGGTAGCCGTTGTCGTAATGTTTGTAGGTCGAAGCGTTTCCCGCGATACGGCGGGCGGGAAAGACGAATCCCTTCTTCTTCATCACGCGATCGAAACGTTCGCTCTTTTCGGCATCGATCCGGTTGTCGGCCATTTTCACGAATTCGATTCCCCGCTCCGTGATGCGGAATACGTCGTCGGGCGTTCGGAATCCTTCGCGGCCCGGAGCCGATTCGAGCAGTTGGTAGAGTCCGATCTGCGGACGGTTCAATTCCGAGGGCGACGCACGGAAGACGAAATTGCTGAGTTCGACCTCGCGGGCGTCGAAGGGGATGCCGTCGATGCGTTCGGGCAAACGGCCCTCTTCGGCCAGCCGGCGGGTGAAGACGGTGGGCATGATGCTGTCGAACTGCCGTTCGGTATAGGGATTTCCTGCCGGATCGTAGCCTGCCGCGTCGTCGTGCCCCTCGAATGAAAAGGTCGCGAAGTCGTGCGTCACGCAACTGTAAAGCGTCAGCGGAGATTCCTGCGGCTCGGAGCAGACGAAGGCATAGCACCACGGCAGCGCCCACGCCAGCAGCGCTGCGGCCAGCAGGACGATGATCGTTTTAATCGTTTTCATGCTTCGGTACGGGTTTTAGTCTTGGCATCCCCGCCGGAAGCGGAGCGTCGAGTGGAGCGGAAAGAAGAGCGCGCAGAGCACGACGGCGGCGATCCACGGCAGCAGGGGGGCGCAGACGCGCAGCGCATCGCTCGAAAAGAGCAGCCGCATGACGCCTGCGGCGATCAGCGCGTCGAACAGACGCTGCCGCCATGTGGGTTCGATGCATATCCACGCCGCGAACAGATAACCCGCGAAACCGGCTGCATACCACGGTAACGTCGTCGATACGACGGCATGCACCAGTTCCGGTGCCATGAGGTGCCGCAGATAGAGACCGATCGCGAGCAGTTGCACGGCGAAAAGCATTGTCAGCAGCACGAGGCCGTAACCGAGCATTCCCAGCATCATCGCTCGGCGCGAGTCGGGCAGATGCAGCGTGAGTTTCAGCCGTTTCTGTGTGATTTCGGGAAGAAACTGGGCCAATCCCAGCCCTGCGCCTACGAGCGCGGGCAGGTATTTGAGCGGGTCGACCAGCACGTCGCCCCGGTCGAGGACGGCCAGCCAGACCGAGGCCGCGCCGTTGAAGGCGTACATGCGGCCGATGCGCAACAGGGCATAGGCCGTGAATCCGGCCAGTATTGCGGTCGCCAGCGGATAGAACCGCCTGATCTTGATTCGCTCCTTGTAGAAAATCGCTTTGTTCATGTCGTTGTCAGTACTTGCCGGTGAGACCGATAAAGGCGTCTTCGAGGTTCAGCGCGTCGCTTCGCAGGGTATCGCAGGCGATGCCCGCCTGCCGGAGTCGGGCGGCCACCTCGGCCTCCGTTTCGAACGAATAGAATTCGGCGCGCCCTCCGATCGCCGTCGGGCGGTGGAATTCGGGCGCTTCCGGAAGCGCGGCACCCTCGGCGATCGCGAGTTCGTAACGGCGGAAGCGACCGAGCAGATCGCCTGCGGGCATCTGCACGAGGATACGTCCGTAATCCATGACGATGCAGTCGTCGATGAGTTTCTCCATGTCCTGAATGATATGCGACGTGAGGAATACGGTCGTGCCGCGGCTGCGGGCATAGTCGCGCAGGTACTCCACGAACAGTCGGCGGTAACCCGGGTCGAGTCCCATCGAGAAATCGTCGAGGATCATCAGATCGGCGTTCTGCGCCAAAATCAACCCCAGAGCTACCTGTGACCGCTGCCCGCACGACATGCGCGCGATCCGTTGTCCGGGTGCGACGGCCAGCAGCTCCATCAGTCCGTAGTAGGCCCGGGCGTCCCAACGGGGGTAGTATTGCGAATAGAAGCGTTCGATCTCCCGGATCGTCATGAAGGCGTACTGGACGTGTCCTTCGAGCAACAGCGCAATGCGGGCGCGCGTTTGGGGCCTCATCGTGCGGATGTTCTCTCCGAAGATCAGACATTCGCCTGCGACGGGTTCGAGATAACCGTTCAGGATGTTGATGGTCGTCGTCTTGCCCGTACCGTTTTTACCCAAAAGCCCGAGGATCCGCCCGTGCGGAACCTCGAAGCTCAGGTTTTCGTAGATCAGTCGCTCGCCGTACCGGTGGGTCAGATTGCGACATTCGATGACCGGATCCGGCATGATCTATCGGATGAATTTGCTCAGAATCGAGTTGCTTTTCGCCACCCGCTCGTCGTTTTCCTTGCCGTTTCCCTTGTAGATCAGTCTTCTGACGGTGCCGCCTACCTTGTGGTCTTCGAAGAGTTTTTCGGCCGACGAATTGTCCGAGATGTCGTAGATGAACAGCGAGGCTTTCATCTCTCCCGTTTCGGCGGTGTCTTCGGCGGCGATGTAGAGCGTGTCGACGTCGTAGGGGTTGAAGACGAGCTGTTTTACCTCGAAGTTGTCGCCCAGCGAAATATAGGGTTCCGTATCGAAATTGTTACCGTCGTAATTGAAGCGGTAGATGTCGCCGCCCTTCGAGTAGTAGAGGATCGGTTTGGCGGGATTGGCCGTCGTCGCCGAGGTCGGCAGAATGTTGCCGGTAGCGTCCTGCTCGGTGAGCACCTCTTCTGTGGTCGTGAGGTTTTCGGGGGTGAAGCGGTAAATCTTGGTCGAGGAGCCCTGTTTGCCTACGAGAATGACGTTCATGGGTTCGTAGCGGTGATCTCCGCCCTCCTCGTCGCGGTAGATGCCGTCGCAGGGGATCAGGTTCATCGGTTCGACGTTGCAGGCTTTCGTCCCTTCGGTCACCATGCCCAATACGCCCGATATGTAGACCATCTTCTGACTGGCCGTGTTGTAATACACGCGCGTCATGTCGGTGTCTACCAGCGAGCAGGCCATATCGGCGAACTGTGCGCCTTCGGGCATCTCTTCCATGGTGGAGGTGATGAAATTGCGATCCGCGGCCATGATGTACTCGCGGCCGCCGCCGAGCCAGTAGAGTTCGCCTTCCCACAGACTGTTCTGGACGCCGTAGGGGTAAATGACGTAGTTGGGATGGAACTCGCCCTCGCCGTTGTAGGTGATTTCGGTCTTGACCTTCATGTCGTTCGTATTGAGTACGTAGACCTTGGTCGGATTGCCCGAGCTGAGGATGATTTCCGTATCTTGATCTTTGATGGAGTTGCCCAGATTGGTCAGGCCTTCGCCTTTCCAGCAGAGCGCCAGCGCCTCCTTGCCCAGCGAAAGGGTGGGATTGTTGTCCTTGAAAGCGTAGGGGCTGGCGGGCGTCGCCATGATGTCGAGTCGCTTGAAGGTGAGCATCGCTCCGTCGCCCGTCTGGCTCAGCAGCAAAAGTCCCTTGTCGTAGGGCGAGGTGACGCTCAGCTTGAACTCCGCGATCTTGGCGCCCGTCGAGCTGCTGGCCTTGAAATAGCAGTTGACGTCGTTGAGCAGTTCGTCGCACTTGAACGAGAGGTTCCTCTCGGTGCTGACCGTTTCGTAATCGATGCTCCATTCGTAGCTGATCGATTCGTTTTCATTCGAGAGTTCGATGTCGGGTGTGATTTCGAGATACTCGTGCAGTCCGAGGACATAGTTCGTTTCGATGCCCGACACCTTCTCGACGTCGGTCGGTACGACCGGCTGGTCTTCGGGGTCGTCCGAGCAGGATACAAAACCCGCGCCTGCGAGGGCGGCGGTCAGAAAAAGCGAAAAAAATCTTTTCATAAGCGTTATTTTAAATTGGGTTGAACATTGGTCGGATCGTTCGGGGCGGGGTCAGACGGGCCACTCCACATCGGGGAAAGTGACCCCGTAGACGGGATTCTCCTCGAAATAGAGTTTCACCTCCTTGAAGACGCGCAGGATGGCGTATTTGTTCTCCTCGATGTCTTCCTTCGTGATGGGGCTGCCCCACAGTTCGATGAATTTCTGATATTTGCGCACGTTGTATTCACCGAGCCAGTGCGATAGTTCCGTCCACCAGTCGGGCTGGTCGAGCCGGTTGGTGAAGCAGACCGACACGGCGCGGCCTTCGATGACACCGAGACGGAAATCCTCCGTTTCGACGAGTTCCAGCCGCAGCGTGTAGACCGTCTCGTCTTCGAGTTCGAGCCGGTGGACGCGCACGGGAATCGTCGTCGACGAAGCCCCGGCGGGAATCGTGCGCGTTTCTTCGAGGGCGTCGTAATGCTGTCCGGCCTGCGCCGTCGTGCGCAGCGGGTCGATGCGGATGCGGTAGCCGCGGTCGTGCGACACGGGCGATCCGACGATCTCGACGCCTACTTCCATCATCTTTTCCGTGACCGAGAAGGGCTCCTTGCCGAAGGAGAAGTAGAGCGAATCGGTCGTGAAGTCGATCAGTTCGTCGCCCTGGTAGGGGAAGCTCTCCTTATAGTCGCAACCCGCCGCTGCGAGCAGCGCGGCCACCGGAACGAGGTATCTTAGCGTACGGCGTTTCATCTTGTATTCGGTTCAGTCGATGCCCGCCGATTCCTCGCTTTCGGGGAGCGGCAGCAGGTAGGTGTCGTCGGTGGCGGGGTGCTCCTTGCCGTTCACGCCCTCCATCGGCAGGTTGAAACGTTTGTAGGTGGCGAAAATCTGACCTTCGCCCCAGAACTCCTTCATGATCTCGTTGAGAAGCTCTTCGCGGAAGCTCGCTGGCGTGGCGATGTCGGCCGCCTCGATCGGGTGCAGGCCGCGTGCCGTCACCACGGTATTCAGATATTCGAGCGCAGCGGCCGGATCGCGGTCGTAGACCGATTCGGCCAGAATGTAGTACAGCTCGGGCAGACGCACCAGATTCGGCCCCGGGATGCGCCCCGAAGGGACGATCTGCTCCTCGTCGTAGTATTTGTCGTAGAACTTGGTGAGCAACACCACCGAGTGCTCCCATTTGGTGCGGGTGAAATAGCTCTGGTAACGGTAGTCGTTGTTGGTCGACGTGAACGACGACACGCGGAAGATCGTCTGGTAGTTGTCGCGTACCATGTCGAGTTCGTCGGTGAGCCGCGTGGGGTAGAGCCGGCTGCGGACGTCGAGATACATGTCGGGAGCGTGCAGTCCCCAGATGCACTCCGTGCGTGCCGTATAACCCAGAAAGAGGTTCTTGATCTGCTCCTCGCGAATGAAGGCGAACGGTCCTTTCAGCGCTTCGAGGGCGTAGCGTTCGGCCGTTTCGTGGTCGCCGCCCCAGTTGCAGACGCGCGCCAGCAGTGCGGCGGCGGCGTATTGCGAGACGTAGAGCTCCTCGGGCGTGCGCCCCGAAGCCGGCTGCGCATCCCGCAGCAGTCCGTAGGCCTCCGTCAGGTCGGCGACGATGCGTTCGTAGACCTCGCGCACCGTGCTCCGTTCGACAGGGGAGATCGAGAAATGCTCGACGTAGGGGATCGCCTGCTCGTCGCCGCGTTCGATGTTGGGCGCGAAGAGTCTGAGCAGGTCGAAATGCAGGAAGGCGCGCACGGTCAGCGCTTCGCCGCGGATGCGCGGCAGAATTGCGAAGTCGTGTCCGGAGATGTTGTCCAGCACGCTGTTGGCCGAGGCGATCGTGTTGTAGGCTTTCGACCAGATGGCGTCGATCTGCGGGCGCACGTCTTCGTCGCGGTAGCGCAGGTCGAAGGTCTTGGTCAGCGTCGTCTCGTTGGCTTCGTAGTCGTTGTAGTAGAGTTGCGCGATTTCGTCGACGAATCCGAACGAGAGCTGTTCGCCGTAGAGGTCGGCGTCGGCCATCGAGGCGTAGACGCCGTTCATGGCGTCGATGAATCCCTGTTCGTTCTCGAACATCTTGTCGCGGTTGACGATTCCCGGCGTGTCGATGTCCAGAAAATCGCAGGCGGCGAGAGTCGTCATTACCAGCAGTGCGGTTATGCGGATCGGGATGCGTTCCATCGGATCAGAGATTTACGGTCAGCGACGCCTGAAAGACGCGGGCGAACGGATAGTCCAGTCCGCGTTCGCGGCGGATCGTCGAGATGTTGAACAGGTCGCCCGTCGAGGCGGAGATGCGGACGCGCCGCAGATGCAGCCGGCGGCAGAAGGCGTCCGGCAGCGTGTAGGAGAGTTTGAGCGACGAGCCTTCGAGCGCATACTCCGTGGCCACGAAACGGTCGGTCGGAGGCGTCGTTTCGCGGTTGGCGATGTTCTTGTAACGCGCCTTGTCGCCCGGAGCCTTCCAGCGGTCGTAGAATACTCGCCGGTCGGCGTTGGAGGTCGGGGAGGCGCCCTCGACCTTCGTGGCGAGGGTCTGGTTGTAGATGCTCGCGCCGAGCCGGTAGGCGAAATTCATCGAGAGGTCGAACGAGCGCCAGCTCATCGAGAGTCCGAACGATCCCTGTACGGCGGGGGTCGTGTCGCCCGCGACGTACTTGTCGCGGTAGTCGTATTCGTAGGTGGGATTGCCGTCGCGGTCGATGAAGACCTCCTTGCCGTTGGCCGGATTGATTCCCGCCGAGCGCATCACTTTGAGTGCCGTCATCGACTCGCCTTCTTCGTAGAAGGCGGCCGGAAGCGACGAGGTGGCGTTGGCTTCGTTCTCGGCGTTCTTGTTTTTCAGGTAGTCGCTGATCTCGACGATCCGGTTGCGGTTGTGGCTCAGATTGAGGAAGAGGTTCAGATTCGTGTGTTTGCGTTGCAGCACGTTCCCGCGCAGCGACAGTTCGATACCGCTGTTGCGGATCTTGCCGAGGTTCTCCTTGGCGCTCGTGAATCCGATATGCGCCGGTTTGGAAATGTCCATCACCAGATCGTTGGTCGTGTCGTAGTAGACGTCGACGCTGCCGTTGAGGCGGTCGCGCCACAGTCCGAAATCGAGGCCGAGATTGCGTTTGAGACTGCGTTCCCATTTCAGACGGGGGTTGACCATCGAGACGGGCACGGCGCCGATTCCGCCGTTGTATTGGAGCGAGGAGCTGTATTGGTAGGCCAGCTGCGCCTGATAAGGGCTGAATCCGGCGTTGCCGACGTAACCCATGCTCATGCGCAGTTTGAGCAGCGAGACGGCGCTCCCTTTGAGGAACCTTTCCTTGTGAAGGTTCCAGCCGAGCCCCAGCGATCCGAAGGGGGCGTACTTGTTGTCGGCGCCGAATTTCGAGGAGCCCTCGTAACGGAACGAGAGATCGATGAAATAGCGGTTGTGCCAGATGTAGTTGGCGTTGACGTAGAATCCGAGCATACGCGAACGGTCTTCGCTGCCGCCCGGGCGGCTTTCGGCGTATCCCGTGGCCATCGAGGGATGTTCGAGTTTGTCCGAAAGGATGCCCAGCGCCGAGAAAGAGTGGCTTTCTGAACGGGTCGATTCGATGTTGAATCCAGCCGTGAGGCTGAGCAGGTCGGAGGCGTCTCCTCCTCGCCGGTTCCACGCTTTGTTGTAGACGGCGAAGGCGTTTCCCGACAGGTTGTGCGTCGTGCCGTTGGAGACGTCGAAACTGCCCTTCTTGTTCGCGTCGATCGTGTTGTTGAACTGTTGCGAGAGGGGCGAGCAGAAGGTCTCGCCTTCGCTCTTGGTCTGGGTGTACGACAGCGACGCTTCGACGCGCAGCCCTTTGAGAATGTTCCAGCGCACGCGGAACGTGTCGATGAAACTGCCCGACGTGTTGCGGATGTAGCTGCTCAGCGACTTTTCGTAGAGCGGATTGGCCGTATTGAACGAGAGGACGCTGTTGAGCGAACCGTCGTCGTTGTAGGGGCGATCGTAGGGATTGAGCGACACGTAGTCCGAGAAGCTTCCGTAGGGCACGTCGTTCGAATCGCTCTGCGTGAGCGAAGCGATGTTTTGGAAGAAGAGCTTGTTCATGTCGCCGTAGGTGAGGTTGATGCGCAGCGACGCCGTCTGCTTGTCCGACTCGTCCATCACGCCCGTCGTGGAGTTGTAGCTGCCCGACACGTTGTAACGGAAATCTTGGCTGCCGCCCGAGAGCATCAGATTATGGATGTGGTTGAATCCCGTGCGCAGCGCCATTCGCTTCCAGTCGGTGTTGACGCCGGCGTTGACCCGGTCGAGTTTTTCGCAGTAGGATTTCTGGTTGGTGACGTCGGTGTTGTTGCTGCCCGTGAAATCGCCGTAGACGCCGGCCTGACGTTCGTATTCGAGCTTTTCGCGGGCGTTGAGCAGCCGGTAGTCCGACAAATCGGGGATGCTGACCTGGAAATTGCCCGAATAGTTGACTTGGAGCCTGCCGGCTTGCGTAGGGCGGGTGGTGATGACCACCACGCCGTTCATGGCGCGGGCACCGTAGAGGGCCGTTGCCGAGGCGTCTTTCAGGATGTCGAAGGTCTCGATGTCCGAGGCGTTGATGCCCGCCACCGACGAACCCAGCAGTGTCGTCGGGTCACCCGACGACAACTGGTCGTTGGAGATGTTGACGACATCTTCGAGCACGACGCCGTCGACTACCCACAGCGGCTTGTTCTCGCCGCTGAGCGACGTGACGCCGCGGATACGCACTTTGGGGGCGCTACCGAAGGTGCTCGAAACGTTCTGTACCGATACGCCGGCCACCTGTCCTTCGAGCATACGGCTCACGTCCGTGACGCCCGCGATGGCGACGTCGTCGGCCGAAATCTTGACCGACGAACCGGTGAAACTCTCTTTCTTTGCGTTTTTGAAACCCGTCACGACGATCTGGTCGATCACGACTTCCGGTTTCAGTTTTGCGTTGACAACGTGATTTTTGCCGACCGTTACATTGAGGCTTTCATAGCCGATGTAGGTGAACGTCAGCACCGGATGCTCGCCTGCTGAGGCGGGGACCGGAAGGACGTAAGTGCCGTCTGCGAGCGTCGCTACGCCCGTCGTCGTACCGATCATGACGGTGGCGCCGATAAGGGGCTGTCCGGTTTCGGCATCGACAACCTTTCCCGAAATCTTTATCTGTGCGAACGTCGCGCCGACGCTACCCAGACAGAGTACGAGCAGTAGTAAAAATTTTCTCATGCGCAAAAAATGATTAATATTGTATTCGTCTTTCGTTTCTTCGTTCGGGTGAATCGGTTTGCATAGTGCGCATCGTCTTTTCACCGCTTTCAGGAGCTTATATGTATAGTATATGTAGTCGACAAAGATAGGTATTTTTTCATTACCCCCCCCCGCAATGTTAGGAATTTTTTTTGAGTTTTTTTTAATTGGTGACACAGTGATTGGAATTTATTCGATAAAATTGCAATTCGTAACTGAATTTCGTCTGGAAATTTCGGAATGTAATTAAAATGGCGGATCGGCGGGGGAAACGCTCCGAAAGAGGGTGCAGCGGCCGGACGACTGCCTGAAAACGTGTCGGTTGGGAGAGGCGGATTCGTGGACGCGAAACGGTTCGGGAAGGGCGTCGCGGAGGAACCGGATCAACGTTTGAGTTCGCGGTCGGGGTTCTCTTTGAGGAATTTTTCCCACGATTTGCTGCCGTGCGCCGACGCGGCCTTGCGGCCGCCGCCCAGCCCCTTGTTGCGTTCGTCGCCCAGTGCGGCGTTGAGCGGGCTGCACGACATGAAGTAATGGCACAGCGCCACGGCCATGCCGTCGGTCTCGTCGAGCTTCTTGGGGGTGTAGTCGATCCCCAGTATGCGGGTGACCAGTGCCGCCACCTGCTCTTTGGCTGCCGCCCCTCCGCCCGTGATGCACTGCTTGATGCGGCTCGGCGCGTATTCGAAGACGGGGACGTCGCGGCAGAGCGCGGCGGCCATCGCCACGCCCTGCGCCCGTCCCAGTTTGAGCATGCTCTGCACGTTCTCGCCGAAGAACGGCGATTCGAGCGCCACCTCACGGGGGGCGTACTCGTCGACGAGCGCCCCCACGCGGTCGAAGATGCGGCGCAGTTTGGCGTAGGGATCCGTCAGTTTGTGGAGATCGATGGCTCCCATGACCACCGAGCGCAGTTCGCGCCCCGTGACCTCCACGACGCCGTAACCCATGTAGTTGGTTCCGGGGTCGATTCCCATGATGCGGTAGGACTCTTTGTTCGGTGCAGGCATTTCGGCAGGTATGTTATTGTCCGAGCAGTTTTTCGATCTCGCCGACGGGAATGTGCGAGGCTCGGCCCCATGGCTTTCGGGCGACGATCTGCCCGTCGGAGCAGCGGATCAGCACGAAGGAGGGGAGGCTCTGGATGCCGTAGCTGTCGAAGCCGGTTTGCCAGCCGTCGAGATTGCTGATGTTGCTCCACGGCAGGCCTTCCTTCTCGATAGCGCGGAGCCACGCTTCGCGTCGGCTGTCGATGACCTCCAACCCCGCGGCGCGGTAGGTTTCGTAGAGTTGTTTGATGCGGTTCATGCCGCTTATGCAGGGGCCGCACCACGAAGCCCAGAAATCGACGAGCACGCACTTGTTGGCCGGGTCCTCCACCGCCTGCCGCAGCGACAGCGTGTCGCCTGCGGGTGTCGGCGCCGCGATGTCGCGGTAGGGTTGTCCCACGTCGGTGCGCAGATATTGTTCGATCCGGGGCCGCAGGTAGCGGCGGAACCGGTCGCAGCAGGCCGGAGGCACATCGCCTCCGGCCTGCCGTCGCCGGTTATTTCCCCAACAGCTCTTCGAGCTTCTCGCCGAGGGCCTTGCCGCGCAGCTGTGCGGCGACGATCTGGCCGTCGGAGCAGCGGATCAGGAAATTCGACGGGATGCTCTCCACGGCGTAGTCGAGCGAAGCCGGCGAATCGAAAGCCTTGAAATCGCAGACCTGGATCCACTTCATCTGCTTGTCGGCGATGGTTTTCACCCATGCGTCGCGTTCGTCGTCGAGCGACACGGCGTAGATTTCGAATCCCTTTTTGCGGTATTTTTCATAGTCGGCCTGCAAATAGGGAATCTCCCTGAGGCAGGGGCCGCACCACGAGGCCCAGAAGTCGACGAGGACGTATTTGTTGGCGGGATTTTCGATCACGGATTTGAGCGATACCGCTTTGTCGTCGGCGTTCGGGGCAGAGATGTCGACATAGGGCTGTCCCACCGTCGTGCGGAGCCGTTGCTCCATGACCTTGCGCAGGTCGGTCAGTTCGGTGCGCTGCTGCCACTCGGCGGGGAAGCGGTCGATCTCGGCCAGCACCTCCTGCGGCGTGAAGAACATCGACCCCGTTTCGGCCAGTATGATCATGCCGCAGATGTTGTCGCGGTTGCGGTCGATCGTTTCGCGCATCTGCTGCTTGTAGCGGTCGACCAGTTGTTTCTTGTCAGCCTCCAATTCGGTGACGCCGTAGGCTTCGCTGGTGTTGAACGTCAGTTCGTTGAAGGCGTTCATCGCCTCGTTGGCCGCGGTTCCGGTCGGGTAGACCTCGTTGGGATTGTAGAGGTTGCCGTCGATCGAGATGCGGGCGTTTTCGAGGAAAAACCGCACGAAGGGCTGCTCCTTGTCCCGGCTCAGATAGGCCACTTCGGGCAGTTCGGTCTTGCCCGTGAAGGTGAAGGCGCCCGCTTCGACTTTGGCCGAGTCGGCCACGTTGTGCGTGCCGTTGAAGGTAATCAGATAGACGTAGGGCGATTCCAGGCCCTCGACGTTGCCGCGAATCGTGTAACCGTCCGACGTGCAGGCACCCAGGAAGAGCAGGGCCGCTGCGAATGTGTAAATGCGTTTCATGGTAAAATGTATAAGTTCGGGTGAAAGGGCCGGCGCACGGCCGGCCGTCGTTGCGTTGCGGTCAGTCGCCGAGCAGCTCGCCGAGTTTTTCGCCGAGCGCTTCGCCGCGCAGCTGCGTGGCGACGATCTGGCCGTCGGAACAGCGGATCAGGAAGTTGGAGGGGATGCTCTGCACGGCGTACGCCTCGGCCGCGGGCGTCTGGAACCCGCTGAGGTCGCTCACCTGAATCCACTTCATCCCCTGCTGCCTGACGGCGTCGATCCAGCGGTCGCGCTGCGAATCGAACGACACGGCGTAGATTTCGAATCCCTTCTTGCCGTATTTCTCGTAGTCGGCTTTCAGAAAGGGGATCTCGGCCATGCAGGGGCCGCACCACGAAGCCCAGAAGTCGAGCAGGACATACTTGTTCCTGCGGTTCTCGACGACCGATTTGAGCGATACCTCGCCTCCGTCGGCATTCTTGGCCGCGATGTCGATGTAGGGATGGCCGGCGCTCACGCGGAGCTTGCGTTCGGTGGCCTCGCGCAACTCGGTCAGTTCGCGGCGCTGCTGCCACTCGGCGGGGAAGAGCGCGATCTGCCCCATCACCTCCTCGGGCGAAAGGAAGGCGTAGGCGTTGTTCAGGAACGTGGTCACGCCGTAGATATTGTCGCGGTTCATCTCCACGGCGTCGGACATCAGCTTGGAGTACTCCTTGCGCAGGCTGTCGCGCTGCACGTCGTTGCCGGCCTTGGCGAACTCCTCTTCCAGGGCGGCGATCTTTTCGTCGAACGCCCGCTGGATGTCGTTCGACGGCGTGCCCAGTACGGCGATGTCGGCCGGTGCGGAGAGTGCGCCGTCGACGCTGATGCGGCCGTTTTCCAGGAAGAAATGGACGAAGGGCTGTTGCTTGTCGGTGCTCAGGTAGACCACCTCGGGCTGTTCGGCCTTGCCTTTGAAGACGAAGTCGCCCTTGGTAACCTTGGCCGAGTCGATGACCTCCACCTCGCCCGTGTAGCGCAGCAGGTAGACGTAGGGATTGTCGAGTCCGGCGATCTTGCCGCGGATCGTATATCCGTCGGAGGAGCAGGCGCCCAGCAGGAGCAGGGAAGCCGCGAATGCGAGTGTTCTTTTCATACTTATTTTTCTATCAGTTGGTTGACCGCCTTTTCCAGCGCGGAGAGCCGCTGCTGCAACTCGGGGAGGTTGCGGAAGACGGCGTTCGCGCGGTGGAACTTGATGCCCGGCAGCGCCGGCGTGCCCATGCGGACTTCGCCGTCGGGCACGTTCTTGTCGACGCCGCTCTGCGAGCCGATCTTCACGCGGTCGCCGATGGTGACGTGGTCCGCGATGCCGACCTGCCCCGCGAGGAAGCAGTTGCGGCCGATCTTCGACGAACCCGCGATGCCCATCTGCGCCGACGAGACGGTATGCTCGCCGATCTGCACGTTGTGTCCCACCTGGATCAGGTTATCAAGTTTCACGCCACGGCGGATAATCGTCGAATCGGTTTTCGCGCGGTCGATGCAGGTATTGGCCCCGATCTCGACGTCGTCCTCGATAATGACGTTGCCCAGCTGCGGGATTTTGTCGAAGCCGCCCTCGGCGTTGGGGGCGAACCCGAAACCGTCGGCACCGATCACGGCGCCCGCGTGGAGGATGCACCGGCTGCCGATGCGGCACCCTTCGTAGATCTTCACGCCGGGGTAGAGCGTCGTCCCCTGGCCGATCTCCACGCCGTCGCCGACGTAGACCTGCGGGTAGATCCGGCAGCCGTCGCCGATGCGCGTGCCTGCCTCGATCACGGCGAAGTCACCCACGTAGCATCCTTCGCCCAACGAGGCTTCAGGTGAGATCGAAGCCCGTTCCGAGACGCCCTTTTTCTGCGGACGCGCGGCGTTGTACATCTCCAGCAGCCGCAGCACGGCCGCCCCGGCGTCGTCGACCTTGACGAGCGTGGGCTTCACCTCCCGCTGCGGCGTGAAGGAGCGGTCGACCAGTACGATCGATGCTTCGGTGGTATAGAGGAACGGTTCGTATTTCGGATTGACCAGATAGGCCATCGAGCCGGCCTTGCCCTCCTCGATCGAGGAAACGGTGTGTACCTTGACCGTTTTGTCTCCGACGATGTCGCCGCCCAGAAAACCGGCGATCATTTCGGCTGTAAATTCCATCATAGCGTTATTTCGTTTGATTTGGTTAGCATTCAGAGGTAGTTCTCCAATTCGATGCCGCGGGGCAGGAACTCCGCCACCGAACGGCCGAACGCGAGCACTTCGCGCACCGTCGACGAGGAGATGTCGGCCACGTCGGGCGGCGTGAAGAGCATGACCGTGACCACGGCGGGGTAGAGCCGGCGGTTGGTGGCGGCCATCGTCCGCTCGTATTCGAAATCGGTGGTGTTGCGCACGCCCCGGATGACGGCCGCCGCACCGACCTGCTGGGCGAAGTCGCCCGTCATGCCGCTGTAGATCATCGCTTCGACGCGCGCGTCGCCGGCATAGTAGTCGTCGATGAGCCGCTTGCGGTTCTCGACGCTCAGCAGGCCCTGTTTCGCCACGTTGCTGCCGATGCCGATGATGACTTTGTCGAAGAGGTGCAGCGCCTTCTCGACGATCGCTTCGTGGCCGCGCGTGAAGGGATCGAACGATCCCGGGAAAATGGCTGTTTTCATCCCTCGCTGTGGGTTTATTGTCGACAAAGATACGAATAAGTGAGGGCAGAAGCAAGCGTCAGCTTGATTATGCCGAGCGGGAGTATCTTCGGCGTCAGCCAAAGATACGAATAAGCCGGGGGCAAAAGCAAATTTATTTGCGATTTTGCCGGGGCGAAGTATCTTCGGCGCAGCCAAAGATACGAAAAGTCGAGCGCAGAAGCAAGCGTCAGCTCGATTATGCCGAGCGGGAGTATCTGAGACGAAGTCAAAGATACGAATAAGCGAGGGCAATGTCCGAATAAATTTGACATTGCCCTCGCTTCGCCGGCCTACTTCGCGAAACGCACGTACTCGGCGTAGACGATCCGCGTGTGCGGATTCGACGAGACGATCTCCTGCCGCACGGCCTTCGTGCCGAAACGGATGAAGAGAAACCGGCGCGGCACGCGATGGACGACCTGCCGCAGCGTGTCGACGCTCTCGACGCGGCAGTCCGCCGAATCGCCCCGGATGCGGCCCTCGACCGTCACCCACGGATCGCGCCAGCGGAACGAGCGGACGGTATCGAAACGCACGGCCGCGGCCAGCCGCCCGCTGTCGCAGACGGCAGCGAAGTCGCGCCGCGCGATCGTGTCATGCAACGGCACCTGCACGTCGATTTCGGTTGCCGTAGCCAGCGTCGCCGCGGCTTCGACCCGCCGCAAACGGATGCCCAACTGCCGGATGCGCTCGGCGTCGCCGGCACGCAGACGTTCGAATTCGCGGCAGCGCAGTTGCAGGACTTCGGCCGATGCGGCCGCTTCGCCCGCCCGCGTGCGATAGCGTTCGACCTGCGACAGAAGGGCGCGTTGATTCTGTTCGAGACGATGTGTTTCGGTGCGATAACGACGCAGGACGCCCGCCAGCGACAGCGTGACGGCCAGTGCATAGAGAAGAAGGAATTTTTTCATGAGTACGACGGTTTTCCGCACAAGATAACGCCGCGTGCGGCCGTCGTGTTTCTATATTTTCGGGAAACGCCGGTCGTCCCGTCCTGCCCGCGAGCCGGCCCGCCGCTGCGCGGAAGCGCTCCCTACCGTTCGGGAAGCGCCGCCAGTGCCGCGGCGATGCGTTCGGCCGTGAGCGACAGATAGGGCGTGCCTTCGCAGGAGGCGATCGAGCTGACCCCCTCGCAGTCGAAGGAGAAGAGTTCGTCGAACAGCCGAAGCTGCGCTGCGCCGACGGGTCGTTCCACCCACCGGATGCCTGCCCGCCGCGCCGCTTCGGCCACCAACGTCCACTCCACGTCATCGAGGGGCGCGGCGTAGATCACGTCGTCGCGCACGGCGAACAGCGGTGCATCGCCGGCCCGGCGGACGATGCCGTCGCGGTCGCAAAGAAGCGCACAGCGCGCACCGGACCGCTCGGCCTCCTGCTGCGCCCACCGTGCCGTTTCGCGGCGTGCCGACGTGGGCCATTCGGGACGGTAGCCGTCGCAGGGAACGACCGCCGCCGCAGGACGCAGGCTTCGCAGGGCATAGGTGCGATAGAGCGACACGCCGTCGGCCGTCAAGGCGTACGTCCCGTCGGCATAGAGCCGCAGCGTGACGGTCGCGCCGCCCGCCGGATAGCCGTTGGCGCGCAGCAGCGCGCCGATTTCGTCGGCGATGCGGCCGGCCGGCAACTCCGCGGGACGGCCGAACAGAGACCCCGCACCGTCGCGCAGCCGCGACAGATGCGCCGCCGTGTGCAACGGCCGGTAATCGACCGTGCGCAGCCGTTGATAGAGATAGACCCCGCCGGGCAGCCCTTCGCCCAGGGGTGTCAAACGGCCGTCGATGGAGCAGAAGTCGGTCATTGCGCAGAAATATCAGATCGTCAGCATTTTTAGCAGCAGTTCGCGCAGCAGCTCGCCGTCCGACGCGCCGCCTGCGTCGAGTCCTTTGCTCTTGCCGTCGTATTCGCGCAGCAGCCCCAGCACTCCGAAGACCTTGTTGTTGGGCCAGCGGGGCATGGCCTGCCGCAGTTCGTTGATCGCAAAGACGTTGCCCACCTTCAACGCCCGCATCAGCTCGGCGTCCGACGGCGCGCCCGTCCCCCGCCGCCGCGCGAGCCAGTAGAGGTAGTTGAGTACGAACAATTGCCGGAACTGCCCGAACAGCGCCAGAACGGTCACCAGCAGCGGATTCTCCTTGGGGTTGCGGCCGAAGTGGTCGGCGATGCGCAGCGCGCGCGCCATGTCGCGGCCGAGTACGGCCTTGCACAGCTCGAAATTGTTGTATTCGCGCGAGATGCCGATGTTCCGCTCGATGTCGCGGTCGGTGATGCGCTGCGTCCCTTCGGGCAGCGAGACGAGCAGTTTTTCGAGTTCGTTGGCGATCTTCGACACGTCGCATCCCAAGTGGTCGGTCAGCATCGACAGCGCCTTCTCGTCGATACGGCACCCTTTCGAGGCGATGAATCCCGACAGCCACGGCCCGATCTCGTAGTCGCGCGGCCGCACCGACTCGAAGACCGCGCCGCAGGCGGCCGCCTGCTTGTAGAAGGCCGAACGCTTGTCGACGCTCTTCTCCTTGTGGCAGACGACGAGGATCGTCGACGCCTGCGGCTTCTGCGTGTAGAGCGAGAGCTTCTCGATCTGCCGCATCTGCTGCGCCTCCTTCAAGATCACTACTTCGTAGCTGCCCATCATCGGCATCTGGCGGCAGAAGTTGATGACCTGCCCCGGCTCCGTGTCGCGCCCGTAGAGGACGATCTGGTTGAACGACCGTTCGGCTTCGCCGAGGATCGTCGACGCCAGACGGTCGCACAGCGCGTCGATGAAATAGGACTCGTCGCCCATGAGCAGGTAGACCGGAGCGAAACGGCGGG
>ERZ826220.838-NODE-838-length-34076-cov-41.180065_pt1 | contig 34076 bp, 48 predicted proteins | sample MGYA00519927_ERZ826220 | MGnify/ENA primary metagenome ERZ826220 (study PRJEB31778, sample SAMEA3449225) | human gut metagenome | biome: human gut; feature: human-associated habitat; material: faeces | place: United Kingdom | collected 2010/2012 ... | reverse complement strand
TGCGGCCGAGGCACTCCATAAGGCTCACGCTGGCGGTGTCAAAAAAGGTGCCGATAGGCCGCGCGCCGGCGGCGAGCTTCTGTTTGAGTGTGTTTTCCATGCGGATTCCTCCTTGTCTTGTCTCAATGGCCCGATTATACGTGCATTTTGGCGGGATGGCAAGTGGCGCTGAAAAAGAGGGATGCAACTTTGCATCCCTCTTTTTGCGCTGGAATCACATATAACGAGCCAATGTTTTGTGCAGCAGGTCACTGTATTGTTCCAGATCATATACACTTGTCAAGTTGAATTTTTGGCCCTTTTTCTCCTCGTCCGGCACAATCAGTGTTTTCACTGTGTCGGTGAGTCTTAGGCGGCAAATCCATTTGCGGGTATTCTTCTTGTAAAGAATATTGATATAGGACTCTGTGTCCTTGTATGTAATGTCTTGCAGGTCAACGACGTCTTTCAGCAGACTTTTGATGATGAAATAGGCTTCCAGTTCTTCTTCTGTTGTCACGATTTTCGATTCGCTGCTGTCAGGAGTATCCGCATCTTTTTCTGTACTTGCCGCTTCCACTGTGGACTTTTCAGAGACGGAAACGCTGCCGCCAGAGCCGCCGAGAGCGCTTTTGATTTTATCGTTCATTGTCTCACTGATGTAATCATTGAGCGCTTTTTTCAGGAGAGGGCGGAATTTTTCAATAACAGCCTGCGTTTTCTGGCCGGTGTAGCAGCCTTGCAGGAAAAGCCGAGTAAGTTCATCGGACGGATTTTCTACCTGCTCTGCAAATTGGTCCTTAAACTCATGTACGTACTTCAGCTCTGATGCAGTGCTGAAAATGGAATCAATATCGAATTCTGATTTGCAGAATTTTTTAAGCTCACGCACCTGATTTTCACGAATATCGAGAATGTTGATGCTCAGAAACGGATCACTATCCATCTTGTTGGGATTATCCAGATCAGTAAAGAAGCGATAGATGAGACCGTTTGTTAGAATTGCGAATTTTGCATCCGTTGTGCCGAAATAGCGGAAAAGCTGAGAGTCATGACGCTCCAGATTTTCAGATATGGATTTACATTCAATTAGGATGACAGGTGTGTCGTCCTTCATGATGGCATAATCAACTTTTTCACCCTTTTTAATGCCTACATCTGCAGTGTACTCTGGAACGAATTCCTGCGGATTAAAAACATCATAGCCAAGCATAGAGAAAAACGGCATTATAATGGCGGTTTTTGTGGCTTCCTCTGTCTGGATAGAGTCTTTCAGAGTGTCCACACGCTTAGCAAATTGTTTGAGCTGGTCTATAAAATCCATAATACGCACTCACTTTCCTGTATTTGATTTTTTCGACTGTTTATTCAATTTTATCACGGGCGCGGGGGAAAGTCCATCCTTTTGAGATGAAAGATTTTTGGTGCTCCAGCGGGGATTTCCCCTGACGGGGATGAACTTCGACTCCCCGGGAGCGACCAGAAAAAATCTCCCCGCCAAAAGGCGAGGAGATTTTTTGGTGCTCCAGCGGGGATTTCCCCTGACGGGGATAAACTTCGACTCCCCGGGAGCGACCAGAAAAAAATCTCCCCGCCAAAAGGCGAGGAGATTTTTTGGTGCTCCAGCGGGGATTCGAACCCCAATAGAATTACGCATTTTCAGTGCTTATCACTTTCTGACAACACTTTTGACAACTTTCTGCTGCGTTTTACGTACCGGTTGACCTTGTTGTGTACCTGCTGTTTACGCTTGTCCTCAAGGTCGGTGTAGATATCCTGCGTCATTGCGATGGTAGAGTGCCCGAGCAGATATTGCGCATCCTTGACATCGATATTCGCGCTGTGCAGCATGGATGCATATGCGTGCCGGAGTTGATGCGCAGTCGATTGGATGCCATGGCTCTGCTGGTATTTTTTTAGGCCGGATTCCAGCTCCGTCTTTGTCGGCAAGCCGTCAGGGAAGAAGATGAATGTTTCCGGGTCGTCATAGTGCGGCAGGATCTCGATGACGTTATCCGGCAGGTCTAGGTAGCGCACGCCGGCTTCGGTCTTAGGGGATTTGAGAACCGGCTTTCGCGTGTCGGAATATGCAACGGCACGCGCGACGCACGCAGTCCGTGTAGTGAGGTCAATATCTTTTTGCTTCAGCGCAGCGGCTTCTCCGCGACGTGCGCCCGTGTACGCCATGAAATACGACATTCGTGCGAACAGGCTCTCTGTCTTGGATTCTTCGATTTTCTGCAGGTCGTCCGGCGGCGTCGGCTTTCTGGGTACGCGCGGGTTTCCTTTTGGGGTCGGAATCCCGATGCAGGGGTTTGCATCAATATCGCCGCAAAGGAAGGCGTAGTTGAGGATCTGCCGCATCACGGACTTTGTGTTGTTGATGACCTTCTGCGAGTAGCCACGCGCGGCGAAGCGCTGCAGGAAGACGACGATCTGGTGACCGGTGATGTCCGTAACATACTGGTCGCCGAAAGCGTCCACAGCGCGGTTCTTTGCTGTTCTGTAACCGCATACGGTGTTTGGAGACAGGCGCGGTTCGCACTGCTCCCACCAGTCATCGGCGACGGCCTCGAATGTCCGGCCCTTGCCAGCAGCCTCGTTCGCGTGCTTTTCGCACTCACGGATATAGTCATCACGCTTTTGTTCGACTTCTTTGTCGGTTTTCCCATAGAAATACTTTCGCTCGCCATTGATGGTGTCAGACAAGACGATGCGGCCATCTTTGCGCAGCGTGTATTTTGTCCTTTTTCTTGCCATGGGCGTCCTCCTGTTGGGGTCTTGCATAGTGAGAAATCTGTACAATCAGATATTTACAATCCAGAAAAAGCGTCATAAAATAGAAGTAAGGGTGTGCATTATTTTGCGTGTCCAGAATATCGACAACAAATCTACTGTCCTGGTGCTGCAGCACTGGGGCATTTTTGAATAAAAACAAAATATGCGGACATTTATAAAGATAATAGCGCGCAGAAATATTTAATTACAAAAAACGCTTGATTTTGCAATTAAACAATGATATTATGCATCAAACCAGACAAAATAATAGGATTTTGAAAAGCAAGAGGTATTCGCATGAAATATGAGTCTTTAAGAAAACTGTATTATAAAGATCCAAAACTATATCAGCAGGAGTACGATAGCAGATGGAACGGAAGAGCTGCCATCCATATTGATTTTGACGTTTCGGGAAAACCGGCATTTTTTGAGGAAAATAATGAAGTAATTCTCCTTGCGTTTCAAATCATGACATGCGACAAGAAGATTCTTTCGATCAGCAAGGATCTGCCGCCGATTGCGCTGCAGCAGTACAGGAAGAAGTGTCTGATCGATGAAATTGTTCTTACGAACAAGATCGAGGGCGTACACAGCAGCCGGAAAGAAATCGGCGAGACGCTGGCCGTATTGGACGAACAATCTGCTGCGAAAGGGAAACACCATCGGTTTATCGGGCTTGTCAATAAGTATACGAAGCTTACAAACAGGGAATCCGTATCTTTGGCGTCGTGTGAAGATATCCGGAATATTTACAATGAGCTGGTGCTGGAAGAAGTCATTGCCGAGAACTCACAAAATGCCCCCGACGGGAAAATCTTTCGGAAAGATCAGGCCACTGTTCGCAGCGCGACTGAGCGAGTGATCCATGCAGGCTTGACGCCTGAGAAAAAGATCGTGGAAGCGATGGAAAAGGCGCTTGCGTTTTTACACGATGACTCCATACCATGGCTGTTCCGGATCTGTATTTTCCACTATATGATCGAATATATCCACCCGTTTTATGATGGGAATGGACGGCTTGGCCGGTTCATCCTGAGCTGCTGCATCGCGGAAGAATATGAGAGCCTAAGCGCGTATCGCATTTCGGAAACGGTGAAGGAAAACATCAAAGACTATTATGATGCGTTTCGGGTTTGCAATGATCCGCGCAATCTTGGCGATTTAACGCCGTTCCTGTTGATGATGCTGGAAATGCTCTTGAAAGCTATGCAGGAACTCATAGACGGGCTGCAGAGGCGGAAAATTCAGTGGGATCGGTACGAGAAGCGGGTAGATACTTTGCCAAAGAGCAAAAACAAAAAAATGCGCTTGGTCTACAGTCTGCTGATTCAGGCGGCGTTGTTTTCGGAGGACGGGATATCTAACGCAGAGCTGCGGATTTTTGGCGGAGTCAGTTATGGAACGCTCCGGAAGCTGCTGGATAATGTAAGGGATCAAGGACTGCTGATCCAAACAAAACGGGGGCGGGAAAACTGTTTTAAGATGGATCTGAACCTTCTGGATGAAAAATTCATGAAACAGAACTAAACCTTCGCGTTTGCATATTGCCCCGGTGCGCTGCGCCGGGGCAATTCTCATTCTCCCTTAGTCAGGAAATGCCGCCTGTACAGCTCCTTCAGCTCATCGGCGGTGTAGTTCGTGCCGAACCGGCGATTGATGAGGCCGCGCGTGATGCCCCAATTCCAGCCGTATTTGTGGACCAGGCGGTACATGACGCTATAGATTTCTGTTTGCATGCGTGCCACGCCTCCTCACACGGCGCTTTCTTCGCTGATCGCGCTGTCGATCATCTGCTGTAGCTTATCGCGATCCCACAGCAGGATTCCATTTTTCTCGGCCAGCTGTTTTGCACCGGCGGTAAAATAATTATTTGTCATCACAACACCAACATGGCAGTTGTACATACTTTTACCGGCGCACACTTCCTGCACTGGCGTGTTCCCCAGCGCGGAAGAATAGCATTTACACTGGACGGCATAGCGCACGCCTTCTTTTTCGGCGATCACATCAACGCCCTGGTCGCCGGAACCCGGTGTCACGGACACATTGACAAAACCGTTCTTTTGCAAAACGGTGGCGCAATAATTTTCAAAGCGGTGTCCGTCCATGTGATCGACTTTCCCCATCGGGTTAGGAGAAGCAAATTTAGGTGCATATTCCTCGCAGAGCTGCCCATAGCGAACATGCACTGCCAGAGGCAGGGAAGGATCACTATATTTTTTCTTTAGCGCATCAAATGTTCTGCGGCAGTCATCACGATTATAAAGGCGGGAGAATGCAGTTTTGTAACTCTTTTGAAAATCACGTTCCATTTTGCGAATCATATCCAAATCGGATTGTTCGTTGCTGATTTGCGCATTGGGTTCTTTGCTTAGTTGTTTGGTGGTGTGGATGCTCGTCTCAGGGGCTTTTTCCGCTGCTGGGGTACGTTTCGGTGTGTTTTCAGGTACATTGCTGGATGCTTTTGCGGTGTAGGCAAACGGTATTTTTGACAGAACGAGTGACGCAAAACGGTCTGGAACAACTGGTGGTTGCTTGACAGTGTCAGTACCTGCTGCGGTGGGTTCTTGCGCCGTTGGGGAGGGACTGGGTACTCCTTTGGGTACAGCGTTAGTGGCTTCTGTGGTGTACGTGAGGGGTGATGTGAAAATTCTGATTCCATTGCGGGAGATCGCGGAAACAGAACCGCCGATGGCGCAAGCTATGCTGATTAAGATAGCGGCGGCGGAAATCATAAGATAAGTGGTGCCGATGTTATCTGCGTTTATGTCATAATCATTCGCAACACGGGAAACAGCGATGACAGCAGCAGTGCCAATGGCGGACACAAAGGTGTATATTGCGATAATTGCAAATGCCAGGGCTATATCGAAGGCGGATATGCTTTTATTTTTGAGCTTGCGCTTGGTATACACATTTTTCAGGATTGGGACGATGAGTAAACAATCGACGATGCTGAAGAATATAAAAAGCGCTGGTTTTATGGAATTTATAAACGAGCACAATACAGAGATAAATATCAGAACAATATACCACCAACGTTTGTAAATCGGGCTTTTTGTGTACGAACGCTCCGTCTCCATACTGCATCCTCCGAATCCTTCAACTGATTATATGTATCATCCTTCTGTCATGTGGCAACATAGACACACGGCTGATAATTGAAAAATAGCATATTTCGGGCAGCATTGCAATAAGTTAGCAAAAAACGTTCGGAATACCGAACGTTTTCAACACGCAGCCGAAAAATGTGGTAGGATTATGGCGAGGATGAAAAACAAAGTGCGGGAGTATAGAGAATACAAGGGCGTCAGCCTGCGGTGGCTGGCCGGAAAGGTGGGGTGTGGGACAAGCACGCTGTGCGACATCGAGAGGGGCAAGAGCATTCCAAACGTCCGCCTCGCCATTCGGATCGCAAAGGCGCTGGGGACGACCGTGGAGAAATTGTGGGAGGGAGAGCTATGACGGAAACAGAATGGAGGACGTACTTACGGGCAGAAATCGAGCGGCTGCTGGATGAAGCAAGCGAACAAAAGCTGCGGCTGACGCTGGCACTGCTGCGTGCAGCGTAAAGAAAAACAGAAAAGCAAAGAAAGAGGAGCAGGAAATCAATCCTGCTCCTCTTTCGCGTTTTCGGCGGTGATCTGCCGGGCAAAGTCCTCGATGTCGGCCCAGCGCTCCTCCGGCAGCCGGGCCAGTGCCAGAAGGAAACGGCGCTTAAAGTCGTCGCCTGCGCCAATGGTCGCTCGGCCGACGAAGTCCATGATCTCTTCGTCGCGCGTGGTCGCCGTAAACATCTTGCCGTCACCGGTACGCAGCCAATGTTCGTCAACATGGAACTCGCGGCAGATGGAGACGATAGCGGAATCGGGCGGAATTCTCTGCCCAGTTTCCCAACCGGCGATTGTTGACTGTCTGACGCCTATCCTTGCTCCGAAATCGGTTTGATTTAGGCCGACGTGGCTGCGCAGTTCTTTTATTTGATTTTGCACATTATAGGCCTCCTTTCGAAATGAATATACCACACGGCATATCACATTGCAATATTTTTTCGAAAAAACGAGATAATTTTATTGACACGGATATTGCAAAGTGATAATATGACATTGCAAAGAGATTTACATCAAACGCAAAGCAATGCTAAAAAGTGCGAGGAGGTGACGAAAATGCTTACAAAGAACGAGCAGAAAACCATCGAGCGGCTGGCGGACATGATGCAGAGCATGGACGAGATGCAGAAGGCGCAGCTTTGCGCTTTCACGGAGGGGCTGGCGATGGCGCTGGAGCACAGCAAGCGCGCGTCGTAAGGCGCGCGCAATCCATTCGATTGGAGGTGAGGACATGTACCAAGCGGCGAAAATGATGATCGCAAGCAACGGAAGGCAGAGCGCGGTATTGCTCGACGGCGTTATGATCGGCGTCGGCATTGACGGCATCCGCCTCGACGTGAAGGAAGGTGTAGCGGAGCTGAGCATTACCGGCATTGATGTGGAGCGGTTCCGCGCCGGAAATGAAGCGGACTTCGAGCGCTTTTGCACCGGATTGTCAGGGGATGAACTGGGCGGAGAATGATAGCCATTCCTTTATGGTGTCGACGGGCAAATTCTCCATGAATATGATACCGGAATCGGTAAGCGTGTAATTGCCGCAGATGTCCGTTTTTACATATTTCGCGTTTGACAGCTCTGCCAAGCTGTCGGAGACGGCCGCATCGATGGCGGTGGCATCGTGTGATTCGGTATCGAAATAAACCGCGGAGGATTTTGCTTCTCCGTTTGCGCGCCTCGATTTATAGGCTTTGTAGATCGTAGCGAGAGCCTTTTTCGCGTCTCTGGTAAGTGTGTGATCCATGAATTTTCCCTCCTTACTTCAGCAGTTCTATTCCAGCTTGGAGGATGAAGGAGGAAATGCTGGATATGGCAGCGTTGAACACACTTGGGAAATGGGACTTTAGTTTTTCCCATGTGGTCGGATTTCTCGTCACTTTTAAGTATTCAGTTCCTTTTGCCGAAATACCTGTAAAAACATATGAACGTGCTCCGCCCTTGAGTGCTGTGCTGCGCGTGATGGGCAGATTGACTAGCCCAAGCTTCACCAGATATTCCGCAGCATTGTAAATGTCGTCGGATGTGTAATTGCTGAGCGGATCCTCATGAAGCACCTTTTTGAGCTTTATGGGCTTGACACGTTTTCCGGTACTGCTGATTTCAAGACAACTGTCGAGGTATTGCAGCAAATCACGGGCGCAATCTTCATTTACCATGAGTGGTACATCCTTTCATACGCAGAATTTCCATGTTTTTCATTTGCAGTATATCAGAGAGCGCCGAAGTTTTCAATATCAGCACATTTTTTTAAAGGAGAGAGGTACATATGCCGCGAGAAAAAGAAACCTTCCGGCTTGAGCTGGAGGAAATTCTGAAGTTCACCGGCGGCCGCCGGGTGCTGACGGTGACAGACGTCAGCAATTATACAGGGCAGAGCCGACGGGTGTGCCGCGAGCGGTACAACGTCAGCGGGAAAGAGGGCATCAGCGCTGTGGCGCTTGCCCAGATGTTGGCCAGATAGGTCAAGAGAAAGGAGAAACCAATGAAAGCAACAGGAATCATCAGAAGGGTCGATGATCTCGGCCGCATCGTGCTGCCGAAGGAACTGCGCCAGACGATGGGCATCCGGACGGGAGATCCCATGGAGATCTATACAGACGCGGACAACATCATCCTGCGCAAGTATGCGCCGGGCTGTGCGTTTTGCGGGAGCGTGGACGGAGTCCGGCATATCCACGATGTGCCGATGTGCGCTATCTGCGCGAACAACATGCAGATGCTGTACCGCACGGCAGCGGGGAGGGACAGCGAATGAAGGTATTCGGAGATCCGCGCGCCAAGGCGAAGGTGCGCCGCTACATCGTCTGGGGCATCGAGGACGGCATCGTCTGCGCGTCCTTCCTGGCCGGTATCGCGCTGGCGGGTTGGGTGTTCCACCTTATCTTCTCGGTCCTCGGCGTCGCATGAGACGCCTGGAGGTCGTATATATGTCACCGGCAGAGCTGGCCATGCGACGCCGGAATGACCGCTGGGCAGCGCATGGCCGCGCGCGGGTGGCGCTCCCGGGGCGCAAGGCCGTGGTCGTACCGTGCGCATCGCCGTTCGCGGCGATCCAGTGCGCGGCGGAGCTGTGGGGCGTCCCATGGCAGGAAGTCGTCCACGGGGCGCGCGTCATGTGGGCGCCGCCGGAGGCATAAAAAGACACCGCCTGCGAAGATCGTCAAACCCGCAGGCGGTGAAAACCCAATAGCGCACAGGGCGCGCTACACTATATATATTATAGCATACAGCTGCCCGCCCTGCAAGCCGAAAAACGCTGACGCCGCAAGGCGTTTTCAGCTTCGGTAAGACCAATTACTAACTCGACCGGAGACAGACAGGGAGGCAATCATGCCGTATGTACATCGCACCGTCGTGTGCGGGGAAACGGTCGAGCACCGCAAGATGTATTCATCCCGTGTGCACAGCAAGGAAGTCAAGCCGCGCAAGCGATCATCCGAGAAGGAGACCTCCAAGTGTCAGGAGCGCATCAACGAGCGCGTGGCCGAGGAGCATCTGCGCTGGCTCATCAACTGTAACTACCATTACGGCGACTTCCACCTGGTGCTGCACTACTGGTGCAAGCATGTCACGCTGGAACAGGCCGAGCGGGACAGGGCTGCGTTCCTCCGCGAGCTGCGCAAGGCCTACGCCAAAGAGGGCAAGCGCCTGAAATACATCGCCGTGCTCGAAACCAAGCACATGACGAACGTGCATCATCACATCCTCCTGCCGCGCTTTGACGCGCAGATCATCGCCGCCGCCTGGACAAAGGTGACCAATGGCGCGGGGTCTACCAGCTTCCAGATGCTCGATGACCGGAAGAACCACGCAAAGCTCGCGTCCTACCTCATCAAGGAATCACGCTCCACCATGCGCCGCTGCCGCGAGCAGGGCATCCGCCGCCGGCGATATACCTGCAGCGCCGGCATGGCAAAGCCGGAGATCCGCTATCAGGTGACCAAGGCCGAGACATGGAGAAAAGAGCCGAAGGCCAGACGGGGTATGCATCTCTACCGCTTTGACGATGGGTCTGAGTATAAGAGCGGCTGGCATGAGCTGAGCGGCTGGCCGTGGCAGGAGTATTATGAGATCAAAGACACCACGTAGGAAAGGAGCATTTACATGGGCATAAGCATGGACAGCCTGCCGCCGCGCTATCAGAAACAGGCGGCGCGCAAGCTGGACCCTGTGGCGTATGAAAAGGCGCTGCAGTTTTTCCACGCCGAGGAGTCGGCGAAAAACCCGGCGCGTCAGGCACAGGGGAGCATCAGCCGCGCGACCGGAGAGGGCTTCGAGGCGCAGATCATCACGGCCTGCGCGTATTACCGGGCGCATGGCATCGCGGAGATCGACAAGACGCCGGAGCCGATCAAGGTCATTTCCGGCCGGCATCAGGCCGCGAACGGCTGCTGGTCGTTTGAGGCGGTTTTCACCAAGCAGGCGCAGCCGGATTTTCAGGGCACGCTATGCGGCGGCAGCAGCGTGGTGTTCGAGGCCAAGGCAACAGACAAAGACCGCATCCTGCAAAGCGCGGTCACGGAAGAGCAGGCGCGTGCACTGGAATCGCACGCCAATATGGGCGCACTGGCGTTTGTGCTGGTGTGCCTGCGCGGGCGCGCGGTGTATCGGGTCATGTGGGAAGACTGGTGCGATATGAAAAGGCTTTTTGGCCACAAGTACATGACGGCCGTGGAGCTGGAGCCGTACCGGGTGCAGATGCGCCAGGGCGTGATCCGGTTTCTCGGCGACGCAGGATAAAAGCAACAGGAAGAGAGGTATAGCTATGAACGAATTTTACGAGAAAGCCATCGAGCGGCTGCACGATGACAAGGGACTGAGCGGGAACAAGGAGCGCGCCATGGCGCCGGCCGTGCGCGAGGCGCTGGAGAAGTTCTGCGAAGAGGACGGCGAGTTTGCGCAGGCCGTGGCGCAGGGCGGGACCTTCCCAGAGTGTATGCAGGCCGTGGCCAAAGGCGTGGGCGGGAGCATATCGGACATCGAGGCGTACCGCAAGGCGGTGCAGTTCTACTTCCCGGGCGCGGAGATCGAAACGACGATGCACGTGCGCCTGTGCAGCGACGACGCAAAGCCGGAGGGACTGCTGCTGAAGCTGGACGACTTCTTCGGGGTGTGAGCCATGCGGTATCTGAAATGCAACCTGCCGCCAGAGCGGCACGAGGAGATCCTGGGGAAGTTCTGGCACTACCCGACGCAGGAGGAAGAGGACGCGGTGCATGATCTGTTCACGCCGCACGTGTTTTTCGAGACATACGGAAAGCGGCGCGAGGCGTGGGCGACGTGCTGCCGCCAACATGGGATCATCGGCAAGCACGGGCCGAAGCACGGCAGCGAGGCCAGCTGCCCGTTTTGCGGGCAAACGGCCGTGTGGAGCGCGATCGGCAAGTACAGCGAGCGGATGACGTCTCTGCGGGAGGAGACGCACGTGGCATTCTTGCGCCGGGACGGCGATGCGCTGCTGATCGAGGCGATGCAGATCGAGATCAGCTACACAAAGGACCTGATTTATGGGGGCATCTACTACGACGTGAACTGCTGGGGGCAGAAAGCCTACTATCTCGCGCCGGGGACGGTGCAGATGTGGGTGCGGACGCGGGAATGGAGCTGCGGAGAGTGGACGCTGCCGTACTGGAAGGCGAAGACGACGGTATCCGAGCCGTTTCAGCCGAACATGATGGGCTGGGCGTGCTATCAGGGCGACTATACCGTGATCGGCACGGACGCGTTGAGTGAGACGAAGGCGTGGCGCTACTGCCAGATCGAGGACTGGATGCACTATGAGCTTGCGGAGCGCTGGGAAGACGAGCCGGTGAAGTGGGCCGTGACGTATCTGGCTGCCTACGCGATGTTGCCGCAGATTGAAATGGCTGTGAAGCTCGGCCTCGCCGGCGCGGTGACACAGCTTGTGGTGCACGGTACGAAGAACCGGCGAACGCTGGACTGGGGCGCGACGAACCCGGCAGACTTCCTGCGGATGTCGAAGCCGGAGGCGCGCGCATGGTTGCAGTCTGGCGGAGACTTTGAGACGCTGAAAAGCTGGCGGGAGACCGCGCCGGAGCTGACACCGGACGTGTACATCCATCTCTGCCGGCAGCTTGGCGGGGGACGGATGGTGGAAGCGTGCAAGGAGTGCGCGGAGACGGCCGGCGTGAAGCTGGAAAAAGCGGCGCGATATGCCGAGACCAAGACGCGCGTGGAGCTGTGGGTGGACTATCTGCGCATGGCGCGCGAGCTGGGCTATGACCTGACAGAGGCGACGGTGGCCATGCCGAAAGACCTGCGGGAGCGGCACGACGCGGCGGACGAGCTGCTGGGTATGCGAAGAGATCAAGCAGTCAGCGCGGCCTATGCGAAGCGGTACAAGAAGCTGTGCCGGAAGTACGAATTTTCCATGAGCGGCTTGCGCATCGTGGTGCCGAAAGGTGGCAGCGAGATCATCCGAGAAGGGAAGACGCTGCACCACTGCGTGGGCGGATACGCCGCGCGCCATATCGAGGGGAAGACAACCATCCTGTTTTTGCGGCACGAGAAGCGGCCGGAGCGTCCATGGATGACCATCGAACTGACAGGAAGCGATACGATCCGGCAAGTGCACGGGTACAGAAACGAAGGGTACGCGCACGCGCAGGACCCGGGGGAGCGGTATGGGTGGTTTCTGGATGCGTGGCTTGCATGGGTACACAACGGCAGCCGCCGAGACAAGAAGGGGCGGCCGGTAATTGCAGAATCGAAGGAGAAAACGGCATGAACGAACAACTGGATATTAAGCGAACGCCGGAGACCGTGGGCGCAGAGATCCGCGGCCTGACGGCGCAGGCAAAGCAGATGACGCTGTGGTTCGGCATCGAGATCGGACGGCGGCTGTGTGAAGTGAAGGAGATGATCGGCCACGGAGAGTGGCTGCCGTACCTGAAGGCGCAGACGGAGTTCAGCCAGAGCACGGCATCGCGCTTTATGACGCTGTACCGCGAGTACGGGGCACAGCAGCAGACCCTTTTCGGGGCGGAATCAAATTACCCAACGTTGAATAATTTGAGCATTTCCAACGCTTTGCGGCTGCTCGCGCTGCCGGAAAGCGAGCGGGAGAGCTTCGCCGAGGAGCACGATGTGGAGCACATGTCGGCGCGGGAGCTGGACGAGCTGATCCAGGCAAAGAAGGATGCCGAGGCCGAGCGGGATCTGTACGAGAAAAAGCTTGCCGAGCAGATGGGCGCGGCGGAGCGGCTGAAAAAAGACGCAGAGACGGCGACGCAGGAGGCCGAGGCACGCCGCCGGGAGCTGGAGGAGACGCAGGCGAAGATCCGGGCACTGCAGGAGAACATCCGCACGCTGGAGAGCCGGCCGGTTGAGGTGGCCGTGCAGGTGGACGAGGGCGCTGTGGCAAAAGCGCGCGAGGAAGAAAAGGCGGCGGCGAAGAAAGAGCTTGAGCGGCTGGAAAAGAAGCTGCAGAAGGCGGAAAAGGCGCGCGAGCAGGCGGAGGCAACGGCCAAGGCCGCCGAGGACAAGCTGGAGACCGCTACGGCGGACGTGGCCAAAGAGCGCGACGGCCTGAAGCTGGAGCTGCAGGAGGCGCGCCGGAAGCTGGAGATGAGCGACGTGACGGTGGCACAGTTCAAGATCGTGTTTGATACCGTGCAGGGGAATCTGAACGACATGCTGGCGCTGATCGCAAAGGCCAGCGGCGAGAACCAGACAAAGCTCCGAGCGGCTGCGGAGAAGCTGATCGATGCTTTTAAGGGCCGAATCGAATCGTGAAAGGAGGACAACCATGAAAATCTACATATCAGGGAAAATCGCCGGGGATCCGGACTATAAGGGGAAATTCGCCCGAGCGGCTGCACAGCTTGAGCGGCTGGGCGCGACGGTCATCAATCCGGCCACAGCGCCGGAGGGGCTGACCAAGCTGGACTATATGCGCATCTGCTTCGCTGAGATGGAGGCGGTGGACTACGTTGTGTTCCTTCCGGACTGGGTGGAATCCGCCGGCGCGAAGCTGGAACGCGCGTGGTGTGACTATGTCGGCGTTCCGGCTGCAAGCTGGGATTCGTTTCTGAAATCAATGCAGGGAATCAAAAATGCAGCATGCGGATATTCGTTCCGCGATCTGTTGGCGCGCGAGCATCCGGACAAGGTGGATGCACGCTTCATCGGCGGGTGCGCGGGATGTCCGGAGGAATACGGATACGAGCCGGAGAACAGCACTGAATGTCTATGCGAAAAGAACTGGAATACAAAGAAAAGCGTGCCGCAGATATGCACAGAGTGCTGGGACCGCATTGTCCCGGGGAGCGAGGCAGTGTGAAATGATGAATTACAAAGGCGTGGCGCGGTTGGCTGCGAAAGAAGCGAAGGGATATCAGCTGTTGATCTACGAGACCGGCGGCGTTATTGGCATGGTTGGCCGCGAATGGGCATACGGCGCACAGGTTGATATGCTGCAGCGAACTAACGGCCGGGAGTTGCTGGCGGAAGTGGTGCGCATGCTCGGCCGGATACCGGAAGAAGAAGCGGTGAGCGTTCGGGAAAGCGGGCGGATTGAACAGGCTGTGCTGCTGGACGCAGCGCTCCAGCGCATGGGTGAAGCGCTGGCGGTGCCCACTATCCAGGAGGCAAAAGCCACACCGCTGATGTATGGAAGCACGGCGTTGTGGCAAACGCGGGAGAAAATGATTATCGGCCTTCCGGATGATGTGCAGGCCGTTGTGGCGGCAAATGAAGTGCTGCTGACGGATGAAGCCGGCAAGGTGGTGCGTTATGATTTTGACAGCGAGACGTTCATCGCGCAGACGCTGGAAAACGCAGATGCGCTGTGGCGGGCACTTACATCGACAAGATGGGTCGCTTGGGATGACTGACAAAGGAGGTGAGGATGTTGGATTGGAAGCGGGAGGCGGCTGATGAGCTGCGTAACTACATGAACCGAAAGGCGGCAATTGCAAACATCAGCGATCAGATCGCTGACTTGGCAACGGAGATCACGAGTATCCGCAGTGCCTCGGCGGACGGCAGCCCGGTCGCCGGTGGCTCAAATGGCAGGGACGATGCGCTCGTCAACAACATCCTGAAACGTGAGCGGCTGGAAGAGGCGCAGCGCTTGACCGAGAACCGGGTGCGCCGCGTGGATCGTGCCTTGAATCAGCTCTCAGAGCGTGACCGCTGCGTGCTGCAGCGCTTTTACATCACGCCGTGCATCGGCGGCGTTGAGCGGCTGTGCCGGGAATTGGCCATCGAGAAGCCAACGGCATACCGTTGGAAAGACAGCGCGCTGCGGAATTTCACGATCATCATGTATGGCCTAACGGAGAGTTGACGAAAAGATGAGAAAAAAGTGAGACGATTTTTTCGAAAATCTGTGTTAAAGTGATATCGCGGGATTGCGAGAGAGACCGGTCCCGCAAGTCACTTTGTGATATACCTCTCTTCCTTTGATCCTTTTTGCAGAATGTACGCATGGCTTTTTCTCTTGTCTCTGTCAACTCCGGTTTTCTCATGTCTCTCAACAAAGCAAAGCACCGGCCCGGTTTCGGGTTCGGTGCTTTGTGCATTCTGGTGCGGTTATGAATCTGAAACAACTTACCTACAAACTGCAGGCGGCGCTGAACCAGCGCGGCGAGCATTACAAAGTCAATCAGTTACAGCACTACTCCGAGCGGCTTGGCCGGATGGTAACAAAATACGTGCTGGAAAAGGCAGAAACCGATGAAACCGGGAAGCATATCAGCACGCGCGTACTGGAGACTTACAGCATGGCGGATGTCGTAAAAACGCTGGCGAAAATCTATAGCGGGTGATCCCATGAATCTCACGCCAAAGCAGCGCGCTTTTGCGGATTTTTACATCGAATTGGGCAACGCGACCGAGGCGGCGCGCAGAGCAGGGTACTCGGCGAAAACCGCCAAATCCATCGGCGCGGAAAACCTGACAAAACCTGACATAAAAATCTATATAGCGCGGCGGCAGGAAAAAATCGAATCCGAGCGCACGGCATCCCTGAAAGAGATCCAGGAGCTGCGCACGGCGATCATGCGTGGGCAGGAAAAAGACCAGTTCGGCATCGAAACCTCCATCGCCGACCGTCTACGCGCAGCCGGCGACCTTGAGAAGTCGCTGCGCATCAAGGAAGAGCAGGAAACAAAGGCAGCGGCGCGCGCATCCGCACATTATGAGCTGCCGGCGCGTGTCCTTGGCAGGGCGTTCGTCGACATCAACCGGCGCATTCAGCCGAACATGACGTATGTCTTTGAAGGCGGCCGCGGCGGCCTGAAATCGTCGTATATATCCCTGAAAATCGTCGAGCTGCTGAAAAACAACCCGACGATGCATGCCTGTATCATCCGCAAGATGGGCAACACCCTGAAAGACAGCGTGTATGCCCAAATGAAATGGGCGATCAATGAGCTGGGGCTGTATGATGAATTCAACTGCAAGCTATCGCCGCTGGAAATCGTGCTGAAAGAAACCGGCCAGACGATTTATTTTCGCGGCTGTGACGACCCGTTGAAGCTGAAATCCATTAAGCCGCCGTTTGGGTATATCGGCATCCTGTGGAAGGAAGAAAAAGACCAGCTTTGCGGGCCGGAAGAAGAACGTTCTATTAACCAGTCTGTGCTGCGTGGCGGCGCGGATTCTTACGACTTTTCGTCCTATAACCCGCCAAAAAGCAAATCCAGCTGGGTCAACAAGGAACGGCTTGTCCCGAATCCAGGGCGCGTTTTCCATCATTCCAGCTACACAGAAGCACCGCCGGAATGGCTTGGTGCGAAGTTTATCGCCGACGCGGAGCACCTGAAAGAGGTCAACCCGGCAGCATACGAACACGAATACGAAGGCGTAGCCAATGGCGACGGTGGCAGTGTATTTGACTATCTGGAGCTGCGGGAGATCACAGACGAAGAAATTTCGCATTTCGACCGCATCTTTCAGGGCGAGGACTGGGGCTGGTATCCAGATCCGTACTGCTTCATCCGTTGCTACTACGACAGCGACCGCGAGGCGGTGTATATCTTCGCGGAACACTATGCCAACAAGGAATCGAACGAACAGACAGCGCGCTGGATCATCGAACACGGCTATGATGATTACGCCATCACGGCCGATTCGGCCGAACCGAAAAGCGTCAACGATCACCGCGAAATGGGCCTGCCCGTCACCGGCGCTGTCAAAGGTCCGGGGTCAATCGAACATGGCATGAAGTGGCTGCAACGCCGGCGCATCATCATCGACCCGGTGCGCTGCCCGAATGCGGCAAAGGAATTTTCAGAGTATGAATACGAGCGGGACCGGGACGGCAACGTCGTCACCGGATACCCGGACGTGAATAACCATAGCATTGACGCCACGCGGTACGCACTAGAACCGCTGACGATGCGCAGGGGGGCAAGTGCATGACTGTAAATATTTTGGGGACGGAATATGAAATCATTGAAGCCACGGCGGCCGAAGATGCAATGCTTGAAAAATGCGATGGTTACTGCGACAAAACGGTAAAGACCATTGTTATTTCAAAAAAGGCCAAAGACTGCGACCTGAAAGACTTTAGCGTCTATCAGAAAAAAGTTATGCGTCATGAGATCATTCATGCATTTCTGTTTGAAAGCGGGCTGTCCGAAAACTTTACGCATCCGGAATACGGCCATGACGAAACATACGTGGACTGGATTGCTTCGCAGTTTCCGAAAATGTGCGAAGTGTTCAAGGAGGTTGGCTGCCTGTGAAAATCAATATCCCGCTGGACAGCGTGAAGAAACAGATCCGCGAAGAATTCCGCATCGCACCGCTGGTAACGCCGGAAATGCGCGAAGCGGAAGACCTGTGGATGCAGATCTGGATGGGCACCCCGCCGTGGGCAAACGATCAGGATCGCACCATCAATTTTGCAAAGGCAGTGACCGGCGAAGCTGCGCGCCTTGCGACGATGGGTGTCAGCGTCGAACTGTCCGGCTCGGCCCGCGCGGATTGGCTGCAGGAACGTCTGAACGAAGAACTGATTCCGTTCCTGCGTGACATGGTGGACGTTGGCTGCGCCGCCGGTATGTTCCTGCTGAAACCCACGCCGGACAGCATCGGTCTGTACACGCCGCCGGAATTTACGATCACGGCTGTGGATAACCGCAAGCGTGTGATCGGCGTCGTGCTGTATGACACGAAGGCAACGCCGGATTATTACTACGTCAAGGCCGAATACCACCGCTACGAAGGGACGCATTATGTGGTTTCCAACCGCGCGTTCCGGCTGGCGAAGGGCAAAACAGCGGCATCCCGTGTGAATCTGGATGAAGTGCCGGATTGGGTGGGCATCCTGCCGGACGCCGTGCTGGATGATACCGCGCCACTGTTTGCCGTGTGCACCATGCCAGATGCCAACAACATCGACGGCGGCGCCTGCGGTATGTCCATCTATGCCAACGCCCTGCCGGAACTGCGTGGGCTGGATGTTGCATGGTCTGCCATGGTGGACGAAATTCAGGATTCCCGGTCGATCGCCCTTGTGGATGACCGTCTGCTGCGCGAACCAGGGCGGAAGAATGTTTCCGTGCGGCTGCCGCGCTATGTGCAAAACGTTGCCGGCTCGGCGGCCGAAAGTTTCTATCAGGAAATCGACCGCAAGCTGAAAACCGGCGAACGCCAGACCGGCATCAATATGCTGCTGCAAAGCCTGTCGACCAAATGCGGCTTTTCGGAAGGCTATTTTAGCTATAACGAAAAGCAGGGCCTTGCCACCGCAACGCAGGTGGAAGCTGATGACCGCCGCACCATCCAGCGCATCAAGGACATCCGCGACCGCATCCAGGCAGCTGTGGATGATCTGATTCAGGCGCTGAACGACTACGCTGATATCTACGATCTGGCGCCGTATGGCACCTATACCGTGGCGTACAATTTCGGAGACATCACATACAGCTACGAAGAAGACCGGCAGAACACAAAAAGCCTTTGCCAGCTCGGCGTTTTGCCGTGGTGGATGTATCTGGTGCGCTTTGAAGGATTCAGCGAAGACGATGCGAAAGCGGCCTATGCCGAAGCCAACACGGCGAAACCGGGGCTGTTCCCTGATACCGAATGATCACCCCGGAACAGTTCCAGGAGATCGGCGAAACCCTGCTGCCGCTGCTGGACGACCTGACAGAATGGATCGCCCGCGACATGATCGAGCGCTTCATGATCCGCTTCGGCCGCGGCGAAGAAAAGCTGCTGACCGGCACGGATGAATGGCAGGCGTGGGTGCTGAAACAGGCCGGCGGGAATCTGGACGAAATCCAGAAGGCGTTGGCCAAAAGCACCGGCAAATCGCAGCAGGAAATCGCAAAGATCTTCAAGGACAGCGGCATTCAGGCAGCAAAAGCGGATGCAGAAGCCGCCGCCGTGACGTTTTCCGGCCTCTCGTCCGGCATGATGGCGATCATCACGGATGCCTATGAGCGCACGGTAGGCGAAATTTCAAACATCACGCGCACAACGGCCGGCGCGACCAATCAGGCGTTTATCGACATCTGTGACGCTGCATATTGGAGGGTACGTACCGGTGCGCAGTCCTACACCGCCGCTATGCTGGAGGGCATAAAAGAGCTGGGGCGGGTACAGCCAATCGTGCGCTATCTGTCCGGCCATAAGGACACGCTGGAAGTGGCGGTACTGCGCTGCATCCGCACGGGCGTGGCGCAGTCATCCGGTAACATGACGATCCAGCAGTGCAAAGACATGGGCTGGAATCATGTGCTGGTGTCGCAGCATCTGGGCGCGCGTGTATCCGATACCGATCCGATCGCCGATCATGCCGGCTGGCAGGGCAAGGTGTACTGCATCGCTGGCAAGGACGCGCAGTTCGATAACCTGCTGGATGCGACCGGCTACCCGGAAAATCCGCTGGGCCTGTGCGGCTATAACTGCCGCCATTCCTTCACACCGTTCCTGCCTGGCGTTAGCCGGAACAATAACAAGCCGATCGATACCGAAGCCAACCGACGCGCGTATGAGCTGTCGCAGACGCAGCGTGCGATGGAACGCCGCATCCGGGCGCAGAAGCGCAAGTGTGCGGCGCTGCACACAGCCGTGAAAAACTGCGAAGATCCGGCGGCCAAGGCAAAACTGCAGGAAAAATACACGCAGTCCGCCAAGCGCCTGCAGGAGCAGAACGCGGCCTACACGAAGTTCTGCGCCGATAACGACCTGAAACCGTATCACGAGCGGCTGGCTGTTGCGGGTTGGGATCGCTCGGCGGCGTCAACCGCGTCCGCGGCGGTGCGAGAGCAAAAGCGCGTCGACAAAATGATAGCCGAGTTTAACGCCGAGCATATGGCGAAAGATCCTGCAGAACTTCTTCCAAAGCACGAATATGCGCACGGTGTAAAAGAAAAGCTGTTGAACTATTCGCTTAATATGAAGGAGGGCGCTAGTGGGCGAGATAAGGCGGTTGTATTTCAGGCGGCGCTGGGGTATAATGCAAACAATTACAAGCTGCTTATGCAGGAGATTATGGCGGGCGTTGGCAGGTATAAGGCCAGCGGGAAAACAACCACAGAGCATGGGGAGAAATTTACCGTGCGAATGCTGGTGAAGGGCGCAAATGGACGCTATGTCCCGATTAGAACAGGATGGATCATCGCCCCGGAGGATAGAACTCCGCGCATGACGACGGCATTTGTGGACAGATGAGGAGGGAAAAATGATATGCAGAGGCCAAAAGAATATGATTGTGTTCGATTGAAGGATGGGAGAGAGGGCACAATCGTGGGGGTCTATTCGGGGGATGTATATCTGGTTGATATTGACTACCCGCCGGAGCGGCTGCATGAGATTGAGGATACAACAGAGTTCATCAAAGCAACGGATATTGAAAAGATCACTTATGAACATATCGTGGAATAAACAATCGGATAAATTTTAGCGAAATTTATTTCACATAATAATTCGAGAAACCATCTTACCAATCGGCAAGGTGGTTTTCTTATACCCAAAATCGAATCAGGATACGCAGGGGCAACCGAGAAACCGGCTGCCCCTTTGCTATATCACGACCCCGCCGGTGGTTCATCCGGCTCAATCCACACAGCCGACGGGCTGTTAAAAATCACGTTCAGGAGGATTACGCATGAAGAACATCGAGACCATTCTTTCCGACTTCGGTATCACGATTCCGGAAGGAAAGGCGGCGGATCTGCGCAAGGCCGTCGCCGAAAACTACAAGACCGTGGCGGAATTCACCAAGCTGCAGGAACGCCACGACGCGCTGGACACATCGCTGAAAGACGTGCAAGGCAAGCTTGCCGCCTTTGACGGCGTGGATGTCGCAGCGCTGAAAGGTCAGATCACGACCCTGACCAATGACCTGCAGACCGAGCGGGACAACCGCAAGAAGGACGCTGCCGCCGTGAAGCTGCGCAGTACGGTGGACACGTTCCTGTCGGGCAAGCATTTCGTCAACGACATCACGCGCGAAACCATCACGGACAAGCTGGTGACAGCACTGGGGTCCGACGATGCGCGCGGCAAGTCGATCGACGACCTGTTTACCGGCCTTGTCACCGATCAGAACGGCAAGGAGATCCCCGGTATCCTTGTGGCCGATCCCGCCAGCAAGGCGCGCTTTTCGTCCGATCACAGCGGCATGGTGCCGCCGGCGGGGGGCGCAAAAGAATACGTAGCCCAGAAATACAAAAACAACCCGTTTTTCAGGGGCTAAGACTACGAAAGGAAATGATGATCTATGTCTATCCAGTATGGATCCATGTATGTCGATGAACAGTACAAGGCAACTGTTCTTCCCAACCTGTTTTATAAGACCTGGCTTGTGCCTGGCGTGACCTATCAGGACGTGATGGTCGACGGCGCCGGCGGCTGCTACTGGCACAAGCTGACCTCCACCGCCGCGTCTGTCGGCACGCCCGGCCGTGACTTCACGGACACCGCTGCCGCTGACACGCTGGTTCAGGCTGTTTTCAACAACAACCTGCAGGCATCTAAGAAGATCTACGGCGTGCAGGCGGCCGCTGTGGCGTTCCCGATTGCCGAGGAGCATCTGGCCCTTGCCACCCGCGAAGTCGCGGAGGCAAAGAATCAGTGCGCGCTGGCCTGCCTGATCTCCGAGGGCACGGCATCCACCAACACCACGAAGACCACTGCGGCCAACTTCAAGGCGCAGGTACTGGCCGAACGCAAAGCCATGGTCAAGGCGAAAGCCAATCCCACCATCGTGCTTTGCAGTCCGGACTTCTTTGCCACGATGCTGGAGTTCGCCGGTGAGAAGTACATCCCGACGTCCAACGAGATGCTGCTTGCCGCCGCTGCCGGCGGGCAGGTCGGCAGCTTCATGGGCTTTACCTGGATCGAAGTCAACGGCTTCGCGTCGTCTGCTGATCTTGCCTACTATCCGCACGGCGGTACGAAGGCCAGCGTCACGGCGGCGAACCTGGCGAAGGTAGAATTCATCATGTACGATCCGAACGCCTTCGGTGTCGGCGATAACTTCAGCATCGTCCGCATGGTCGACTCCGAGCTTTTCGCCGGCAGCAAGGCGCAGGTCGAGGAAAACGCCGCCCTGCGTGTGCTGGACGCTGCGCAGGTGCACGTGAAGTCCTACGCGAGCGCGTGATCGGCAGGTGAACCACGGTGTACGCGGATTTTGACACATACGTAAAGCGGTACGGGGACGATCTGTCCCCTTTCCGCGACGAAGTGACTGCTGCCCGCTACCTGCGTGCGGCGTCGCGGGAGATCGACCGCTTTACGTTTGGCCGCTTCGGCGGCACGCTGCCGGAATCCACGACCGACGCCGAAAAGCTGCAGGACTGCGCGTGCGAACTGGCCGAATGCCTTTACCGCATTGACCAGGCACGTGACAGCGCGGCTGAAACCGCAGACGTCGGCGGCGTAAAAACCGCCGGCCCTGTGGCGTCGGTGTCGTCCGGCAGCGAATCGATCACATATAAAGCGGCTGACAGCTGCTACACGACCGCCGCAAAGACCATAGCAGCGCGAGACGCGCTGGTGTTTGACTTGCTTCGGCGCTGGCTTTCCGGCGTGGCCGTGGATGGCGTCCTTGTGCTGTACGCGGGGGTGACGTGCTGATGCTGCTGCATGGCGATACGATCACGCTTTTTTCGCGCGTGCGCGGCGCGCGCGGTCAGGCCGATACGTGGGTGCGGCACGTGCTTGCCGGCGTCAAGGTGGAAGCAAAAACGGCCATGACGCCCGGCACGACAGGCGACGTGCCCGGGCACTATGTGCTGCTGCTTGTGCCGAAAGCGTCCATCGGCGCGTTGACCTATGCGCCGCCGGAAGTGTATCAGGCGGCGGATGACCGCAGCGGCCTGATTGCGTTTCAGCCCGGCGACTATTTCTGCCGCGGCGAGCACGACTGGGCGGAATACGATGTGCTGTGCAAAGTCACGGAGTGCCACCGCATCACATCCTGCGCGTGGTTTCCGCTGATTGCGCACTTTGAGGTAACTGCGTCATGAGCGACATCAAGCACTATAAGAACGTCAGCTATGTCAAGGGGCACGTCCGGGTAAATCTCCGGTTCGCCAAATACGGCCCGCGATTCGCCAAAGCGCAGGAATGGCTCGGCCAGCAGGTGTTGGCGGACAGCAAGCTGTATATGCCGCTGAAAACCGGCAGCCTGCAGCAGCGTTCATACGTCGCAGAAGGCGGACGGCAGGTCGTGTTCCCCGGTCCGTATGCGCGGTATCTGTATATGGGTAAGGTCATGGTCGACCCGGAAACCGGTTCACCGTGGGCGCGCAAGGGCGCCGTGAAAGTTGTAACTGACCGTGACCTGCGGTTTTCGACCGGCGTGCCGCACTGGGCGGAAGTCGCGCAAAACGAACACGGAAAAGAATGGGCGGATGGCTGCAAACGGATCATCCTGGGGGAATCAAATGGTTGACACAAAAGATTTTTCAACGATCCTGAGCGGCTTGCTGAATGATTTCCCGGCCATTGGAGCGCGGGAAATCCGGTTCGGCGAGTTGGGCGACAAGTCCGGCGTCGGGATCTATCCGTCCGCTGCTGCGACGGTGATCAGCGAAACGACCGACATCATGGGCGGTGTGTACCAGAAATGCAACTATGCGTTCCAGGTGGTATATCGCGCCGTACCGCAGTCGGAAACTGACCGCATCCACATCAAGGGCTGGCTGGACAAGCTGGCGCGATGGCTGGAAAAACAGCCGATCACGGCGGACGGCCAGCAGCACACGCTTGCCGCGTGGCCAGACCTCGGAGATGGCCGGACGATCACTGCATTTGTACAGGTGTCGGCGGCCTATCTGGCCGGGTGCTATGCCGATGGTGTGGAAGACTGGGCCGTGTCCCTGTCGATGCGGTACGACAACAATTTTGAAAGGTGATGCATTATGCCTGAAAGTACGACTTTTAACACCACTGCGGGTCAGACGATCGCCCGCAAGCTGCTGATGGCCTTCCTGAATACCGGTACGTCTTCCGCGCCGGTTTGGTCGATCATCGGCAAGCGCGTGGAAGACAGCAGTCAGGAATATGACTGGAACAAGGAGACCACGCAGGACATCCTGGGCAACACGTTTACCACCATGTCCGCGCCGACCATCACGCAGACCTTTGACCCGTGCAATCTGGACGCCGGCGAAACCGCGCTGACGAAGCTGTGGCAGCTGGCAATCAAGGAACAGGATGTCGCAGCGCTGGCCGAACAGGATATGATGATCGTGCACTGCTATGCCGGCACGAAGGACACGGCGATGTTCGCCGAACGATATAGCGGCTGCGCGATCGAAGTGAAGTCTCTGGGCGGCGACAAGACGGTGGATATGCCGTTTGACGTGACCTACGGCGGCACGCGCACGGTCGGCACGGCGGCCATTGCGGACGGCGTGGCCACGTTCACGAAGGCGACGGCATAAGGGGGTGACGGCGTGAGCAATAACATTTCCTTTGAAACCGGCCTGAAAGCGTTCACCATTAACGGCGACGCAAACCGGAAGATCTATTTTGACCCGAACGACATCGGTATCATCGACCGGCTGGAAGCGGCAGCGATGGCGATCAAGGCCAAAGCCGACGAAATGGGCACGCAGGAAAGCGATACGGACGCCCGCACGACGATCCGCGAACTGGACGCCTACGCACGCGAACAGGTGGACGCGGCGTTCCCTTCGCCCGTCTGCGATACAGTGTTCGGCAAAGCCTACTGCGTTTCGCTCACGCCGTCCGGTTCCCTGCAAATCATTTCGTTCCTGGAAGCAGTTTCGCGCCAGATCCGGCGCGAGATGGACGCTGCGACCGCTGCCGCGCAGAAGCGTCAGGCGAAATACCTGGATAAATACAACGGCGGCGGTCAGCGCAGGAAGAAGCGCAGATCATGAATACCGGCCTGCCGAAGACAGCGTGTATCGGCGGCCGGTGTTTTCGTATCCGAAGCGACTTTCGCGAAATTCTGGACATCTGCGCCGCGTTGAATGACCCAGAGCTGACAGATCAGGATCGCGCCGAAGTGGCGGTCAAGATCTTTTATCCGGACTGGGATCAGATCACGGACATGGCCGCCGCGGTGAAATTCATGCTGTGGTTTCTGGACGGCGGCATGGATCGCGGCGACCAGCGGCAACAGCCGAAGCAGATGGACTGGGAGCAGGATTTCCCGATGATCATTGCACCGATCAACCGCGTAGCCGGGCGGGACGTGCGCGCACTGCCGTATATGCACTGGTGGACGTTCATCGGATATTATATGGAGATCGGTGACTGCACGTTTTCCACGATCCTGGATATCCGGCGGAAGCTGCGCAAGCACAAGAAGCTGGAAAAGTGGGAACGCGAATACTACGACGAAAACCGGGAATTGATCGATTTCAAGTCGGCGCATCTGACCGACGACGAAGATGAATTCATCCGGCAGCTGATGACAGGGGGTGTGCGCGATGGCTGATGTTGTCGGCGATCTGGTATATGAAGCAGCGATTGATAGCGGCAAGTTTGACGCGGGGCTTGCGAAGCTGGAAAACAACGCGAAAAAGGCCGCGAACAATGTGGACAAGGCCGCACAGAAGGTCGACGAATTGAGAAAGCAGCTCGCGGAGCTGCGGGCCGTCGAAGAAAGCGAAAAGAAAACCAGAAGCACCGGGACGGTATCGCAGGAAACCGGTGAAGCGATCCAGAAAACGACGCAGCAGTTGAAAATGGCGCAGCTTAATCTGGAAAGCAGCCAGATCGCGCAGGAAAAAGCCAGCGCTGCCGTAAGCGAATATGTGGGAAAGCAGCGCCTTGCAGCTTTGACGACGCAGAATGTGTCAGAACAATTTAAGAAATTCACCAAACGAATTGCCGGCTTAGCAAAGCGCGTCTTCATTTTCACCATGATTACCAAAGCGCTGCGTACGATGCGCAAAATGCTGCTAAGCACAATCGGAGCGGACAAACAAATGTCAACATCTTTGGCGCAGATCAGGGGTAATCTGATTTCCGCTTTTGCACCGATCTACAACTATATTTTGCCGGCAATTCGAACGCTTCTGGCGTGGCTTGCCAAATTGACTGCCGTTGTGTCCGTGTTTATAAATTCGCTGTTTGGCAAAACGGCGTCACAAGCGGATGCATCTGCGAAGGCACTGTATAATCAGGCTTCCGCAACCAAGGCCGCTGGTGATGCGGCTGAAAAGACGAAGAAGCAGCTTTCCGGTTTGGATGAAATGAACCGATGGGAATCCAAAGATAGTTCCGGCGGCGGAGGTGGCTCGTCTGGCATAGCGCCGAAATTCGATTTGTCCGATCAGGTCGACACCGGAAAAATTGGCAAGATTGCAGCCGTTGTCCGCGAGCTGTCACCGTATGTGGCGGCGGTGGCCGCTGGATTCGCTGCGTGGAAAATCGGAAAGAAGTTCCTGGGGAATTTGTCGAAGGCAAAGCAGCTGGCGCTTGCTGTCGCGGGGGCTGTCCTGATGGCCATCAACGTTGTCGATATGCTTAAAAACGGCATAAATTTCGACACTCTGACAGGGTACATCATCGGCGCTGCTGCGGCTGTAACTGGGCTGGGGCTGGCATTTGGTGTGCTTGGCGGAGCAATCACGGCAATCGTCGCGGGGCTTGTCCTTCTTGGCGTGGCAATTCGTGATGTGATTAAAAACGGCTTCAACAGCAAGAACCTTACGGCTATTACCGTGGCGTTACTAACTATTGGCGGTGCTATTGCTATCATCACGGGGGCGTGGATACCTCTGCTGATTGCCGCTATAGCTGCAGTGGTCGTGTGGATCGTCGCAAAATGGACGTCCATAAAGGACTGGATCAGTAAAACGATCAGCAGTATCGATGCGGCTTTTGAGCAGCACCTCGCCAATGTGGAAGCTGGCGTCGCGGCGGCAGTGGATTGGGTCATCGAAAAATGGACGTCCATAAAGGACTGGATCAGTAAAACGATCAGCAGTATCGATGCGGCTTTTGAGCAGCACCTCGCCAATGTGGAAGCTGGCGTCGCGGCGGCAGTGGATTGGGTCATCGAAAAATGGACGGCCATAAAGGACTGGATCAGTAAAACGATCAGCAGTATCGATGCGGCTTTTGAGCAGCACCTCGCCAATGTGGAAGCTGGCGTCGCGGCGGCAGTGGATTGGGTCATCGAAAAATGGACGGCCGTAAAGGACTGGTTCAGCGGCCTATGGGAAAAGGTCGCTTCCGGTGCTTCATCCGCCTGGGAGGGCATCAAAAACGCGTTCAAATCCGTGCCGGAATGGTTTCAGGGCAAATTCCGCGATGCCTGGCAGAAGGTCAAGGATGTGTTTTCCACTGGTGGCCGCATCTGGTCCGGCATCAAGGAAGGCATCGAAAACACCTTCCGCACGGTCGTCAATGCTATTATTCGTGGCATGAACACGATCATCGCCGTGCCGTTCAACAGGATCAATTCCATGCTGAATATGATCCGAAACGCCAGTTTCCTTGGCATTTCCCCGTTCCAGAGTTTGTGGGGAGTGAATCCACTGCCAGTTCCGCAGATCCCGATGCTGGCGCGCGGCGCGGTCATCCCGGCGAACCGGCAGTTCTTGGCCGTGTTGGGCGACCAGCGCAACGGCAACAACCTGGAAGCGCCGGAATCTCTGCTGCGCCAGATTGTGCGCGAAGAAGCCGGCGGTGCCGGCAGCCGATACGAATTTATCGCCCGGTTGGATCGTCGCACGCTGTTTGATGAAGTAATCACCGAAGCAAAATTGCGGAAAGGGCAAACGGGTAAAAACCCGCTTGTAACGGTGTAACACATGGCACAGGAATACATTAAAATTCGAAAAAGTCCGTCGGATGACTGGCTGGTACTTCCGCAGCCGGATTCCGGCGCGCTGACGTACGACTTTGAAACAACTTACACGGAGGACAGCGGCCGCACCCAGACCGGCGCGGCCGTTGTCAGTCCGCTGTTCACGGTCGAAGCACTTGGATATAGCCGAGCGGCTGTCAGTAAAACTATGCTGTCGCAGATCCTGAAGATCATCGCCAAAGGCCAGCAATTCCAGCTGCACTATTTTTCCGCTTACTACGGCGCGTGGTGTCAGGCGTGGTTTTACGTCGGCAAAGGGCAGCTGAATATCGGGCGCCTGAACGAAGGCAAGGAGCTGTTTACGTCCCTGGATTTTAACATGGTCAGCGTCAATCCGCTGACGTGATTGGGGGTGACATGAATGCGAACAGTCGACAGTCAAATTACAAGCGCCTACCCGTCGCAGACAAACTTCGTGGTTGAAGCGACTTTTACGTGGGATCACGATGTGACATTGGCGTATTATGGCAGCGCAACTGTGACGCTCAAGGCGGGGGAGCACCTACAGGTAGACGGGGAGTGTTTTCGTCCTGGTGGAACGAAAATCACAGCGCAGATATCATCCGGCAGTTACCCGGTCGGGCTTTCCGCGTGCAAATGCGCAACAATTGAAATGTACGATGGTGGGTGGCAAAACGTCGATAACCGGAATCTATACGAAGGAGCGACCGTGCACCTAAAGGCAGATATCAAAATCGACGGCAATGGATACTTGGTTCCAATGGGCAGCTTTAAGGTTTATGAAGTGGAAACCGTGCACGAAGTTACCACGCTTACTTGCTACGATGCCATGAGGGAAGCGGATGTGCTGTGCCCTGCGGAGATGCAGGGGGAGCACAATTACATAGAGCTGTGGAGGCTGGCAGCGACTCGGCTCGGCCTGACGCCCAGCGCGATTGATGGCGACTTGGGATATAACGCACTGGCGACCGTGGACACACAGCACACCATCCGGCAGGTGATCGAAGCAATTGCGCTGGCCTGCGGTGGCAATGCCGTGGTGTCTGGGAATGCACTGTATGTGCGACCGATTACATCTACAGCAGATGTGACGTTAACACAGTGGATTAACAAACTGGAAGTGGCAAGTACGCCGGTGGAAGTTACAGGCGTTCGCGTGAAAAAGACGTTCGCCAGCGACGGGCAGGAACACACATACTTTTCCGGTTCCGGCGGCTATGTCATTGAGCTGAACGACGACAACCTGTGGCTTGGTATCGAAGGGCCGGCCGGGTCAGTCACGGTCGCTGCTGAAGCAGTCGCGGAGACGGTGCACGAGCAGCTGAAAAACAAGCCAATCTATAAGTTCTCCGGCGATCTTCCGGCCGACCCGCGGCTTGATATTTTCGACAAGGTCATCGTCAAGGACATCAACGGCCGGGAATACCCGTCGATCATCACGAACTACACGTTCGTGTTTTCCGGGAAAACGTCGGTTGGGAACAGCGTCGAATCCAGCAGCAGCTACAACACATCAGATAGCGGGCCGTCCGGATCGTCGCCTTCCGGCGGCGGTGGCGGCACGATCGACGTGGACAGCGCGCTATCAACGACCAGCACCAACCCCGTCCAAAATAAAGTCATCACAGCCGCACTGGCCGGAAAAGCCAGCACAGCGACGGCCACGCAGTCCGCGGCTGGTCTGATGTCTGCCGCAGACAAGACCAAGCTGGACGGCCTGACACCAATGACGGCTGCCGAGATGCAGACCATCTGGGACGCTAACTGATGAAAGGAGTGGTGGTATGAGTGATTGGAAGTATGTTGAGCGGGCCGCGGCTGCGGAACTTGTCGCGCTGATAAAGGCGGCGCTTGACACCAAGGCAGAAAAAACGGCGCTAGACGGAAAACTGGACGTTACCGGCGGCACGATTTTTGGCGATCTAAAGGTGAAAAAGAACGCGGAGGGCACTGGAAACGTTGACGTAGAGGGCGAGATTCGTGCTCGGAATAGTATAGCTCGCGTGATGATTGTATACGCGACGAACGTTGTGCGGTCGGAGCTGATGGTCGATACACCACTGCTTAACTTGAAACCTTCGTCGTCCGAGAAGTCAGTGCAGGTTCAGCAAGATGGGGATACCGCCGTGAAAATGGAGTGTTTTGACGGTACCCTTAATAAGGGGTACGCGCGCATGAAGATCGGCACGCCGACCGAAGATGACGATGCGACTACAAAAGCGTATGTAGATGCCCTCGCTGCGGATCACGAGGCCATTACCGTAACATCGACCAAAGTGTCCGATTTGGGCTATGACGCATCAAATGGCGCAAGTAGGTACTCAGTGACTTTTGACGCAAGTTTTGATTCAATTCTTGCGAATCTTGCGGCGAACAAGCCGATGAAATTCAATATTACATTGCCCGACAGCACTGGCGGTTTTCCTGTGTCGTTCAGCACTGGCTATGTGTCTGTGCTTAATGATAGCGACTATCTTTTTACAGGTACAATCCTTAACTACCCTGTCGTGCTAAGCATTGGTGCTCTTGGCTCTGCGACCGTGGAGCTGTTTGGGGCTTATCTGCCCGACCCGAATCCTGATGATTCCGATGACGGTAAGGTGCTTGCGGTAAATAAGCACAAGTGGGAAATTAAAGCGATTCCTGCCGGTGGTGGTGTGATAGTGGACACCGATCTGTCGGACACGTCTACCAACCCTGTGCAGAACAAGGTGATTAAATCCGCGCTGTCCGGCAAGATGGACAAGTCCGGCGGGACTTTTACGGGAAATATCTCCGGCAAGTACTTTACCGGCACGTGGCTGCAAACGACGGAGGCAACCGACCTCGGCCGCGTACCCGGCAAGATCGCCGTGCTGGACGACAGCGGCTGGGTGTACTACCGCACGCCGTCTGAACTGTTTGCCGATCTTGGGATTACCAACGCAATCAAATCTTACGTAGACAGCGCGATCGCTGTGGCGATCAACAGCGCGTACTAAGGGGGCGTATCATGGCTACTACTGTATCTATGACTAATATCGTGGCAAATGGCGGCAAGGGCTGGTTTCCGGCCACACGTGGCAATTGCGCGTGGCAGCTATCTAGCATTACGCCGGGTGATGGGGCTGCGTCCAGCATCAAAATCATCCCATCCGGAGCTGGAGAATGTACACTGACATCCGCAGCGCACAATCTGGTTGCATCACACAAATATTATATAACATTTAAGGTACGGTTCGAGGCGGTTACGCAGGGGACTTGCGATTGGTATTGGCCGGTTGCCGAGCCTTGTGCAGCGCAAAACATGGCTTTTAATGTTGCGGCGGAAACGTGGGTGCGCCTGTCAGCGGTGTTTGATCGCACCAGCTTTGCGGACGGGTCATACCCGTGCCGCTTTGACTACAACAACAACGACGGCGGCAACAAGACGTTTTGGTTCACAAGTTGTATGCTGTTCGACCTGACCGCCGCCTTTGGCGCTGGCTTGGAGCCGAGCAAGGATTGGATGGACAAGCACGTGACGGCATTTGCGGATTCGCAGAAAGTTCAGTACATAGAAAACCTTGGCGAGTTGTTTGTCGACATCGCCGACGCGATCCGCGCAAAAAGCGGCCAGACTGGAGAAATCATGGCCTGCGACTTTGCAGACCGCATCCGCGCGCTGTGACGGAGGTTACAAATGGATATCATCGAGGCTTTTTCCACCAAAAACAGGTGCTATCAGGTGGCGACACCGCTGCATCCGCAGGGCATTATGCTGCACAGCATCGGCTGCCCGCAGCCCAATGCGGCGGTCATGGCACACAGATATAATACGTATCAGCCGGACGGGCAGAGCGTGTGCGTGCACGGATTTGTGCAGCGTGACGGCACGTACTACCACACGCTGCCGTACAACCTGCGCGCGTGGCACTGCGGGGGCAGCGCCAACCAGACCCACATCGGCATCGAGATGACCGAGCCTGCAAGCATCGTCTACACCGGCCACGGCGCTGACTGGCGCGATCTTGACCCAGCCGCGACCGAGGCGCACGTGCGCGGGACGTATGCGGCGGCGGTGGAGCTTTTCGCGCAGCTCTGCACGCAGTACGCACTCGACCCGCTGGAGGGCGGTGTGATCATCAGCCACGCCGAGGGCGCAGCAAGAGGCGTCGCCAGCGCGCACGCAGACCCCACGCACCTGTGGCGGGCGTTTGGACTGACGATGGATGGCTTTCGGGCGGATGTCGCCACAGCGATGGCGGCAAAAAATACAGACGAGGAGGACGAGGACGACATGGTAAGATACGACAGCATTGACGATGTGCCCGGCTGGGCGCAGGACACGGTGCGCGCGCTGATGGACGCGGGCGCGCTGCAGGGTGACGATCAGGGACGGCTGGACCTGTCGCTGGATATGATCCGCGGCATGGTGATCGGCAAGCGGTACGCGGACGCGCGCAGCCCCAGATACGCCACGATCGACGACGTGCCCGCGTGGGCGCGAAAGGAGACGCAGCGGCTGATCGACCGCGGCGTGCTGGCCGGTACGGGCGGCGGCAAGCTGGATCTGTCGCTGGATATGCTGCGCACGATGATCGTATGCCATCGGATGATGGGCGCCGCTGGCGGCGGAAAGTGAGGCGCGTATGTCGGAGGTTATCCTTGCCGCGCTGATCAGCGCGGCGGCCGCCATTGTGGTCGGCGTCATCAACAGCCGCGCGCAGCACAGCAAGCTGATCGCGGAGCTGGACAAGCGCGACGAGCTGCAGGCGTATCGCATCGGGCAGCTGGAGCGCAAAGTGGACAAGCACAACCAGGTCATCGAGCGTACATATAAGCTGGAGGAGTGCACCGAGCTCCTCGGCGAGCGCATCAAAGTGGCCAATCACCGGATCGACGATCTGGAGCACAAAAATTAAAGGAGGACATCATTATGGAACTTGGCATTGCATCTGTGGCGGCGATTACCGCCATCGCGTATCTGCTGGGCATGGCCGTCAAGGCGACCGAGGCCGCGGACAAGTGGATCCCGATCATCTGCGGCACGGCCGGCCTGATCCTTGGCGTCGTCGCCTGGGCGATGGGCGTGCCAGACTTTCCGGCGCATGACTGGCTTAACGCTGCCGCCGTCGGCATCGTGTCCGGCTGGGCGGCAACGGGCCTTAACCAGTCGGTCAAGCAGCTGACGGATAATAAATAATCGGGCATAGCAAGGCCGCCGGAGCGTAAGTGCTCCGGCGGCCTTGTGATTTTAAATTTCTGTGCCATCTGGCAGCGTAAACTTGATGTTGACTTTGCAGCCAAGTGCTTCTCCGATGCGCTCCCATTCTTCTACGGTAAATTTCCCGGTATTCAGCCGTTTGTTAAGCAACTGGGGGGACCATCCGAGCCGTCGCGCCAGCTCGGAGTTTGTAATCCCAAAATACGCAAGCTTCATTTCAATTATTTGCCGCGCTGTCACGGTATCACTTCCTTGACGGCAAGGACAGCCTGAAAATCAACCCAGCGGAAGCGGAGCGCGTGCGGTATATTTTCGATCGTTACACGGAATACCGCAATCTGTCGGCCGTTGCCGAGCTGTGCAGATTACGCGGCTACACTGGGAAGCGTGGCAAGGTGCAGACGGCCGAGTCCATTCGGCGGGTGCTTACCTGCCCGGTGTACGCCGGTTATAACAGCTATAAGGGCCAGTTGTACAAGGGACGTCACGCGCCCATCATATCTGTCAAAGATTACAATCGTGTGCAGCGGATACTACAGCAGCGAGGGAAGCGAGTCAGAATACTGTATCAGCAAATCGTGGGATAATCACGCGGCCGTTTTTGACCTTGAATTTTGACAACACTTTTGACAACAGTTTGCGTCTCAAAACGTTCCGGAGCGCACCGAAAGAAAAACGAGGAAACCATTGAAAAATCAAGGTTTTCTTGAAATTTCAATGGTTTCCTTTTGGTGCTCCAGCGGGGATTCGAACCCCGGACACCCTGCTTAAAAGGCAGGTG
>ERZ826220.819-NODE-819-length-34759-cov-6.896842_pt1 | contig 34759 bp, 31 predicted proteins | sample MGYA00519927_ERZ826220 | MGnify/ENA primary metagenome ERZ826220 (study PRJEB31778, sample SAMEA3449225) | human gut metagenome | biome: human gut; feature: human-associated habitat; material: faeces | place: United Kingdom | collected 2010/2012 ... | reverse complement strand
CCATCAGCATCAGATCGATGCCGAAGCTGTCGCGCAGAATGTCGGCGATGAGGTCCCCCAGCGACGTTTCCTGATTGCGCTTAGGATGGGTCAATTCGCAGGAAAAGCGGGTGATGATGCGGTCATACTTCTGGGAGGTGGCGCTCCTGTAGCGCTGAATGAAGTTCTCCACCTCCTCGTCCCGGGGACAGTGGGCATCATCGATGGGGACCATCTGCCAGGTAAAGGTGTCGATGGCGTTGAGGTCGGTGTCCACCATGATGTCGAACCGGCCGATCTCGTCGGTGCCGGTGCCCGCCTGCACAATGTAGATATCGTTGACCTTGAAGGGCTCCTCCAGCTTCGTGTGGCTGTGGCCGCCAATGATGACGTCCACGCCCCAGTCCGGGTCCAGCATCGCCGCCAGCTTCTTGTCCTCCTCAAAGCCGATGTGGGTCAGCAGCACGGTGAAATCAATGTCGATGGCGTTGTAGGCGTTGCAGATGTTGCCCACCTCCCGGGCCGCCTCCCCGATGTCCACAAAGGACCCGATCAGCTCGTCCGTCTTGGTGGCGGCCAGCACCTCCTCCGTGATGATGCCGATGAACAGGATCTTCATATCGTCGATATGGGCGATCCAGAAGGGCCGGAACATCCGCCGTCCGTTGGATTTGATGTGCAGATTGGCGTTGATGATGGGGAAATCCGCGCACTTTTCCAGAAACAGCAGATGGGCGAGGCCGTAGTCGATCTCGTGGTTGCCGATGGTGGCCACGTCCGGCCCCACCAGATTCATGATGCCGATGGTAGAGGTGCCCTTGTACTCCGAATCAATGACGCTGCCGCGGAACATATCTCCCGCCACGGCGTAGATCACGTTCTTTTCCTCTCGCCGCACTTTATTGACATAGCCCGACAACAGCGACACGCCGCCCACCAGCCGTTCGTCGATCTGTTCGGCCAGAAAATCGCCATGCATATCGTTCGAGTGCAGGATCGTCAGCTTTTTCAGATTCTTCATGCGCCTCTCCTTTCTTCCGCAGCCGATCGCTTCCCCGCTCGTTCGTTCCTCCCGATTCCGACACAGCCCTCAGGGGGCTGACCGCAGTTTGAACAGGGGGTGCGCCGGTTTCCGCACCGCACCCCCTGCGCCTATTTACTTGTAAGAGAAGGGCGTCAGCCCCGCTTGGCATTACTTTTGCGGCGCAAACGCCCCAATAGTATTACTTATTACAATATCATGATATCGGGTCTTGCCGCAAATTGCAAAAACAATTTGCATTTTGCCAGAGACATTTGTCCTTGTATTAAAGATTCCAAATTAAAACACGCACAGTGCGGTGAAGCAGGCAGCGTCCGGGCCGAGGGCCTCCATGAGATAGCTGCCGTCCCCGTTCCGGAAGCCCACCAGACGCAGCGTTTCGCCAAGGGTAGCCTCGTGGTTGTAATTGATGTAGAATTCCCGGGGCGTCCGCTCCTGTAAGTCACAGGGCAGGTAGTCCCAGATAATGTCGCCGTAGTTGGCGCTGTAAAGGTGGCCGTTGCCGTCCAGATCGGACCAGACCACCTGCCGGGTCCCCAGCTCCTCCACCCCCTCGTGGGGCAGCAGGAGCTTTTTCGGGTCCGGGCAGTCGATGACCCGGCCGCAGGTCTGTATGGGCTTGGCGGTAAAGGCGGAAGGCCGCATGATCTTCCGGGTGGCGGGGTTCACCAGGATCCAGTCGCTTTTCACCGACACCCGCACCTCACCGGTCTGATCCTTCATCTCGTAGACCCGCTGCATGTGGGCGCCCTTGACCCCGTTTTCGTAGGTGGCGATGTCCAGCACCTCCCCCGCCATGGGGATCTGATGGATGCGCATGGCCAGCCGGGAGAGCAGGAACACCTCCCCCATTTCAAACAGCACGTCATGGGTCAGGCCCCGGGCGTTGTAGTCATACCCCGCGTAGGCCGCTGCCTTGTTCAAAAGGCCGGAGACCCTTGCCCGCTGATACCGGTCGCAGTCGGCAAAGCACAGCTCCTCCTGTCGGAAATAGCCGTTTTCATATAATTCCTGCCGGAAATCCTTCATGTGTATTCCTCTTTCCGTTGTTTTATGGACTTAATTTACCACAAACCACGGTGTTTCACAATGCCCGAGTTGGACAACGCCCCGCCCTGCGGTACAATGGCCGTATTGTGAATTTGCCGGAAACGATGCAAGGAAGAACGCAGTAAACAGGGCCGGACAGAAAATTTCTGTCCGGCCCTGCCCTTTTACTGTTATTGTATTTGTCGACCGAGGGGCCAGCCTTGAATCGGTTTCCCCGTCAGCGCATGGACCGGTATTCAGCCAACACGCTGTCCAGCAGGTCTGCGGCGCTCTGATAAATGGCGGCGTTCATCTGGTTGAAGGGGCAAACGGCCCGGTCGCTGATCTCCAGCCCCCGGTGCACCAGCAGCTTTTTGAGGATCAGGGAGCAGTTGGTGTCCATATCGTAAATGGGCATCAGCTTCTGGATCAGGTGGTACAGGGCGAAGGTGCAATCAAAGTCCTTTTCGTTGGCAGCCTTCACCAGACTGCTCCAGATTTCCGGTACGATGATGGACAGCGCACCGATGCACCCGCCGCCCCCGTTGTTGGCGATGTTGCTGAGGAACTGGTCGTCAAAGCCGGAGTAAACGGTGAAGGGCTTCCCCTCTACCGCCCGGCACACCATATTGGTGTGGCCGGAGGTGGACACGGAATCCTTCAGCCCGATGATGTTGGGATTCGCATCGATCAGGCGGCGGATCGTCTCCGGAGCGATGGAATGTCCGGTGCGGGGCGGGAAGTTGTAAAGATACAGGTCCCCCTTCACGTCCTTGGCCAGACGGTCATAGTAGACGAACAGCTTTTCCTGATCCATCTCAAAATAGTACGGGCTGATGACCATGGGCGTGTAGCCCAGCTCATACACCGCGTTGGACAGGGCCAGCGTATCGGCATAGCGGATGCAGCCGGTACCGGCCAGCAGCTCCACCCGTCCGTTGACATACTCCGCATAGAAGCGGAAGAAGTCCAGACGCTCCTGCTCGTTCAGATCTGGGAACTCTCCGGCGGAGCCCAGCACAAGAATGCCGTCCAGCCCGCCCTCGATCAGGAAATCGATGACTTTTTTGTTGCCTGCGTAGTCGGGCTTTTCCTCTTCGTTGAAGATCGTGACAACAGGCGCGATGATCTTTGCCATAGAAATCCTCCCGGTCAGCCGGCCAGCTTCAGCACGCCGAACACCAGTGTGCTGACGGCCATCATAGCAAGGCCGTTGATGGCCTCGTAGCCCAGCAGCTTCAGCCGCTCGCTGATCTCCATGTTGACGCCGCCGGCGCTGACATGGAAGAAGGAGCCGTGGGGCAGACCGTCAAAGACGAAGCAGCTCGCGTGGGTCATGGCGGCAGCTGCCAGAGGTGTTACGCCGCTGGCCACCACGGTGGGCCCAAAGATCTGGCTGGCAAGCGTGGTACCGGCCGTGGCAGAGGCGGTGGCCGCGCCCATCAGCATACCGGAGATGGGGGCCAGCATGAATCCGGGCAGGCCCAGAGTCTCAATGAAGGAAATGATCACGTCCTTCAATCCGGAGTTGGAGATGATGCCGGACAGAGCGCCGGTGCCGACCAGCAGCATGGCAACGCCGCTCATCTTGGCGAGGCCGGCATTGAAGTAGTGGCCCATGTCCCGGGCCTTGCCCATGGCGATAGCGCCCACGATGCCGCCTACCGGCAGGGCGATCAGGGGATCGATGGTGATCCCGGCAATGGGACGCAGCAGCAAGATGGCGATGGTGACAACGGGACCGCTGAGTGCCGCCCACAGGGGAGGCAAATCCTTATGCTGCGCGGCTTCGCCGCCGATGTCAGCCTCGGTGATCTCCGTGCCCCGCATAGACAGGCGCTTTGCCAGCAGAGAGGTCACGATCAGCGCGGTGACGGCGGGGATGACGCCCACGGCGATGATGGAGGTCAGGGGCAGATTAAAGGCCTCGGCGGCCGCGATAGCGTTGGGGTTGGGGCTCATGACGTTGCCCGCGCGGACGGCGCCCAGCTGCGCCATCAGCACGCCCATCTTGTGATAACCCGCCCGGCGAGCCATTTGCAGAGCAATGGGAGCCACGGTGATGCAGGCCACGTCGCCGAACACGCCCACGGTAGTCAGCAGCCATGTGGCCAGCGTGATGGCGATCAGGCTCCGCTTGGCACCCATCTTATTGATGATGGACTCGGCAATGCGTTCAGCCGCACCGCTCTCAATGAGCGCGCCGGCCAGAATACCGGCCGTAACGATACGGATGATCGCGGAGACGATGCCCTGCGTGCCGGAGATGATAAAGCTAACTGTGCCGGTGAGCCCGGCGCCGCCTACCAGACCGCCGATCACGGCGCCGAAGATCATGGCATAAGTGGGCTGTACTTTTTTCAGGATCAGCACAATGGCGACGGCAAGGGCCACCAATGCGCCCAGAACGGAAACGGTAACTCCATCCATAGTCGGTTTCTCCTCCTAATTCAAATTACAGATGGTCAAACTTCATGACGCCGCCCTCGGAACCGGAGGCAGCCAGCTTGCAGTATAGGCCCAGCCAGCCCTTCTTGAATTTGGGCTCGGGACGCTTCCACTGCTTCAGACGGGCCTCGATCTCCTCCTGAGGCACCAGCAGCTCCAGCTTCTTGCTGTCCACGTCGATCTCCACCAGATCGCCGTCATGGACGATGGCGATGGGGCCGCCCTCAGCGGCTTCGGGAGAAATATGGCCCACAAAGCAGCCGTTGTTGGTGCCGGAGAACCGGCCGTCGGTGATCAGTGCGGTGGTCTTGGCCAGACCGCGGCCGTAGAGATACTTCATAGCCTTGTACATTTCGCGCATACCGGGGCCGCCCTTGGGACCCTCGTAGCGGATGACCACCACATGACCGTCATGGACCTTACCGGCCAGAATGGCCTCCTCGGCGGCCTCCTCGGAGTCGAAACAGATGGCCTCGCCCTTGAAATGATGCAGGCTCTTGTCGAACGCGCCGGGCTTGGTGATGCCAGTGTCGGGAGCCAGATTGCCCCGCAGCACCGCCACGCCGCCAGTATAGCCGAAGGGATCGTCCAGCGTGTGGTTGACAAGGCCCGTAGCGGGATAGAGGTACTTGTGGTCACGGATATTCTCTGCCAGCGTGTGGGCGGTGACGGTCATAACGTCCGTCTCCAGCATGGACTGGAGGTTTTCCATCAGGCGGGGCACGCCGCCGTCCCGATAGAAGTCCACAATGCTGTACTTGCAGGAGGGGTTCATCTTGGCGAGCTGGGGCGTGGTATCGGAGAGGGTGTCGAACTCGTCCAGCACCTTGATGCCCAGCTCCGCCTCATAAGCGATGGCAGTGAGGTGCATGACGGCGTTGGTGGAGCCGCTCATAGCGAGGCAGGCCTTGATGGCATTTCGGATAGAACTGTCGGTGATGATCTGGCGGGAGGTGATGTTCTTCTCCACCAGCTCCATGATCTTCACGCCGGTCTCCTCCGCCTTCATCATGCGGATGGCAGAGGTGGCGGGAGCGGTGCCGCCGTCCGGCAGGGTCATGCCCAGAGCCTCGGCCAGCGCGCACATGGTGTTGGCGGTGCCCAGATAGGAGCAGGAGCCGCAGCCGGGGCAGGCGGTGTTCTCCAGAGAGACATACTCCTCCTCGGTGATCTTACCGGCGGAGAGCATACCGTAAGCCTCGGTGCTGGAGGTCTGGTCGGCCTGACGGCCATCGAACTCCACGCCGCCCTCCATGGGGCCGCCGGGCAGGAAGATGCAGGGAATGTCCAGACGGGCGGCAGCCATCAGCATACCGGGAACGATCTTGTCGCAGCTTCCCAGCAGCACCAGACCGTCAAACAGGTTGATCTGGGCCATGGATTCGATGGAGTTGGCGATCAGCTCACGGGAGGGCATAATGAAGTGCATGCCGTCATGTCCCTGGCCCATGCCGTCGCAGCCGCCGATCACGCCGAACTCAATGGGGGTGCCGCCGGCCCGGTAGATGCCGTCCTTCACCCGCTGGGCGACCTGACGCAGGTTGTAGTGACCGGGAACGCATTCGCTCCATGCGTTGGCAATGCCGATGATGGGGCGCTTCAGGTCCTCGGTGGTAAAGCCCATGGACTTGTAGGTGGCGCGGTAGTACTGGTTGCTCAGGCCCTTCAAAATATGTTCACTGCGGTACATAAGGCAGTTCCTCCTGTATTCCGTATATCAGAATTTTGTAGTTGCGCAATGCGGGAGCGCCGGCAGCTCCCTTTTTTGCTATCTGCCTGCATTATAAAATCTCGAAAGAGGTATTACAAGTCGTCAAAAACGCTTTCTACTTTTTTGTAGAAATTTTTCAAAAATTTGCACAATTCGGTGAAAGGCCGTAAAGACGCAATGGATTTCCGTTAATAAGTCGGGTTTTTTCGTGAAAGGTCAAAGAAAAGTCATCCGATGACTTTGGCAAAAAAAGAAAGCTGTCTCAGAATCGCACACCCCAAAACAGCTTTCCCAAATATTATTTTGTTTTCTCTGACCGCTCCTTCGCGTGCTTGATCACGATCCGGTTCATCTCCAAATGCAGGGCCACGGCCGCCCGGGCCGCCTGGGGGTCCTGATCCAGAACGCCGTTGAGGATCTCCTGGTGGGTATCGACCGTCGCGGTCAGCAGCTCCTTGCGGGTGATATTGGCGATGGAGACCACCGCTGCGTCGATGATCGGCATCAGCGGCTCTACCACCATGTTGTGCGAGCATTTCGCAAGATACCAGTGAAACCGCATATCCTCGATCAGGTAATCCTCCCCCGCCTGAATCCTTCTCCGCACAGCATCGCAGTACTCCGTCAGCCGTTGGGCCTCCTCCTCTGTGCGGTTCCGGGCAGCCAGCTCCGCGATCGCCGGCTCCAGCATCAGCCGCACGTCCGTCAGGTCCAGCGCCAGCTGGATCCGGTCCTCAATGGCATCCAAGCCCAGCGGATCGGCTTTCAGCGGCATCAGCGATGCCACATAGGTACCGGAGCCGTGCTTGACCCGCAGGACTCCCCGGGACACCAGCAGCTTCACCGCTTCCCGGATCGTTCCCCGGCTGACGCCGAACCGGTCCGCCAGCTCATATTCATTGGGCAGCTTTGCGCCCACCGCCAGACGTTCATCCAGAATATACTGGAAAAGATGGTCCTCAATACGCTCTGTCAGCGCTTGGTTTTTAATATTGGTCAGCCCTGCCATCATTCGCTCCTTTTAGAGAAAGGGTCCACTCGTGCGTTCTGTTTCCCTTGTATTTTACCATACTCATATGGGGAAAACAAAGAAAAATTCAACGGTCAGTTCACCGTTTTGCATCTAGAATATGGTGATCTATCCGCAGGTGCAAGCAGCGGTGCGCAAGGCATCCACCGCCGCCTGTGCGGTGTTTCCCACGGCTCACGCCTGTGCGCAACAGCGTCTGCACGAAAAAACGGCCGACAGTTTGACTGCCGGCCGGGAAACTCTATATGTTTACCGCCCTCTTAACGGGCAGTGATTCACTTACGCCTCTGCCGGGCAGTCCGCCAGAGCAGCCTCATCGGCGATGACGATGACATCCCGGTGGAGCTGCAGGATCGACGCCGGGACCTGAGGCGTCACGGGGCCGAAGAAGCTGTTCCGGATGGCCTCCGCCTTGTCCGCGCCGCTGGCGATCAGCAGGACCCGCTTGGCCTGCATAATGGCCTGCATACCCATGGAGTACGCCTGCCGGGGCACCTGCGCCTCATTTTCAAAGAAGCGGGTGTTGGCGGCGATGGTGCTCTCCGTCAGGGTCACCTGATGGGTGCCGCAGGCAAAGCAGCTGTCCGGTTCGTTGAAGCCGATGTGGGCGTTGCGGCCGATACCCAGCAGCTGAAGATCGATGCCGTTATGCTCCTCGATGATCCGGTCATACCGGGCGCACTCCAAAGCGCTGTCGGTCTGGGTGCCGTCCGGCAGGAAGCTTCTGTCCGCCGGGATATTGATATGGTTAAACAGATTCTCCCGCATGAAGCGGCGGTAGCTCTGGGGATGGTCCCCGGACAGGCCGCAGTATTCGTCCAGGTTGATGGAAACCGCCTTCCCGAAATCCAGCTCGCCCTTCTGATACCACTCAGCCAAATGGCGGTAGGTGCCGATGGGGGTGGAGCCGGTGGCAAGGCCCAGCACGCTCTTGGGGTTCAGGGACACCTGCGCGGCGATGATGTTCGCCGCCTTCAGGCTCATGTCATCATAATTTTTCGCACAAATCAGTCTCATAGGACCTCCTTCACAAACTTCCGATTTTCCGGTTGTATTTCTCTCACGGACAATTATAGGGGCCGCGCCCGTTCCTGTCAATACGGCGTTCATCTGCCGATACGGCCATTTCTGCGGCGCTTCCCCCTCTTTCCCCGGCTATTGACAAGCTCCGACCTTTCTGCAATACTCATCTTTAGCTGGCGGAGCTTCGGCATCCGCCGGATCGAATGGGAGGAAACATGTTGAAACAAACTGGGTATCCCCGGGAAGCGCCTCTGCTTCCCGCTATTCTTCGCTTTTCCATTCCGCTGATGCTGACGGGGATCTTACAGCTGGCGTACAACACGGCGGACTCCATTATCGTGGGCCGCTATGCGGGCCACGCTTCTCTGGCGGCCGTCGGTTCCACCACCTCTATTATTTTCCTCATCATCACGCTGTTCAACGGCGTCTCCATCGGTGCGAACTACATGGCCGCCCGTGACTTCGGCGCAAAGGATGCACAGGGCCTGTCCCGGACGGTGCACTGCGCCGTCTTGCTAAGCGTTATTCTCGGACTGCTGGCCTGCGTGTGCGGGCTTCTGCTCTCCACCCCCCTGCTGCGCTGGGCGGACGCCCCGGAGGACGTTCTGCCTTTGTCGGTGCTGTATCTGCGAATCTACTTCTTAGGCGTCCCTGCTCTGGTGGTCTACAACTTCGGCAGTGCCCTGCTGCGGGCGGTGGGCGACACCTTTTACCCCCTGCTGTTCATGATCGTCTCCGGCGCGCTGAACGTCGCGCTGAATCTGCTGTTAGTGGTGGTCATCCCTCTGGACGTGGCCGGCGTGGCCATTGCCACCTCCGTCTCTCAGCTCCTCTCCGCGGTGCTGGTGACGGTCCGCCTGTGTACCTTCCGGGGGCCGTGCCGTCTGGACCTGCGGAAGATCCGGCTGTATCCGGACCGGACGGGCCAGATGCTGCGGCTGGGCTTCTCCGCCGGGCTGCAGGGCGTTATTTTCTCCGCTTCAAACGTGATGATCCAGTCCGCCATCAACTCCTTCGGCTCCGTGGTCATGGCAGGCAGCTCCGCCGCCTCCGGCATTGAGAACTTCATCCACACCGCGCTGAACACCTTCTACCAGTCCGCCATCACCTTCACCGGTCAGAGCATGGGCGCTTCCGATCCCCGCCGGGCCGTGCGGGTCTTTCAGATCAATCTGGCCCTGACAACAGGGCTGGGCATTGTTCTATGCGCATTGGCCCAGATCTTTCAGGTCCCCCTGCTGGGGCTGTACGTCCAGTCCTCCGATCCGGCCTACGACGCGGTCATCGCCGCCGGTGTGGTCCGGGTGCTGGCCCTCAGCCGGTTCCAGTGGGTCGGCGGCCTGATGGAAACGGCCTGCGGCACCCTCCGGGGTCTGGGCCACTCCATGAATCCCACCGTCACCACCCTCATCGGCGCGTGTCTGCTGCGGGTGGTCTGGCGGTACACCGTGTTTGAAGCGGTGGGCACCGTGGAGAGCATGTACTGGTCCTATCCGGTCAGCTGGCTCCTGACTTTCCTGATCCATTTGATCTATCTGGAGCGTGACCGCCGCAGGCTGATGGCGGAGAACACGGCCGCCCGATAAGCAGCGGCTCCCATTCCGGATTTTTATATTTCTCATAAGAGGAATTGCGTTTTGGCAAAACTACTTTTTGTGTGTCATGGCATTATTTGCAGGAATCTCTAAAATCCCCTGTAATATCAAGGTTTTTCAGGCTTGAAGGTAGTGCTACTACACCACTACTACACCAGTGAGTCTCGATGTGACAAAAATTTTGAGATCGAGGTCAAGTTTATAGATAATATCTTACCGGACTTCATTTTCGATGGAGTCCGGATTTCTATATCCAGAAGCAGCATTTCCTGTGTCGGCAAAAAGTACAACAATTTCGTTTTGAATGCTATTGATATTTTTGCCGATGGCATGGTATACTATGTAATAGATTAACGTGGTTTTTTGATGGATTTTATGGTGGAGGATCATGGATGCGATATCTTTCAGTTGCTGAAATAGCGAAAAAATGGGATGTGTCCGAGCGCAGTGTTAGAAATTACTGCGCCCAGGGGCGTGTGAACGGTGCGTTTCTTACCGGCAAGACATGGAACATTCCGGAAAACGCAGAAAAGCCGGAGCGTACCAACAAAAGAAAAGATAAACCGACTACTCTGTTGGATATTCTGAAAGAACAGAAGGCAAGTAAATGTTCCGGTGGGATCTACCATAAAACACAGATCGAATTGACATACAATTCCAACCATATGGAAGGAAGCCGCCTGACACACGATCAAACCCGATATATCTTTGAAACCAACACCATCGGCGTAGAAAAAGAAGTGCTGAATGTGGATGACGTGATCGAAACAGCAAATCACTTCCGCTGCATTGACATGATTATTGATCATGCAAAAGCAGCTCTGACGGAGAAGTTCATCAAAGAACTTCACTTGGTTTTGAAAAACGGCACCAGCGATTCCAGAAAAGATTGGTTTGCTGTTGGCGAGTATAAGAAACTCCCGAATGAAGTCGGCGGCAGAGATACAGCCCTTCCGGAAGAAGTTGCCGATAAAATGAAGGCCTTGCTGACGGAATACAACGCCAAGGAAAAAAAGACTTTTGAGGATATTCTGGACTTCCATGTGAAATTTGAGCGGATTCACCCATTCCAGGACGGTAACGGTCGTGTGGGCAGATTGATCATGTTTAAGGAGTGTCTGAAATACAATATCGTTCCGTTCATCATTGAGGACGATCTGAAGATGTTCTATTACCGTGGATTGAAGGAATGGAACAATGAAAAAGGCTATCTGACAGATACCTGCCTGACCGTACAGGATAAGTATAAAGCATATTTGGATTATTTTAGAATTGCATATTAAGCAAGAAGTGAGGTGCAGCTATGTCAGCAGAAAAGAACTGGCAATTTGAACTTGAAGAATCATAAAAAATTCATGCAATAAATCGTCCTTTCCGTGCATTACACGGATGACAGGAGATGGAAGCCTATGCTCAGTATGCTGATGACAACCGAATATGCTCCGGCAGAGGATCAGCACGAGCTGCAGCAGTTGCTGATTCACATTGCCGGCGGTGAGCGTGAAGCACTGGCGGAGCTGTATCAGCGCACGAGATCGGCGGTGTACGGCTTAGCGCTGTCGTACCTCAAAAACGCGCACGACGCACAGGATCTCACACAGGACGTCTATGTGCAGGTGTGGGACCGCGCGGAACAGTACCGACTCATCGGATCACCCATGGGCTGGCTGCTGGCCGTGTGCCGAAATCTCTGCCTGATGCGCCTGCGGCGGGAGGAACGCCATGCCGCCCTCAGTGAGGAGGAATGGGACGCCATTCCCGCGCGGGAGTGCGGACTGGACGCCGACGAGCGTGCACTGCTGCAAGGCGCATTGGCAAGCCTCACTGACGAGGAGCGGCGCGTCGTGCTGCTCCACGCCGTTACGGGCCTGAAGCACCGGGAGATCGCGGCGCTTCTTGAGCTGCCGCTTCCCACCGTCCTGTCGAAATATCACAGAGCATTGAAAAAGATGCGCAGCTTTCTGGAAGGAGATGACGCCCGATGACCAATGAAAAAATGGAGCAGAGGCTGGCTGCGGCCCTTGAAAAGACCGCGCCGGATGATGTGAACGGCGTTCTCTCCCGCTGTGAAGAGCGGAAAGGAACGGTAATTCCCATGACAACAAAGAAAACGGCAAATAGAAAATGGACATCGCTCATTGCCGCCTGCCTTGCTGTAATGCTGCTTGGCGGCGGAGGCGTGTTCTACCAGCGAGCGAACGCGGTGGCGTCCGTGGTGTCGCTGGATGTGAACCCCAGCATTGAGCTGAAGGTGAACCGGAGCGAAAAGGTGCTCGTCTGTACGCCGCTCAATGAGGATGCAAAAGCCATCCTTGCGGATATGAGCAATGGAGCTGACCTCAAGGGCGCAAAGCTGGATGTGGCGGTAAATGCCATCGTGGGAAGTCTCGTGCGCAACGGTTATCTCGACAGCATTTCCTCCGCCATCATGATCTCGGTGGAGGACAAGGATACCGCCCGTGCGGAAAAGCTCCAGCGTGAGCTGACCAGCACCGTGGACGGCGTGCTGCAGACGAGCGAAGCAAAGGCCGCCGTCCTGACGCAGACGCTCACGCAGGACGCGGGGCGGGAACAGCAGGCCCGGGAAAACAACATTTCCACCGGAAAAGCGGCGCTGGTGAACCACGTGCTCGCGCTCAACTCCGCACTCAAGTTTGACGAACTGGCAAAGCTCTCGGTCGAAGAGCTCAAGGACCTCGCCGAGGCGGGCGCGCCCGCCATGCCGATCGGCAAAGCTGCCGCCGCCTATGCTGCGGAGCAGTATGCCGGAACAACGGCGCTGGATTCCGTCACAGCGGAGGTCGATTCCGAACTGGACGAATTTCCCGCCCACTACGAGGTGGAGCTGCACACGGCATGGGGCGAGTTCGAGTATCTGGTGGATGCTTACACGGGAAAGGTGATCAGCGGACAAAAGGACTTGCTGACCACTGCTTCCACGCCTTCCACGCCAAATGTGACAACGAAGCCCTCTGATCAGAAGCCCGATCCGTCCGGAACAGCGCAGGACATTGGCTACGCCAAGGCAAAATCTATTGCCCTGAATCACGCAGGTGTGAGTGAAAATGAAGCGTATGACATGGCTATCGAACTGGACAATGAAGATGGAATACTCGTCTACGAGGTCGAGTTCAAATCCGGCAATATGGAATATGACTACGAGATCAACGCCGCCACCGGCGCGATCCTCAAGCATGAGTCGGAGTTGGATGACTGACGCGCAAAGCACTCCAGTAAAGCATATTTGGATTACTTTCGGATCGTGTATTAGGCAAGTCGATTTTTAAAACATCAACCGCTTACCCGCGGCATACACAGCAGGTGCCGAAGCCGCAAACCCACATCATAGAATCCGTTTTATAGGTTGAAAGGGACTCCCTTGACCGCTTTTGCAGTCAAGGGAGTCCACTTTACATATATTGCGATCACTTCTCCGCGTACAGCCGCCACAGGAACGTCACGATCTGCGCTCTCGTGCAGCCGCTGCCGGGGCTGAAGGTGGAGCTTGTTGTGCCGTTGGTGATGCCGTTGTCCGTGGCCCACTTCACCGCCTCGGCGTAGTAGGCGTTGGTGGCCACGTCGCTGAAGGCGGGCATGCCGTCGGCAGACGCCTTGGATGCCCGGAACAGGAAGGTCATGCCCTGGGCCCGGGTGCAGGTCGCGTCGGGGGCGAACAGGCCGTCAGCCGTGCCGGTGGTGATGCCGTTCTCAATGGCCCACGCCACCGCCTTCTCATAGTAGCTGCCGGCGGCCACATCGGTCATTCCGGCTGCAGTCCCCTTCGGTTCAGGAGAACCCGCCGCCCGCCACAGGAAGGTAACGATCTGGGCCCGGGTGCAGGGCTGATACGGTCCGAAAAGGTCATTGCCGATGCCGCCGGTGATGCCCTTCTTCTGCGCCCATTTCACGGCTTCGTAGTAATACGCATCGGTGGGAACATCCCGGAAGGGGCTGATCTTCACTTCCTCCGTGAATGCAGCCTTGACCTCCACCTTCCCGGCGGGCATGATGAAGGTGAATTTGCCGTCGCCCTTGTCGGTCAGTTCAAGCTCCTTGCCGTTTTTGTCAAACACCTTGAGGCTGTCCAGCTCGTAGCCCGCATCTGGCTTCACCGTGACGGTCACGCGGTCGCCCTGGCTGGCGTTCTTCGGGCTGACGCTCACGCTGCCGTTTTCCGTCTTATCCGGAATTCCGACGGCATAGCGGGGATCAGAGTCATCCCGGCCGGACGAGGGCGAACCTCCGTCCCTCGACCAGTTTGCCGTGACGGTCACGCTGCCGTCCGGCATGGTGAAGGTCGTTTCGGCGGCGTTGGCATCGTCAAAGGCAACGCTGCTGTCGGCCGTCCAGCCGTTGAAGGTGTAACCGCTGCGGCTGCCTGCGCGGACGGTGACAACGCTTCCCGCCGCATAGCTTCCCGCACCGGAGACATCCGCATAGCTGCCGTTCACAGTGACGGCATACCGGGTCTGCCGGGTGATCAGCGCCAGCTGCGGTGCGGATTCATTGCCCGCGCTGTCCTTCGCCCGGAGATACAGGGAGGCGTTGGTTTCTCTTTCGTCCTCCAATTTATCGTAAATGGCAAAGCTGCCGTCGCCCGCAGCCTGTGTGCGCCCATTTTCCCCATAGAGGATCTCGCTGCCAGCATCCGCCGTGCCGGTGATGGTGTACTCGCCAGTGTCCCGATCAGCGAAGAACACCGGGTCGGAGAGGGTCAGCACGGGGGGCGTTTCGTCGCGGCTCACCAGCAGGAACACACTGGTTACGTCCTGCCCCTTCGTGCCGTCGATCTTGAGCATCAGGCTGCCGGTGAATTTGGGGATTTGATACCCTGTGCCATCGGCGTTCGCTGCGATCTCGCCGCCGGTGGTCATGTCCATCCGCGTGACGGTGATGCTGTTTGCGCCGTCTGCTGTCACGGTGAGTGTGCCGGGATTTTTGCCCACATAGGCGTGGTACACGCCGTTCTCGTCCGCACTGACGGGGGTGCCGTTCACGTTGAGCGTCATAGTCAATTCCTGGTACTTCGGTAGGAATACGTCGGAGGACAGTTTCTCCGTGCTGTAATACTTCGCGGTAAGCGCCTTTGGGGCGCTGGTTCCCCCGCTCCCCGCAGTACTGCCCTCTGTACCCTCCGCGGCGCTTGTCTCCTCGCCTTCCATGGAGCCGGTCTCCGTGCTCTCTGTAGAGCCCGCCCCTGTACTCTCCGTGAAGTACGGCACCTCTCTATAGGCGCTCACGCCGATTCTGTAGTCCTTGTCCGCCTCGAGATTTTCGGCGGGAACGGACACAGCAGAGTTCTCTCCGCTGGCCTTAACGGCGTTTCCGCCCACGGTCAGCGCCATGTTGATGGAGTTATCCAACTGCCCATCTTTGGATTTTTTGAGGTCATAGCCAAAGCCGGTGTCCTTCCACTCGTTGCCGTCTTTCTGATAGACCGTCACGCGGTAGCCGCCGGCGTCGTCCACCTTATCCCATGCAGCCTTCATCACCTCGTTGCCGACAAAGGTCAGCGTAACGTTTGCCGGAGCAGCAGGCTGATTGCTGTTCGTGTAGTCCACCGTGGTGTCAGACTGCCAGCTGTCGATGGCGGCAAGGGCGTTCACAGTTTTGCTCGCTCCGTTCTCGGTGACCTCAACGCTCTTTTCCGTCATTAGGAAGGAGGTCACATAGTACTCGCCCGTGGGCGCGCGTGTGCCGCTGGGGGAAACAGTGACGGAAATGAAGTTGGAATCTGTCACAATTTGCTCGTCGATCAGGTAGTCCGCGCCGCCCTCTTTCTCGGCAAGATAGGTGCGCAGGGTATACTCTGTGTTCATTTCGGCGTATTCGACCTGGCCGGTTACCTCACCGCTATGCAAGCTCAAATCCAGCTTTTCAAACGGTGTAACGGTAACTCCCTTAGATTTCTCCCTTACAAGCGTAAGGGAGTCTGTATTGACCTCATAAGTCCCGCCACTCTTCAGCCGCAGCAGCACCACGCGGTATTTGTTTCCGTCTACATTCTCGATAAGGTCGGTGCCTGCGTTGATCTCCGCGGTGGGATCGATCTCACCGTCCTTGCCTACCCAGTTGATGTCGATGCGGTTGGACTCATCTTTTTTCGTAACAGACAGGGTATTCTGAATTTCCTCCTCGGTGACCGTGTTCTCAAACGCCAGCAGGATATACGGCGTTTCGTCCGCAACGGCTTTTACCGTGATCTCCTTAGAGTTTCCGCCGCCGCGGGGCTCCGCATCAAGCGGGTCCGCGGCCAGCATAACTGCAAACTCCTCCCCGTCCTCCAGAGAGATGGCCTGCACCACCGGCTCAACGCCCTTACTGCTCCAGTCCCATTCCGGGAGTTTTGTGATCAACGCCCCCTCGATGCCCCAGCCCTCCTTGTAGCGGAAGTTGGTTTGGAGGACCTTCGGAACGAGCACCCACACGCGCACGCCGAACAAGCAATTCTGCGTCTGAGCCATCGCGCCGAGGTAGGCATCGATATTATTAAGCGCCTGCTTCATGCCCTCGCTGACGCTGACGTTGCTAATGCGAGCCGTGGTCTGTCCGCCGATGATCAGCTGAATATCCGTTTGCGACAGCTTTGCCCCTCTGAGGCAGGGGATAAAGAAATTACTGGGGATCTGCAAGATGCCCTGCACCTTGCCGTTGGCGCCGATGCCGAGATACAATCTGTTCTGGTCCTCATTCACGCCGCCGAAGGCCCCCAGCTCGATGGAGGATTTCAGAACGATCACATCAAGCTTTGACTCGGCAGATTGAGCTCAAGCGCCTCCGAGCCGACGAGGTAGACGCCCGTGTAGGGCGTGCCGTTATAAGTCCGCTCCTGCCCGTTGAGCTTGAGGGCGTAGCCAAAGCTATCGATGATGGATAACTTCGCGCCTACAATGCCCACGTCACTTGCCGTGAGGGAGATCTCACTCGGGCCGATCACCACATCCCCCGTGCCCTCGATGAGGTGGAGATAGGTGCCCGTCAGCGTGCCGCGCAGCTTGATGGGCGGAATGGCGAAGTAGTCGCCGTTCACCGTTTTTGCCAGATCCATGAAGCCCGCGCCGCCGCCGTTGAGCTGACCAACGGGAATGGGCGGAATAAGGGGGATGCCGGGGCTTGCCTTGACATAGAAATACAGCGTGTTGGGCAGCAGGCTGCCGTCCTTTTTGCTGCGCGTCAGCTCCAGCTCCGCCTTGGTCTCAAAGAGGTCAAAGACGTTCAGCTCCAGTTCAAAGGCGTAACGCTTGTTGCCATTGAAGGTATTGACCTCGCCCTTGACCTTGGCAAGCTCCAGCGACAGCATTTTTTCGGTGTCAAAGCTGCCTTTCGCGTGGACGCCGTTGACCTTGAATTCATTCCCCTTCAAGCCGTAACCCAGCTTTTCCAGCGAAAATTCCGCGCCGTCGAAGATGGTCTGAAAGCCGATCTCGCCGCTGAACACAAGGTTTCCCGCCGCGTCGGCGGCGGCGTTCCTCAGCTTCACCGTGGCGTAGGGGATGTCTACATAGACGATGGCGGCGTTGTTTTCGGGGGCAATGCCAAATGTAAAGCCGTCCCTCGTGAGAGAAATATCCAGCTTGCCATCCGCGCCGCTTGTCGGCTGGTAGAATTTGAAGGTCGGCGCGCTCAGGCTCACGCCGTTTTGCTCCACGGTTCCGTTCTTGTGGATGACGAGCCTGCCGCCGCTGCCCCACGTCGCCGTGACGGAGGGAGACAGCAGCGCCGCCCCGCCGGTGAACTCAAAGAAGGTGCCGTCTGTACTCTTGTAATCGCCGTTGATGAGGGCGACGGGGTCCTTCTTGTACTGCCGCTTCAGCGCCGAGAGCGCCGCATCGTCCGCCACATGCTCCACCGTCACGCCGCCGTTGGGGAAAACGGCCAGCCGCTTGGCGTAGATGGCGGGATCGACCTTGTCCGGTTCACTGGAGATGGGCTGCGTCAGCTTCGTCAGGCTGCGGAAGCCCCAAAGGAAACGCAGGGAATTTGCGTTGCCATTTTCATTACCGAAATAAAAACCGACATCATTCCCGCACTCCACCCGGGTGTCGCCGGGGCGGCTGGCCGGCGTTACGCTGACCCATTTCGGCAGATAGGCCTTGATGGTGCCGTTTTTATAGTATTGCGACAGTCCCACAAAGGGATTGGCCCAGTTGTAGCCGTCCGTATAGACCTCGGTGATGTAAACGCCGTCCTTATCGCCCGACCAGGAATAACCCTTGGGAACAGTCTTTGTATCCAGATTCTCCACGGGCGCGGTGATGGTGGAACTTTCCGTGGTGATCGTGGGAGTCGTTCCATCTGACACATACGGCACCGTGGTGCGGCTGATTTTGATGGCGGGGCCGCCCGAAGCCTCCAGCATGGCCCGATGCCCCATGGAGGTAAAGGCATTGAGGTTATAGCCCCACGTAAACCTTGGATCACCCATAGCAACTTGATCATTTTCTTCGACGCAGATGCTGCCGACGGTCGTCAGCACGCCCCAGGTGTCGTCCTTCGCCGTAGGCCCGATCTCCTTGAGCTGCACGATCTCGTAGTAGACTGTCACCTGTGCGGCGACATGACTGTGGGACGACAGCAGGTCATACTCCGCCTTGATAGCGTTCGTTTTTCCATTTGGCGTTTCTGAAACAAAGGTCATGCTTTTCAGTTCCGTCACCACGCCCTCGGTGGTCGGTACGCCTTGATTATAGGTAGTGTAATTGCAGCGCGGCGTCTGGCTGTTCCACAAAAAATCCTCGTCAGGCTTCGCGGCGGGAACCACCGTAAGATAGGAATAGGTCTCAAGCAGTTTATGCAGCGTTACATGGACGTACCCGTTTTGCAGGGACAGGGAGCCGTCCGCCATCTTGACCTGCTTTACATCGCCCGCCCGGTAAATGTCCCCCGCAAAGGCCGCGGCCTCCACGGGCAGCAGACCCAGCAGCAGGCACAGCGTCAATAACAGGGTGATCGTTTTTTTCATGATGCGTTTCCCTCCTTGTCTGTCTCATTGTTCTTTTCTCGTTTCTCTCGCTCATGCAGGCGCATACAGACCACCGTCAGGACAGCGGCGGCCGTAAAGGACGCCACACCCACCAGCACATAGCCGCCTGCGCTGTCCGCCAGCAGCGTCGCGCCGTAGGCCCCCTGGACGGCGGCGCCGGGTGCCCCGCCGATGAAATGAGCCAGCGCGCCGGTCAGACCCAGAGCCAGTGCGGTACACAGGGTTCCCAGCCGCCGCAGCGCCGTCCGCTCCCGCTTTTGGATCAGCCGCAGGGCCGTCTGCTTCACACGCCGGACGCGCTCCGTGGTGTCATACATGCCCCTTCCTCCTTCCCCGAAAAAGTCCTTACACTCTGATAGGGACAAAAATGGAGAAAACTATGCACCAAAAATTGAAAAAATTTCAAAAAAAATCAGACCGTCCTGTCGGACGATCTGATGGAGGCTGTCGATAAAGCGGGAGATTTTCCGCAACGGAAAGGAAGGGTGTGCGCGGGAAACCCAAGAAGGGTGTCCTGCGCCATTGAAATCCTAAGTTTTCAGAACTTTATAAAAGTTCTGAAAACTTGCTCAGCGGGGCGAAAAGACTTTTTCGACACGCTGAATCAGACCGCCCGACAGGACGGTCTGCTGAGACTGTATTTACGCCTCGGCCTTCCGCGCCAGCAGCCGGAAGCACAGCGCCGTGGGCAGCGGGACAAAGTAGGCAATGAGCTGGGGCGTCCCCCCGGCGCTGACCAGAAGATTGTAGATGGCGTGGTAAATGATGGCCACGCACAAAAGCGCAAACAGGCAGGCCGCCCGCAGGGGACGGCTGTCCCACACAGGGCGCAGCGCACCGCCGTACACATTCCCACAGACCACGTGCATCGCACCGGTGCCGAAGCCCCGGATCAGCAGAAAGAGGATCTGGTCCGCGCCGTTCTGCGTGAGGAAACAGATGTTTTCAAAGGTGGCGAAGCTGGCGGCCACGATGACGGCGGCCAGCCGGAAGCGGGCAAACGTCGGCTCAAACACTGCCAGAAAGAACAGCAGCGGCAGCAGCTTCATAATCTCCTCCACCACCGGCGCAATCTGGGTGGCGGCATTGACGGCGTCCGCCTGATAAAGCCGGGCGAAGAAGGTGTTGAGATAGGCGGAGAGCAGACAGGCCCCCATCCCCGCGAGGCAGAACACCAGCGCGGCGCGCTGCCCCCGTTTTAAAGACAGCAGCGCCACCATCAGCGGGGCCGCCATGCAGACGAATACATTTTCGATATAGGTCACGCCTCCACCGCCTTTCGCACTGCGGGCAGAAACAAAAGCAAAACGAGGGTCAGAAGGAAATCGAACCAGAAGTAGGGATTCGTCAGGGTGTCGCTCACCCAGAAGCAGGAGGCCGTCCACAGGGCGTACTCCAGCGCTGTGAAGGCCAGCACCGTTCCGTGAAACCGGCGCAGCCGCCCGTTTTCCGTCCGTTTCGCCCAGACGAGCCCCCGCACAGCGCACCACGCCAGCATCATCGTCAAGCCGCACATGAGGACGTTGAGAAGCAAATCGCCGCGGGTGACGTACAGCAAGAACTGCGGCAGGCAGAACACCGGTGCCAGCCAGCATAGCCCCGTCCAGGACTGCCGCTCCCCCGCGTCGAGCAGCGTCAGCGTCAGGGCGAGCAAAAAGACATAGCTGGCCAGCCACGCAAGGTCGGAGACGTAAAAAACCTGCGGGGTCTCCTGCCGCAGCAGCAGGTGCAGCGTCCAGTAGAGGGTACCCAGAGCGAAGGTCCCGTAGAAACAGGTCAGCAGAAACCACGGCTGTTCGCGGCTTTTGAGATACGCCCGCAAAGCGGCGCAGAAGCCCGCCGTCACGGCGAGAAACTGCGAGAGATAGTCCCAAAACTCAATCATCGTGCCGCTCCTCGTCCGCCGAATCCTCCTCATGCCCCCGCAGGCGGACACACAGCACCGTCACGCACACGCCTAACGCGAAGGCCAGCAGGCCCACCACGAGATAGCCAAGGCTCCGGCCGCTGAAAATGCTGGCGGCCATGCCGCCGCCCAGTGCCGTGTCGGAAAATCCCTCCGTGATGCCGGGCATGACCAGCGCGAGGGAAACGATCACAACGAGACAGGCCGCTGTACCGGCGCAGAGGAGCCCACGGGCACGGCGGTGCTGCCGTTCCCGCTCCAGTTCCCTTGCCCGCCGCTTGGCCTCGGCCAGTCGTTCAGCCGTTGTACGCATCCGTGATCCCCTCCTGTTCCAGCCGCTTTCGCAGCGCGATTTTTCCACGGTAAATGAGGTCCGCCACCTGTTTTTCCCGCTTGCCCATGACGGCGGCGGTCTCCGCGTGGCTCAGTCCCTCAAAATAGACGAGGAACAGCGCCTCCCGGTAGTCCTCGTGCAGTTCCGTCATGCAGGTCCGCAGGAGCCGCGCCCGTTCTGCCGATTGCACGGCTTCCTCCACCAGCTCCCGCGCCTCCGGTTCCTCCGTCAGCGCGTCCAGCGAAAAGCAATTTCCCGCCCGCTTTTTGTGCAGCAGCCGCAGGGCCATGTGCCGCGCCGACTGGTAAAGGTAGGCGCGAAAGCCGCCGTCCTGGATGTGGGGCTTTTTGGCGATGAGATAGGCAAAGACCTCGATCATCAGATCCTCCGCCTCGTGAAGGTCGCAGAGGTAGCCGTCCAGATAGAGGGTCAGCTTGGTGCCGTAACGCTCCATAAGCTCGCCCAGAGCGTCCTCGTCACCGTCGAGATAGCGGCGGTATAATGCTTCGTCTGTCGTCATTCCGCCGCCTCCCTTCGCCGCGTTTTTCATGATTATAACACGCCCCATGCGCCCTTGTCGATAGAATTGATATACTCGAAAGGCTCCTGCCATCAGTTCCACGCCCCAGGTCGTCGCCGCCCGTGCCAGCAAAAAGCGGATAAAACGCTTGAAGGCCAATTCCGGTTTCTTCATTTCCGCATTGAACGTCTTTTACCTACCATCTCTTGACAGTAGGTAATCATTCTTTGCCGACGCGTAGCGTAACGAAACGTTCCGCTGTGTTGCGGCACAGTAGTCACAGGCAAAAAGGAAATTCCGCCCCTTTTCGGAAATTTGCCATTTATAATTTGATATATTTCCGAAACGTGTTAACATTCTTCCGAATGTTGGACATAATAGAATCAACAGATCATTTCAAGGAGGCAAGCAAATGGCTGACTTTATGTTTGTAAAAGATGCGGCTGCGCTTTGGAATATTGGTGAACGGCAAGGTTAGCGGGCTTTGCAGTCGCGGAAAGATTCCCGGAGCAGTAAAGCAGAGACGTTCTTGGATGATCCCGACAACTGCCGAAAAGCCCGCTGATCAGCGAGTCAAATCCGGAGCCTAAATGGAATGTCCATCTTCTTGAATTTCGATATGCTTATCTGCTGGAATTTCCAACGTAGAAGCAAGTCCAATATCTTCTGCCAAGGTAATGGTATTCTTTTCACCGGTAGCATTCTCGATCGCCGTCCGTAATTCCGCTTCTGTTGTAATCCCATTGTTTTCCGCCCATGCTGTCGGAACCAGCGTGAATATCATCGTCAGTGATAATAATATTGCAAAAATTCGCTGTTTCATCACTTTTACCTCCTATATTTCCTTCTATTTGATCCGCTTCCGCGGGTTTAAACAAAAAAACAGACGCCTTCAAGACATGGTTTTACCCATACCTGAAAGCACCTTTGCTTTATATTCTGCGGACAGCGCAAGGCAGCAAATGCCGCTTGCTCTGTCCTGGCCTATTCTATTTTTCGGAGCTTGCCGGAGCATCATGCGCATCAGAACCTTTGGAGGGGTCAGCGCGGAGCTATGGAACCAGGGGGAATGGCGGCTGTCCGCCGTTGGCAGCTGGCTGGCCCGGAGGGCCCCGTAGCTTTGCGTCGCCGGCTTGCGCCGGGTTTGCCCATAAATTTTACATAAAGAAAGCAGCAGATTGCTCTTTTCCAGTCAATAGGCGTTTTTTATAAAATTCAACCGTTTTCTTTGTGTTTTTCGAGCCTTTTTCCGCTCAGAAATCACGCTTGCGCTCCCCGCATGGTGCGGGAATCCGCCGTCGGTCCTCCCGGCTTCTGTGCTCTTTACACCCAAATGCCGGAGGCCCTCCTTGGAGCAGCCGCGTACCCGCGGCAAAGTCCCGTCGATTTTCATTGCCATACCGATGGAACCGTGGTATACTATTCCCGTTGAAAAAACAAAACGAAGGAGAGATGACCATGGATCCCATCAACGAGATCGAGTTGGAGGACTGCCCCGTATGCCGCGGCGCCGGTTATATTGAGGACGAGCAGGGCTGGTGCATGTACGCATGCTGCCTGAACTGCGGCACGGAGACCGCCCACGTCAGCTACAAGACGCCGGAGGAGCGGCTGGAGGCCGCCCGTCAGGCTGCCTACCTGTGGAACATCGGCAAGGTGATCCACAACGGCATGTGTGACTGATTCCCACGCAAAGAACGCGCAAGTGAGAACACTTGCGCGTTTTTCCTTTGGCTGATACAATACAGAAAAAAGCTTCCGGGAGGAACACAGTATGATTCGTGAGATCTGCAGGGATGAGACGTTTCTCGCCCAGAAGGCCGCCCCCGCCACGGCGGATGATCTGGCCACAGCCCAGGACCTGCTGGACACCCTGACCGCCCACAAGGACAGCTGCGTGGGCATGGCGGCCAACATGATCGGCGTTTGCAAGCGCATTATCGCCTTTGACAACGGGGGGACGTACATGGTGATGTTCAACCCCGTCATCGTCCGGCAGTCCGGGCCGTATGAGACCCAGGAGGGCTGCCTCTCCCTCTCCGGCGTCCGGAAAACGAAACGGTTCCAGACCGTCAAAGTACAGTGGCAGAATGAAAAATTCCAGACCCGGCTGAAAACCTTCACCGGCTGGACGGCGGAGATCATCCAGCACGAGATCGACCACTGCGAGGGGATTTTGATATGATTCTTTACTTTTCCGGCACCGGGAACAGCGGTTACGCGGCCCGGCGCATTGCCGACGGGCTGGGCAAGCCGCTGCTGTGCCTGAACGACCGCATCAAAGCCGGAGATACCGCCCCGGTGGAGACTGGGGAGCGGCTGGTGATCGTCACGCCCACCTACGCCTGGCGGATCCCCCGCATCGTGGAGGACTGGCTGCTGCACACGGAACTGGCCGAGGCAAAGCAGGCGTGGTTCGTCATGACCTGCGGCAGCGAGATCGGCGATGCCGATCGGTACAACCGCCGTCTCTGTCAGGCAAAAGGTCTCGCCTGCATGGGCACGGCACAGATCGTCATGCCGGAGAACTACATCGCCATGTTCAACGCCCCTCAGGTGGAGGAAGCCCGGCAGATCGTGGCCAGAGCGGAGCCGGACATAGACGGCGCGATCGCCGCCGTCCGGGAAAACCGGGCCTTTCCCCCGCCCCGGAGGAAGTTCTATGACCGTTTCATGAGCGGGCCGGTGAATCCCATCTTCTATTCCTACTTCGTGAAGGCAGCCGCCTTCACTGCCGGAAATGCCTGTACCGGCTGCGGACAGTGCGTCCGGCGCTGCCCCACCAACAACATCACCCTGCAAAACGGGAAACCCGTCTGGGGGCAGGACTGCACCCACTGCATGGCCTGCATCTGCTACTGCCCCGCGGAGGCCATCGAGTACGGCAAAAAGAGCCTTGGCAAGCCACGGTATCATTTTGAAGCGCTGTGAGGGGCTTCTGGACACGTAATTGCAGACTATGTGCAGGGCAGCCGCCCTGCGCATAGTTTTTATTGGAACGAAGCAGGCTATATTTAAGAGGTTTTGATCTCGCCTTTTCGCGTACTGCCGCCTCCGGTGCGAGTGGAGAAAATCGCGGCAGCTTCCCCCGGCAGTCAAACTTTTTTCTTGCATTTTTCCTCATTTTTTGTATCATAAAACCGTACACCATACACCGATATACAGCAGGAGGACTCTTTTTGACTCCGAGGTTTTTTATGAAACGCGATGACAAGCTGTTTTCCACTGGCGAGATCGCCAAGGCATTGGGCGTGACCCGCCGCATCATCCTCCACTATGAGGAACGGGGGCTGATCGAGCCGGATAAGCGGGATGACGCCACCAACAACCGCTACTACACCATCGATACCTTTACCAAGCTGCGGAGCATCCGCAGTCTGCAGAATCTGGGACTGACGCTGGATGAGATCCGGGACTACTACAACGATTCCACGGATCTGATGCCGCTCATTCGCCGGATGGAGGAAATGCGGGACCAGCTGAATCTCAATATCGAAAAACTGTACGAGCGGGCCAAGGTATCCTCCGCTCAGGTCAAGGAGCTGGAGCTGCCGCAGCAGCTCATATACCGCCGCACCTACCGCAGCAATAACGTGGCGGACAAGACCGTTCTGCTCCGCAACACGGCTCTGGAGGCCATGCGGGCCCACGGTACGGATATCACCCGGCGGATGTACTTCATCCAGTTCCCTATCGACCGCCCGGCCGAGGTGTCCTTCTGCGTGGCCGTTCCCCCGGGCAGTGAGGGAGAATATGTGGAGACCGCAGCGCCTATGCGGGCCATCTGCATCTATCACCACGGTGCGTATGAGGAACTCCCCGCCGTGGGCCGCCAGCTTCTGGACTATGCCAAGGCACACGGCCTGACGCCGCAGGGCATCCTGCGCCATACCTATCTGGAGGGGCCGCCCCAGCATAAGGACCCCGCAAAGTTCATCACTCAGGTCATCCTGCCAATCGTGTAATGGTATTTCGCACAGCGCCTATCTCCATACCCGCCAGAGTTGTCTCCGGCGGGCACCGTAAAATCAGGCTTCCGCAAGGGCCGGCGGTTCAAAACCGCCGGCCCCTCAGCGTGTCGAAAAAGTCTTTTCGCCTCGCTGAGCAAGTTTTCAGAACTTTATAAAAGTTCTGAAAACTTAGGATTTCAATGGCGCAGGACACCCTTCTTGGGTTTCCCGCGCACACCCTTCCTTACCGTCGCGGAGAATTTACCACTTTATCGACAGTCTCCCTATATCGCATCTGCGCAAAAAAAGTGCGGATCCCGCCGTCCGAGATCTCGATTTTTTTGCATATCCGAACGCCCGATCCGGCCGGGGCAGGGCGGCGCATTTCCCGCGTATTTATTTTGCACGAAATGGGAAAACCTCCCGCTCTTTTTTCTGCTGCAACTTTTACAAAAGATGAAACGCGGGCAAAAAAGCTGTTGACATTTGGCGTTCACCTTGCTATGATGCAACCAACAAAAACGCAATGACACAGAGTAGTAAGCAGGGCGATCCTCTCAGAGAAGTGCCGGTTGGTGCGAGGCACAGCGCGATCAAGCTGCCGAACTGGCTGTACAGCGGCTGCGTCGAATTGAAAGTAGATGCAGACGGGAGCTCCCGTTACAGTAGCAGGGATATGATGGTATCCCGTTGAGTGTGTTTCCAATACAGGGAACAAAGAAGAGTGGTACCGCGGAGGGTTTTCTGCCTTTCGTCTCTTCTGCCAACCGGCAGGAGCGACGAAAGGTTTTTTGTTTTTCCTGCCAACCATCGGACAACATTTGCAGGAGGAAGAAATCATGAAAACCAACACCAAAGTTCCCAAGACACCCTTCTTTGCCGCCTTTTCCGTCGGCGCGGTCCTGTTCTCCGCTCACGCAGGCGGCGGCTTCGCCACCGGCAACCAGGCCAACACCTATTACGTGGGTCTGGGCTGGACCGGCATCATCTCCGCCATCGCGGCCATGCTGCTTTTGACCCTTACCATGCGGGAGGCCATGATCATGTACAACTCCCGTGGCCTGACGAGCTACAAGCAGCTTTTTGAAACGCTGTACCATCCCTTTGACAAGATCGAATGGGCCTTCGAGGTGTTCTTCTACATCATGGTGCTGATGGCCGTCGCCGCCGCCATCTCCGGCGCCGCCTCCGCCCTGAACAACTACTTCACCATCAACTACTACATCGGCGTCGCCATTGTCGGCGTCATCGTCCTGATGCTCACCATCTTCGGCGCAGGCATCGTCCGGGCCGCCTCCACCTACATGGGCATGGCCATTCTGGTCACCGCCATCAGCATCTATGTCATCGGCATCTTCAAGAGCGACAGCAGCATCTTCTCCGTCCTCGCCGCCGACTTTGAGACCACCGGCTTCATGAATATGCCCAAGGCCATCCTCAGCGCCTTTACCTACGCTGGCTTCCAGTGCGTGACCCTCCCCACCATGATCGCCTGCGGCACCACCATGAAGAACAAGGCGGGCTGCGCCAAGGCCATGTGGATCTCTTTCGTGATGAACGCCGTCGCCCTGGTCCTCTCCGTGTTCATGCTCATGAGCTGGCAGAGCGTTTACACCGCCGTGGAGGGCGGCTCCACCATCCCCACCCTCACCGTCTGCAAGATCATCGGCATCCCCGCTATGGTGGCCGTTTACGGCACCTGCCTGCTCCTCTGCCTCATCTCCACCGGCGTGACCACCATCTTCGGATTTGTGGCCCGGTTTGAAAAGCTCCCCGTGTTCAGCGGCATCCAGTCCGCCCCCGTCCGCAGCGCCATCGTTTCCGCGTTCATCATCGTCCTCTCCATGACCATCTCCATGGCCGGCCTCACCAACATCATCAAGTACGGCTACGGCTACTGCGGCTATCTGGGCATCGCCGTTGTGGTGGTCCCCTTCCTGACCGTTGGCGTATACAAGAACCGCAAGTACTGCAAGGAGCACGTCTTCGCCAATGCCGAGGATGAGGAGGAAGCCGCTCCCGCCGTTCGCAGCAGTGTCCGTGCCAATCCGGTGACCGCAGACTGAGCCCGTCTCATCAACCAAGCGTTTTTTAAGAGGTGTTTATTATGCAAAAAGCTCTTTTTCCGGGATATACCGTAGGCCCTGACGCCTATGAGGATATTGTCAATATCTGCTCCGCCTATGGCAAAAAGGCCGCCATCATCGGCGGCAGGAAGGCGCTGGCCGCCGCGGAGCCTCAGATCCGCAAGGCGGTGGAAGGCTCCGGCATCGAGATCACCGGCACCTTCTGGTACGGCGGCGAGGCCTCCCGCGAAAACATGGATATGCTCCGGCCTCAGGTGGCGGACGCCGACATGATCTTCGCGGTGGGCGGCGGCAAGGCCATCGACACCTGCAAGGTGCTGGCCCACGAGACCAACCGGCCCTTCTTCACCTTCCCCACCATCGCCTCCACCTGCGCCTCCTGCACCAGCCTTGGCATCGTGTACCATCCTGACGGCAGCCTGCGGGAATACTCCTTCTCCAAGATCCCGCCCAACCACATTTTCATCAACACGGAGATCATCGCCAATGCCCCGGCCCGCTACCTGTGGGCCGGTATGGGAGACACCATGGCCAAGCACTATGAGTGCACCATCTCCTCCCGCAACGATGTGCCCGCCCACTCCGACGCTATGGGCATCGCCCTCAGCTCCATGTGCGCCGCCCCCATCCTCCGCTGGGGCAAGCAGGCCATGGCGGACTGCGAGGCCCACAGGGTCACCCCGGAGTTGACGGAGATCATCGAGGCCATCATCATCTCCACCGGCTATGTCTCCAACTTCGTTCAGGTGGACTACACCACCGGCATGGCCCACGCCATGTACAACGGCTTCACGATCCTGCCCACCACGGAGGAATACCACCATCTCCACGGCGAGGTAGTCTCCTACGGTATCCTGGTCATGCTCACCGCCGACAAGCAGTACGCGGAGCGGGACCGGCTGCTGGCCTTCAACCACTCCATCGGCCTGCCCACCCATCTGGCGGACATCCACGCCAGACCGGAGGACCTGCCCGCCGTTACGGAAAAGGCGCTGGCGGGCATCGACGTCCGGGTCTGGCCCTACCCCGTCGCCCAGCAAATGCTGATCGACGCGGTGATGGAGCTGGAGCAGGTCGGCTGATCCGGCAAGGCGGACCGTTTCCGTCAGAAAAAGTCAGAAAACCCCCGGAGCAACCGGTCTTGATCGACCGCTGCTCCGGGGGTCATCCTTTCATTTGGGGAGAGAAACAGCAGACTGAGGGAAGCGGCATGGGAGATCCCCCCTGCCCGCCACAAGAAAAAGCCCCGTCCGGCGCAATCACACAGATTCCTGCTTCTCCCGCTCGCTGATTTTACATTCAAAGCGGTCCTTGTTGGAATCCTGCGGGATGGAGGTGGGATAGCCGCCGCCGAAGCAGGCGGTGCAAAAGCCGCTTTCCGTATGGTCGGCCAGCTTCACCACATCGCTGAGGCTGAGATAGCCGAGAGAATCCACACCGATGATTTCAGCGATCTCCGCAATCGTGTGGTGGTTGGCGATGAGCTTGTTTTTGTCGTCAATATCCGTGCCGTAGTAACATTCGGACACAAAGGGCGGCGCGCTGACCCGCATGTGGATCTCCTTCGCGCCGGCCTTGCGCAGCAGGTCGATGGTGCGGCGGCAGGTGGTGCCGCGGACGATGGAGTCATCGATCAGCACCACGCGCTTGCCCTCCACTACGGAGCGGATGGGGTTCAGCTTGATATTGACCTCATTTTCCCGCATATCCTGCGTGGGAGAAATGAAGGTGCGGCCGATGTATTTGTTTTTGATAAAGCCCATGCCGTAGGGGATCCCGGACTGACGGGCGTAGCCCATAGCGGCGTCCAGACCGGAGTCCGGCACGCCGATGACGATGTCCGCCTGCACGGGATGCTCCAGCGCGAGGAACGCACCGGCCCGCTGACGGGCCACATGAACGCTGCTGCCGTCGATCACGGAGTCGGGGCGGGCAAAGTAGATGAACTCAAAAACGCACAGTCTCCGGGGCGCGATGCCGCAGTGGGATCTGTCGGACTTGACGCCGTTTTTGTCCGCCACCACGATCTCTCCGGGCAGAAGATCCCGCTCGAAGCTGGCGCCCACGGCGTCCAGTCCGCAGCTTTCAGAGGCGAACACCACGCTGCCGTCCTTCAGCCTCCCCATGCACAGGGGGCGGAAGCCGTGAGGGTCCCGGACGGCGATCAGCTTGCTGGGGGACGAAATGACCAGAGAATACGCCCCCACCAGACGGTCCATGGCGGCGGAAACCGCCTCCTCGATGGAACCGTGCTTCAGCCGCTCCTGCACAATGATGTAGGCGATGACCTCGGAATCAGTGGTGGTATGGAAGATCGACCCCTGGCTCTCCAGCTGGAGACGCAGCTCCTGGGAGTTGGTCAGGTTGCCGTTGTGGGCCAGCGCCATGCGGCCCTTATAGTGGTTGACCAGAATGGGCTGGACGTTGCGCTTGTTGTCCGAACCGGTGGTGCCATAGCGCACATGGCCGACGGCGATGTTGCCAAGCCCCAGAGAGCGGAGCCGCTCCTTGGGAAACACATCGCTGACCAGCCCCACGTCCCGCCAGGAGCGGAACAGGCCGTCATCGTTGACAACGATACCGGCACTTTCCTGCCCGCGGTGCTGAAGGGCGTACAGAGCGTAATAGGCTAACGAGGCCACATCGGTGGTGACATTGGAGCATACGCCGAATACGCCGCATTCCTCGTGGAGGTGGCGGTCATCGCCGGCAGCCGGAGCCGCCTTATCAAGATCCGTGCACGCCATAGATTTACTGGGCATCGTGATCCAGCAGGCGCTTCATGATCTCGGCGTAGGCGTCCTCAACGCCGCCCAGATCCCGGCGGAAACGGTCCTTATCCAGCTTTTCATGGGTCTTGGCGTCCCACAGGCGGCAGGTGTCGGGGCTGATCTCGTCAGCCAGCACGATGGACCCGTCGGCCACCTTGCCGAATTCCAGCTTGAAGTCCACCAGCGTCACGCCGCACTCGGCCCAGAACGCCTTCAGCACCTCGTTGACAGCGAAGGCATAGTTCTTGATGGTCTCGATCTCCTCTGCCGTGGCCAATTTCAATGCCAGCGCATGATAGGTGTTCAGCAGAGGATCTCCCAGCGCGTCATTCTTATAGGAAAACTCGATGGTGGGCTGATCGAACACGATGCCCTCCTCCACGCCGTAGCGCTTGGCGAAGGAACCGGCGGAGATATTGCGGACAATGACCTCCAGAGGGACGATGGAGACCCGCTTCACCAGCGTTTCCCGCTGGCTCAGCTCCTTGACAAAATGGGTGGGGATGCCGGCCTTTTCCATTTTGGCCATCAGGCGGTTGGTCATCTGGTTGTTGATGACGCCCTTACCGAGGATGGTGCCCTTTTTCAGGCCGTTGAACGCGGTGGCGTCATCCTTGTAATCCACGATGAGCAGCTCGGGATCATCGGTTTTGAATACTTTTTTTGCTTTGCCCTCGTAGATCTGTTCTAACTTCTGCATGTTCTGCTCCTCCTGCGCATCTGCGCATAAAAATGATCAAAAAAGTCAATTGGCCGCGTACATCTGCCGGTACGGGTTTTTGCTGTCCGGCGTCACCACGGTGAAAGGCCCGTCCATCAATGCTTCCGCGTCGCCGCCAAACAGGGTGCACCAGCGCTCCACCAGCGGCCGCAGAAGGGCGGTCTCCTCCTCCGTGGGGGGATGGGGCGTCACCTGATCCGGGAAGCGGATGGCGGAAACATCGCCTCTGAAAATCACGCGCCCGCCGTGCTGTCCCGTGCAGGGGAAATAACCGGCGGCGGGCTTTCCGTCCGTATGCAGTCCCAGCACCAGGATCGTGCCGCCTGCCTGATATTCCCCCAGAAAGCTCCCCGCCCGGCCGCCAATGACGATCACCGGCTGCTGGTCCTGATAGGCCTTCATGTGGATGCCTGCCCGATAGCCCGCGTTGCCCTGGACATAGATCTCGCCGCCCCGCATGGCATAGCCCGCCGTGTCGCCCACGCTGCCGCGGACCACAATGGAGCCGCCGTTCATCGTATCGCCTACGGCGTCCTGCGCGTTGCCGTTGACGGTAAGGGAGCCGCCCCCCAGATACGCGCCCAGGGCGTTGCCGGGGATGCCGTCGATCTCCACCCGGCGTCCGCTCATGCCCGCGCCGATAAACCGCTGCCCAAGGCAGCCGGTGATGCGGCACGACGGCCCGGCAGCCCGGATCGCCTCATTTAAGGCCCGGTAATCCAGACCCTTTGCTTGAATATCCATGAACTATCACACCTTTACTGTTTTTCCGGTGGATCGGGATTTTTTGCCGGTTACTCTCCGGCATGGGCCACACCCAGAATGGACAGCTCCTTTTCCGTCAGCCCCACGGCCCGCAGCATCAGCCGGTTGCCTCGCAGGGCCTCGATGGAATTGATCCCCATGCCGCCCATGATCTCCATGATCTCGTGCTTCCACGCCGTCATCAGATTGATGAGGCGTTCCGTGCCCTCGTCGGGGTCCAGCCGCTTGACCAGCTCCGGGCGCTGCGTGGCGATGCCCCACGCGCATCTGCCGCTCTGACAGGTGCGGCAGAGGTGGCAGCCCATGGCGATCAGCGCCGCCGTGCCGATATAGCAGGCGTCCGCCCCCAGAGCCACGGCCTTGACCACGTCGGCAGAGGAACGGATGCTGCCGCCTGCGATCAGGGACACCTGATTGCGGATACCCTCCTCCCGCAGCCGCTGGTCCACGGCTGCCAGCGCCAGCTCAATGGGAATGCCCACATTGTCGCGGATCCGGGTAGGCGCGGCGCCGGTGCCGCCCCGGAAGCCGTCGATGGCAATGATGTCCGCGCCGCCCCGCGCAATGCCGCTGGCGATGGCCGCGATGTTGTGGACCGCGGCTACCTTGACGATCACCGGTTTCCGGTACTGCGTCGCTTCCTTTAAGGAGCAGATCAGCTGCCGGAGATCCTCGATGGAATAAATATCGTGGTGGGGTGCCGGAGAAATCGCGTCGGATCCCTCCGGGATCATGCGGGTGCGGGAAACATCGCCTACGATCTTCGCCCCCGGCAGGTGTCCGCCGATGCCCGGCTTGGCCCCCTGCCCCATCTTGATCTCAATGGCCGCGCCGGCCATCAGATAATCCTCGTGAACGCCGAACCGTCCGGAGGCCACCTGGGTGATGGTGTTGCGCCCATAGCGGTAAAGGTCCTCGTGGAGCCCGCCCTCGCCGGTGTTGTAGCAGATCCCCAGCGCCTCCGCCGCTCTTGCCAGACTTTCGTGGGCGTTGAAGCTGATGGAGCCGTAGCTCATGGCGGAGAACAGCACCGGCATGGACAGCTCCAGCTGCGGCGTCAGCTCCGTGATCAGCCGCCCCTGAGCGTCCCGCCGGATGCGCTCCGGCTTCTTGCCCAGAAACACCCGGGTCTCCATCGGCTCCCGCAGCGGGTCGATGGGCGGGTTCGTGACCTGGGAGGCGTTGAGCAGCAGGCGGTCCCAATAGACCGGCAGCTCCTTGGGGCTGCCCATGGAGGACAGCAGCACGCCGCCGGTGGCGGCCTGCTTCCAGATCTCCTCCACGGCATCGGAGGACCAGTTGGCGCTCTCCCGCAGGGCGCAGCGGTTTTTCTCGATCTTCAAAGCGTGGGTGGGACAGTACGCCACGCACCGCTGGCAGTCCACGCATTTGCTCTCATCCGCCAGCATCCGGCCGTGGGTCTCGTCAAAGCGGTGAACGCCGTTGGGACATTGCTCCACGCAGACCTTGCAGTTGACGCAGCGCTGCGGATCCCGCACCACCTCAAATTGCGGCGGCACATAGAAATCTTTCATCAGTAAGTCCCTTCTTTCAACCGGACGATGACCGGCTCACCGCCCATGGGCGCCCATATATTCTCCGCGTCAGGCTCCATGACCCGGATGGCGGCCTCCTCGCTGGAAATGAACACGCGGTCATCCTTTTCGCCTACCACCATGCTCCGCAGCTTCAACCGGTCGTTCAGTGCCATCAGCCCGCCGGAAAAGCCGAGAATGATGGAGAACGGCCCCGTCAGCAGCAGGCTGGGAAACACCTTGCGGAGATACGTCAGCCGTTCCGCCTCCTGCGGCTCCATGTGCTCGATGGTGCTCCAGAAGGGAGCCGCCATCACGGAGGCCGTCTCCTCCAGCGTCAGTCCCTGCCGCCGCAGCAGGTAATCCGCGATGTACGCCATGACCTCCGTATCCGTTTGCAGCGTGCACTGATAGCCGAACATCTCCACGCAGCGGCGGTTGGCGTCATAAGATGAGATCTCGCCGTTGTGCACCACCGACCATTCCAGTAGGGAGAACGGATGGGCGCCGCCCCACCAGCCGGGGGTGTTGGTGGGATAGCGCCCGTGAGCGGTCCAGGAATAGGCGGCGTATTCCTCCAGCCGGTAGAACCGGCCCACATCCTCCGGGTATCCCACGGCCTTGAACGTCCCCATATTCTTGCCGCTTGAAAAGACATACACGCCCTGCAGCGCCGTGTTCAGATGCATCACCGTGCGCGCGACATATTCCTTCTCGTCGATCTGCAGCCGCGCCACGACCGACTGCAGCGGCGCGAGGAAATACCGCCAGATCAGCGGCACGTCTGTGATCTGCGGGACCTTGTGTACCGGAACAGGCTCGGCCTGCACGATCTCAAACCGCTCCCGCAGCTGCGCCTCACACGCCCGGCGGGCGGTATCGTCCTCAAAAAAGACATGGAACGCGTAAAAGTCCCGGTATTCCGGGTAAATGCCATAGGCCGCAAAGCCGCCGCCCAATCCATTTGAACGCTCATGCATGGGAACCATGCTCTTCATGATTCCCTCCCCGCTCATCCGCTCGCCCTTACGGGAGATCACCGCGGAAATCGCGCAGCCGGAGGGAATCCTTACCTGCCCCTCTTTCTTCATTCTTTTTCTCTCCTTTTTAACAATTAAAAAGGCGTCCATCTCCGCAGAGGAAGCCGATTCCTCTGCGGAGATGAACGCCATTGCTCATCCGGATTTTGAATTTTTTTGAATTATAGCACGGGCATCACCGCTTGTCAAACCCCTTTTCGGCAAAATTGACAAAAAACGCAAAACAGGATTGACAAATCCGGAAAACGCTCGTATAATGCCCACATCGAAGGCAAAGGCGTCTGAGAGAT
>ERZ826220.813-NODE-813-length-34955-cov-4.792350_pt1 | contig 34955 bp, 31 predicted proteins | sample MGYA00519927_ERZ826220 | MGnify/ENA primary metagenome ERZ826220 (study PRJEB31778, sample SAMEA3449225) | human gut metagenome | biome: human gut; feature: human-associated habitat; material: faeces | place: United Kingdom | collected 2010/2012 ... | reverse complement strand
TGCCGTCGAGGGCAGCACGGCCCCGGTGGCGTGCGATGGCATCGACAACAGCTGCACCCGCAGCGACCTTTGCTCGACCGTCAAGTTCTGGCGTGGTCTGGACGACGTGATCGAAAAGTACGTCGACGGCGTGACGTTGGCCGACCTGGCCGCCGTCCCCGAGATCAACTTTGACATTAAGCTGTAGGGCTGCAAATGACATCTCTCGACAAGGTGTATAAGCAAATTGAAGTTTTTGCTCGGGAATGTGACGCCGAGAAGGTTGTGCTGTTTGGTTCCCGCGCTCGAGGTGACAACTTGCCTAAGAGCGATATTGACATCGCCGTAGCAGGTTGCCGGGATTTCGGCCGGTTGTCATATTTGATCGAGGAGCGTCTTGATACTCTTTTAGATGTAGATGTCGTCAATCTCGACGAGTCCTTATCGCGTCAATTGCTCGATGAAATTGCCAGGGATGGTGTGATTCTGTATGAAAAAATATGAGAACTTTGTCAGCGCCTTGGCGAATCTTGAGGATGCGCCCAATCAGGATCTCAACAATGATTTTGTTCAGAGTGGTTTGATTAATAAGTTCAATCTTCAATTTGAACTGAGCTGGAAGCTCCTTAAGCGTCTGCTCGAGTATGAGGGCGCCACGCTTGCCGCGTCGGGGTCTCCTCGTGCCATCTTGAAGGAGTCCTACCGATTCTACGACTTTATTGATGAGGCGGCCTGGCTAGATATGCTCAAAGACCGCAATACGAACGTCCATATCTATGACAACAAGCTCGCTCAAGATTTGATTCAGCGCATCTTGAACGTATATATTCCCGCTTTTTGTCAGTTGAGGGACGGGCTGATGGAGCGATACGGCGAGCTTCTGATGGCGCCCGACGACCAGTTTGTTTAATTCCTTAAGTTTTCGCGGAGGGTTGTTGCCGTTTACCGAGAGGTTGTTGTGCAACAACGGGTGAGCTGCAATACTTATTTTTATCTTTGCAAACTGCACTTTAACTATACCAATGCAGGGAGGATCTTATGCAGCCCAAGCATTCTGCGATTGTCGCGGGCCTGACGCTGGCGCTTTCGTTTGGCGCCGTTACCGCACCCGCGCCCGCCGTCGCCGAGGAGCCCACGCCGGGCGTTGCCTCGGATGCCACCGATATTGATAAGGGTCTCTATACCCAGCAGTCCTTCTCGGGCGTGCTGAGGTCGGTCCAGGGCGTTTCGTTTGTTAACGTGACCCCCGAGATGAAGTACTTTACCAAGTACGAGAGCCATGGCAACTATAACCAGGGCTTTTCGTATGGCGACGGCTATAACGCGCTGGGTTATTACCAGTTCGACCGTCGTTGGTCGCTCATTCCGTTTATGAAGCAGGCCTACAACTACAACCCCGAAAAATACAGCATGCTCAAGGATGCGATTGATCGCGGCAGCGAGATTTCCAACACGAGCAATGCCATGTACGAGAACGGCCAGCTCACCGAGCTGGGCCGTATTGCGCAGGAGGCCTTCCAAGGTGCGTACAACACCGATCCTGTTGAGTTCTCAGCACTTCAAGATGCCTATGCGTATAACTCGTACTATGCGGTGACCGAGGCGTGGCTCAAGAGCGGCTTGGGCATTGATATTTCGGGCCGCGCCGACTGCGTCAAGGGCATGGTGTGGAGCATCACCAACATGTGCGGCACCGGTGGCTGCAGGGACTTTTTCCGCTGGGCGAATCTTTCTAACGGTATGAGTGATCGCGAGTTTGTGACGGCGCTTTCCAACAGCGTGGTCAATAACGTGGCGACCAAGTATTCGAGCCAGCCCCAGTATCATGAGGGCTGGAAGAACCGCTACCGCAACGAGCTGAAGGACTGCTTGGCTTATATCGCCGAGGATGAGGCTGCCGCTGCGACGCCCGTGCAGCCCGAGCCTACGCCGGCACCCTCGCCGACACCTGATTCGAATGACGACTCGAGTGACGATGCCAACGATGACAGGATGGATGCGCCCTCGACCGATACTGACGGTGATGGTTCTGCTGGTGGTACTACCAACGACGGCTCTACCTCGAACGGCTCCGATTCGAACGGCTCTGCTGCGGGCGATTCGTCTTCAAGCTCTGCCGGCAATACGGACAGCGACGCTTCTGGTTCGACCGGTGCTGGCACCTCTAACTCATCCACCGGCTCGAGCGATTCGTCCGCTGACACCGGCTCTAACAACGGCTCTGGCTCTGATGCAACACCTGATTCCGATGCTTCCAAGGACGACTCGAATAAGGTGCCGGACGCCCCCGTTGCTTCGCCGGACAAGAAGCCTTCTTTCTCCGTGCAGCTTGGTTCTACGCTGGGCTCTTCGCTGATGGCTGGCGTCAATAATGGCTCGACCCAGAACAAGGACAACTCTGATCAGGTTTCCACGGAAAAGACCGAGGCCGCAAAGGGCGACTCCAAGGGCAAGGCTTCCGAAAAGGCTGAATCCGATAAGGGTCCTAGCTCTGATGAGAAGGGCGACAAGTCCGGTCAGAAGAAGGACGAGAGCAAGACCGAGGGCGAAAAGAAACAGCCCGAAGACGACGACAAGAGCGGTGCTGACAACCAGGTCCAAGAGCAAAATGACTCCAAGACGGTGACCACTACAACCACGACGACTACAACGACCAAGTCATCTGGCGGTAACATGCCCAAGACGGGCGACCTTATCGTTATGGCGAGCCTTGCCAGTGCAAGCTTGGCCACACTGGGCGCTACGTCTATCGTAAGTGGTAAGCATAAGCTCGATCAGCAGAAGAAAGCTTCTGGGGAGGACGGCTCGGAGGAGTAGCCTCTTGGTTGCTAGATAACTAAAGAGTTGGGACGGGGTCCGGTGCGAATGCATCGGGCCCCGTTTTGTTGTGCAACGATTAGTTATGCCCCCTCACACCTCTTGTTGCTACCGTTGCCCGATATGTTCGCACGGCGTCGTCGGTACGCGCGAGGCGGTCATTACAATTGGCATCGTGCAGCGATTTAGGGGGAACGTTTTGGTGTCTGAACAGGCAAATGTTGATTGTGCTGCTGGCTTTGGCGTGCGCTTGATCGGCTGTGCCGACGATGCGGTTTTGCCCATTGGCATGCACGACTATGCGGAGGCCCTTGGTTGCTGCATGCTGGTTGACAAGACCATGTTTATTGCCGATGTGTTGGACTGCGACGCGTCCGTTGTGGTGTGCTGTCGACCCGAGGGTTTTGGCAAGAGCATGAACTTGTCGATGCTTAGGGCTTTTCTGGAGCGTCCAGCGGTCGGTCGCTCTGGTCAGCGTTTGTTTGCCGATGCTCAGATTTGGGATGCGAACGGCGGGCGCTATCGGGATGAGTACGCTTGCTATCCGGTGATATCGCTGGACTTTTCTGGCGTCGCGAGGCGTGGCCCCGCTATTGCCGGCGTCGTGCGCGATGCCCTTTCGGGCGAGTGCGCTCGCTTGTTGGCGCTCTTGGAGGCTCCGGATTTAGCTCGAGATAAGGTGCGTCACATCGAACGTGTCGCGCGTGGCGTGGCGAGCGCGGACGAGGTTGACTCGGTGCTCGGTGTGCTCATAGAGCTGCTGGAGGTTGCCTGCGATGAGCAGGTTGTATTGCTCGTTGATGGGTACGATGCGGCGTGGTCTCGCCGTGCGAGCGCGAGGGACGCTTCCGTCGCCGATCCGGCAGAACTACTTGACCGTGTGCTGTTTGACGCCATTGCCACTGCGCGCGATTCGTTGCGGCTGACGTGTCTGATGGGGGAGTGTCCCGGTCCTGCCGAAGCGGCGCTTTCTTCGCGCGGCTGCTCGTATTGTCTGACGACGCCGCTGTCGGCGTGGTGTGACCGATGTTTCGGTTTTTCGGATGCCGAGGTCGATTCTCTTTTGAATCATGCTGGGCGCGAGGAATACCTGGATGATGCGCGTGAATGGCTCGAGGGGTATCGGTTTGGCAGGGCCTATTGCTCGAGTCCAGAGCGTGTGATCGGTTTTCTGGGCCGAGGCTGCACGGCGCCTGTGCGTGCCGATCTGTATGGATATGTCGATTGCCTGAGTAGGGTAGTTGCCGGGTGGAATCTCGACCGCCTTTCGGTCTTGTTTGATTTGCTCGAGGCCCATGGGCGCGCTGAGGTCCCGCTTTGTTTGGGCACTGCAGAGCCAGATGTCTCGCCTGACGATGGCATGTGGACAGCGCTGTATCTGTCCGGTTTTCTCACGACGGATATGACTGAGGAGCCAGAGCATGGCGATCGCCTCCGTGCTTTGCGATTGCCCAATAACGAGCTTCGCCAGGCCTTGCGTCTAGTGATTATTGAGTGGTTTGAGTGCGCTGCAGAAGACATTCGAGACGTCGATGCGTTTCGCGACGGGCTGTGCCATGGGAACGAGGATACCGTGAGGCGGGCGCTAAGCCGCATCTTGGGAGATGCGGGAATCGGTGCGACCGACCCAGATACACCGCTGCCATATCACCTACTCTTGCAAGGACTCTGCTTTGGATTGCCGGGCTATGCCAATCCTGCTTCGAGGCGAAAGTGTGGCGCGGATCGCTGGGACATCCAGGTTTTTCCTACGGGCGCCGTGTTCGACATAGCCGATACGATCGGTATGCTGGGCGAGCGCCCGCTGATAACGATTAACTTGATGTATGACCCCGATGTGGATGCGCTGGGCCTGGAATTGCTGGCCGTGCAGGCGCTACTCGACATAGAGCGCGACGGCATCGACGAAATCCGTGTGCCGCGCCCCGGCGTGGGTCGCATGCGCTGGGGGTTCGGTTTTGATGGGCAGCATGTGGCTACGGTGTGCCAGCGGCTTTAAGCACCAAGGTGTTTCCGGCTTCCGTTACTCGGCGTCCTTCAGGGGCGGCATGGGCTTCCAGTTGGGGTCCTTGATGATCTTGCGGGCGTCCTTCATGCCGCGGCGCAGCGCCGGAATGCCGGTCTTAAAGCACTTGTCAACGGCGGCCAGGCGAATGAATTCCTTGCAGAAGGTCGCGGCGTTGCCCAGACGGAACAGCGCTGGGTGGTAGTCGCCGTAGATCTGCATGTAGCGTGCCAGATAACCGCGGTTGCGCATGATGTAGTAGCGGTTGGTGTCGCTCGTGGAGTTGAGTTGGCGCTTGCCGGCGATGTCCCAGTTGGAGACGGCGCGGGCGCGCTTGAGCACCACGTCGGCGACCACGGCGGCGGGGAAGTGCTGGCTGGCGACATAGCCGTAGCAGGCGTCGTCGCCATAGATGAAGAAGCGCGCGTCGGGCAGGCCGATCTTGTCGACAACGCGACGCGAGAACAGGCCGCCCTCAAAGCACAACTGGTTCATAGGACGATAGCCCTCGGGGCCCAAGTCCCACTTGGCGATGGGATTGGGGATACCAAGCGAAAGGATCAGCTGGTACTGCCAAAAGAACGCGCCACCGTCGAAGTCTAGGCGTGAGCCCTGGATGACGTCGTAGCGGTCGGTCCACTTGGCAAGGCGCTCGATGCCCTCGGGAATGACGAGCACGTCGTCGTCCATCACCCAGAACCACTGGACGCCTAGGTCGTAGGCGCATTTGGTGCCGGCGGAGAAGCCGCCCGCGCCGCCGCCGTTTTCGAGTTGCGGCGCGTAGATGACACGGTCGGTGCCGCCCTGCGCGTCGGGCTGCTCGGTGTCGATGCCCCACAGGCTGGCCAGGCGCTCGTTGAATGCGGTGCACATGGCCTCGGTCTCGCGCGAATTCTCGTTATCTACAATCACGATGCGCCAGGGCGCTGCCGTAAGCTCGGTCATGGAGTCGAACAAGTTGGCCAGGAGTTCCTGGCGCTTGTACGTAACGACGACGATGGCGAGCTTATCGATGGGAGCGGGAAGGGTTGAAGTCATGAACGAGAATATCCTTTCGCGTGGGCAGCGTATCGGCCCTGCGGAATTAACAACGTGTCCCATGGGACACGACTATTGTAAGCGTAGGCGGGCGCCCGCGGGTAATGTTCCGCTAATCACCAAGAACGTTTGCTACAAGCCTGGTTGACGTGTGGGCGTAGCGAGATTGCATGCGCGCATTGTGGTATTACATAGGTGCCGATTCCTGTGGACGCAATCTTTCTGTTTGGATGACCCGTGAATAAAACTCGTTTAACCTCCTTTGCCGATAGCCTCCCCATCAAGGCCATGTTGCTGTTTTTGGTTCTTCAGGTCGCATTTGTCTTGAGCAATACGGTGGCAAATTGTCTTCCGCGGTCCGTTATCGAGTCGCATGCGCAGGGTTCGGAGTCCTCGGCTCTGTTGTCTGACATGTATGTCTACGACCACCGTGTTGCAGCTGGTCCTGTTTGCTTTGATAACAATCGCTTTATCATTGAAGTCACACAGCAAAAGGACCAAGGTTCTCCGTTTAAGACGATGACCGTTGCCGAGATTGATGACGTTACGAAAGCCGGCGGGATTACGCATCAGCAGTACTACCGGTATTGGCATGGATGGCAGCTACTTACGAATGTCTGCCTGTATATTGGCGGTATCGATGTGGTCGTGGTGTCTGCGGCTGCTCTGGCGATTGTCGGCTCCGCTTGCGCTTACGTTGCCTTGCGGAAGCGGTTTTCAAAGCCAGTGACGTTGGGTTTCCTTGTAATCCTGTTGTTCTCGACCAATCTGTTTTTCAATTTTATCGGTGATCTACTGCTGTGCATCTCGTTCTTTGTGGCGCTCATCATGATGTCTTGTATGAGCCTTCGTTTGGAATCGGCTCCGAACGCACGGGCTTTTACAAGCCGCCTCGTCCTTTGGTCGATAGCGACGGGCGCCGTGTTTTCGTTTCTTGACATTTTAACGATTCCTGCCGCAGTTGTCGCCCTGCATTGCTTTTTCGCCTTCATTGCGCTCCCCGAGGGTGAGCGCCCCAAGCGCTGCGTCGTCACGATGATGCAGGCGCTCTTTGGGTTTGGGCTTTCGTTTGTGTTTACCTGGGCGATGAAATGGGTTGTCGCGGCATTTGTACTGGGTTGGAACGAGGTCTTTTCGAACGTTCTGGGCGAGATGGGCCTTTGGTCTGCGCATGGGGCTTCGTCACTGTTGCCCCAAGCTGACTGGCCTCAGATTTTGAAGGAGTTTTATTGCATGAGCCCGCAGCTGTTCGCCATTTGCTCAACTGCTGGTTATGCGATGATCTCGAACGTCGTTTGTCTTGTTTCGTTTGCTGCCGTATTGGTGATCTGGATTGCCGTATTCGTATGCTCAATACGGGGTGGCGCGCAAGACGGTCGCCGTCATAAGGTGTTGATCCAGTCGCTGCTCATGGTACTGCCTCTGGTGGTTGTTCTGGGTTATTTCGTTGTTATGCATGACCATGCGATCGTTCATATTCCGGTATTTGGCTGCAAGAACTGGGCGATTGTCTTTGCGATTCTATTTGCTTCGGGTGTAAGTGCACTTCGTGGCTTGCGGAGTCGGAAGGCCGCCTAGCTGCTCATGCGGGCCTTGATGGCCTCGACTACGGCTCTGCGTACGATATCCATGAGGAGCAGGGCAAGCGCGAGGCAAAGGCTCATAAGGATTCCGAGCAAAATGGCGCCGGCTGGATGAGGCTCTCCCGTTTGGATGCCTGTCGCCATGGTGTAGATTGCTTTGTCAAAGATGGGTCGCCAGACATTGCAGGTAAACGACTGTACGGCGTAGAAAGCGAGCGTTCCTGCGGCGAGGGACATGATTGTCTTGTCTGCAGCTGAGACTTCGTGGCGCGGCTGATGGAGCGCTGCGGCGGCAACGGATGCGGCGGCCAAGATAAAGGATATGACGGAAGTGGACTTGTAGGAGAGCTTCCAGAGCGCGTCGTATTGGCTGTTTGCCGATAGCAGAAGCTCGAGCGCGATGGTGACGGCAACGAGTCCGATGAGTGCGATCTTGGATTTTTGAGCGCCGGATGCGTTGCCGTGGCATTCGAGGACAAAGCGCATTTCTCCGGCTGCAATAAACGCGACCAGGTAAGTAACGGCGCTCATGAGCTTGTGCCACAAAACGATGCCGGCCGCTTTGTTTGCCGTCGCCGCGATGTAGCAGTTGATTCCAAATGTTGTGAGCACGAGGAGTGCTACGACAAACGGGGCCCTTATGCTGCCGATTTGCTGTCGTAACAACGCAATAACCGGGACGAGTAATACAGATGCCGCGTAGACCCAGATAAACTCGATGCCCAGCGTAAGCCAGCCAATCTCGTGCAGTGAGATTTCGGGCAGGGGATAGACGTACATCGAGACAAACAGACAAGCTGCGCAATAAAAGAGCGTGGGCAAGACGATCTTCTTGAGGCGCTCAAGTGATTTGAGCGTGAGGCCCCGCGCGGACGAACCGTTTTGGAGGGCGCGTACCGCCGAGGGAATAAGGAAGTACCCCGAGATCATAAAAAAGATCTCGTTGGCCCAACAGCCCAGCAGGTTAATGAATCCCGGTAGTCCCGAATAGGGGAAAGCCGCAAGCGATGCGTATTCCGGCACGCCGGTGCAGACGGCTTGGAAGGTCCATTGAAACGTGTGGAATATCGCAATCCCGGCGACCGCGACCAAGCGCAGCGCCTCGATGGAGGTATTTCTGCTTGCTTTGCTGCCCATCAGGCTATTTTCCAGCGCGTGCGTTGTACGAACCAAAGTGCGATGTGATCATTTTTAGAGTTTGCTTGGGCCCCTTGTTCCATACGTTATACAAGCCCTCTCCCACGAGGTCCTTGGCGTATGCGCAGTAGCTGATTTTAGGATTGGCAATGCCCATATACTCGGCATAGAGCCTTTTGGCCGCAGGGGTAACGCGAGGATTGGCAAATACCAGCTCTTGCGGCATGCGTTCGAACATCTTGTGGATGGCCCGCTCAATTTCGGGGTGACTGTCAATTCCTGTGTGCTCAATCATGATGCCCATATAGGTGAAGCCGCGTGTGATTTGCGGTGTCCAGACGGCGGGGTCGGTGACGTTGAGCCTCTCAAGAATATCGACCATGTCGTTCCAGCGATTAAACGGCATCAAGGGGTCACGCTTTGCCAGGGCGGCCGCCTTTTCGGGTGTTTCCTCGCGGTAGCAATAATACGGCTTGGGCCAGTAAGCGATGGCCTTTGCCTGGCAGAGCGTTTCGACGAGGAATGGATTGTCGGCCCAGCCCGCACCGGGGATTTCCTTAAACCAGATATTGTTTTGCATCAGGAAGTCGCGACGATAGATTGCCGTCCAAATGGACGGATGGTGGGCCAGCAGGTGTGGAGCGTCGTGAATGGTGAACGGTTGCCGAGGCGGTTTAATGCGACCGCGATATGCGCAATGTAGTTTGACCTCTTGGGGGGTATCGGGCTTGCGAATGATCCAATACGGGGTTTCAATAATATCGAGCTTGTTCGGATCGCCAAATTCGCGCTTGGCAAAGGCAAACATGTCGGAGTACATTCCGGGCTCGATCCAGTCATCGGGCTCGAGGATGGCAATCCAGTCGCCCTTTGCCTCGCGAATGCCCAGATTGCAGGTTGCGCCGTAACCCTGGTTTGCCTTATCAATCACTCGAACGCGTGAGTCGCGCGCAGCGAAATCTTCCATAATGGCGCGCGAGTTGTCGGTGGATCCGTCGTTGATGGCGAGGATTTCCAGTTCGATATTTTTTTCGTTTAATAGGCTGCCTATAGCCTGAGAAAGATACGGCTCGGCATTGTAAGTAGGCACGATTACGGTCAGCATTCAAACACTTTCTCTAGGCGATTTGGAAGAATTATAGCCTATTACCATGCAACGATTTCAGTTGCATCCGCTATGAAGAAACTAAAACCGTTGCAAATGAGCGAAAGCAACTAAAATAGTTGCTATAATCGCCATGAGGAAAGGAAGCCTGATGAACAATAGCTATTCGGCCCTCATGGTTGATATGAGACATTCGAGATGTCTTTCGGACAGTAGGAGGCAAAGCGCGCAGGAAGATCTTGCGAACGCTATGGACTGCACAAACGAGCTGTTTAAAACTGAGCTCGAAATGCCGCTTATGTTTAGTGCGGGGGATGAATTGCAGGGTCTATTTCGTAGTACGGCTGGCGCATTCTTGGCATACAGATTTATTAAGATACTCGTCCAGACGGTTGATCTTAGGGGCGGTATTGGAGTGGGAGAATGGAAAACTCGGATGCAGTCCGCATTGTCGACGGAACAAGACGGGTCAGCATACCATCGTGCGCGTAGAGCAATTGCTGAGTCTGAAAAGGATAAGTACAGCGATTTAAAGATCATTGATGTTTCGGGCGTTTCGCGCGAGAAGGAACTGTGCGCGGCGGGTTGTCTAGAAATAATTGATCGCAGAAACGAGTCGCAGCGTAATTACTGTGAGGTTGTTGAATTACTGCGACCGCTTATGCTGCATGATGACAGAGACGCGACTTTGAGCAAAAGGTATGCTGAGCTAATCGAGGCGCGTATAGGCAAAAAGTACGGCGCTAAAAGCAATCCGAGCGATTGCGCGCCAGTGGCGTTGGGCAGCTCTCTCAACCTCAACGTAGATAGCATCAGGGCTAGTCATGTAGGGCTTGCGGGACAAATGGGTGTTGCGATGGGGAAGACGAGGCAGGGGCTCGAGAAAAGCCTTAGGCTCGCGAACGTTGTAAGAGAAAGAGAGCTGGCTGCTTTCGCCGTTCATTTCCTTAATGAAATGGAGCCGTCATGAGGGTGTTCGGGTGTTTCCTTCTATTCCACATGCTGTTCGATTTTTATTTTCAGACGAATAAGATGGCAGATAAGAAGGAAAGCAATAGAATTGCCCTTGGTCTGCACTGTTTAATTTACGCGGCCGGCGCCGCAGCAACAGTAGCTCTTCTGTTTGAGGCGAGTGTAGCCGCCACGGCTGCGTCCTTTACAGTATTTGCTCTTTCACACTGGTTTATCGATGGCAGCCTGAGAAGAAAGATTGCAGGGCTTGATCTCTCACCGGTTGGTAGTTTTTTGATCGATCAGATGCTGCATATTGTACTTTTGTTTATGTTGAGCGTTCTATGTTGTCACCTCTGGGTCATGCGGCCAATTGCTTCGAATCTCTTGGGCAACCGTGGAGCTGAGCTCTCTTGGGTTTCGACATTGTGCTTTTGCGGACGCCCCTGCAGCATCGCTATTGCCAAGGTCCTCCAATTTCTCCGAAACCCTGGTACGGAGCAGTCGGCGTGCACATCAAATGCACATTCAGGCAAGTGGATTGGAATATTTGAAAGACTGATTGTCGCGGCGCTTTCTCTGCTGAACCAATATTCGGCTATTGCATTTATTTTTACTGCAAAAAGTATCGCGCGCTTTAAACAGCTGGAAAGTGACAAGGATTTCGCTGAGGTTTATTTGCTGGGTTCATTGGCGAGCGTGTTTCTAGCAATGGCTTCTGCGGTCTTATTTATGTACTTGTTTAATAACGCTGGTTGCTGATGCTAATAAGGCCCCGTATGGGCATCGACTTGAGAGGTGGGCTACTTTCGATTGATGATCATCTCTTTATCCTAGGTGCATTCAGATTTGCATAATATGTTTGCCTGTATAAATTGAGTCTATTAAATGGGTTTTATCCATTTTAAGGAGTTGAAAATGACATCGGAATTAAATGGGGGTCATGTCAGACCAAATATTATTAAAAGTAACCTTACAATCTCTGGTGCACAGTTGGTCAAGAGCGAAACATATTATGCTGCTAGCCAAACGCTTGATATACCGATTTATGAAGTGTCTAGCATTCATGGTTTAAATCGTTTAATCGGTTATTCTAAATTTATGAATAAGGATGTTGGGAAAGTATTGTACCGAGGTCAAAATCGACTGTATGGAAGTCTGACCCCCTCCTTGATGCGCGGTAAGAAATACTCCGATAAGTGCCTGCATAACCTCAAGTCGCTTGTTAATAAAATAATGTTAGACTCGCTTCTGAATAAACAGTTCAATCTTCCTGCTGGTTGTAACTCAAATCGTTCTGTTATTGAGGGGGCGCTGCAACACTACGGCATAAGCACTCGTTTTATTGATTTGGTTGACAATCATTGGACTGCTTTGTGGATGAGTTTATATGAGCCGGAAACTATTAAATCTAAAGAAACTTACACCCATTATAAAAGTCGGTATTTGGATAACTATGATTTGCTTTCAAACATTGCTAGAGGGGATAACGATCCAATAGGTTTCGGTTATTTGTTGATGGTGTGCGTGCCAGAAATTAAGTCTCCGATGGAAAACGGGCTTTATCGAGGCAGCGGGTTCGAATTGATAGATTTAAGAAGATCCCTTCCTTCTATCTTCCTTAGACCGCATGCGCAGCATGCCTATGTTCTGCGTAGAAGAGGACCCGATGACAATAACCCTAATTATTACGATGTGGCTTCACAGTTGATAGGCATAGCAAAAATACGATTGGACTATATCGCCAAATGGCTTGGGAACGGAGAGCTTCTTACTCAAAATAATCTATTCCCTCAACCATGCTTTGATCCTGGATATGAAATCTTGTTATCAAGAACAGATTTATTCGATTCGAAATTTGCAATGATTACAAAGTATGTTTAAACGGTCCCCCCGTTGCGCTCGAATTGCCATACAGTCGTGAGAACGAGGAAGTTCCACATATCGAGAAGGATTAGGATCAGGGAGGTCCCATGGCTGCTGTTGGAACGCTAACGTATATTTGGAGATCGATACATTGAGCGTCTTTAGGATCGTAAGTCCTTTCTCTATCAATTATTTAAATATAGGCTTGTTTAGTAGATAATCTACCACTAGTGATTATTCGGTTTGATTGAGGACGCGATATGAAAAAGGCTTTACGTCTTACAACCACTTTCTCTCTAGCTGCTCTTATGGCGTTTTCGTCATTGATAAGTCCTGTAGTTGCTGCCTATGGGTTGAGCGAGACGCAGCCTGTAAACGCCGTGACGGATGTGACCTCCACTGATGATGGAGTTGCCACTCGCGGTGATGATTCTAACGGAAGTGATGCCGCCGGCGATCAATCGCTGATTGGAGGCGATGTTGAGGTTCTCGACTCTGAAGGTCAGGATAAATCCGGGGGCTATTCTGAGGTCGAGCAGCATGCCGATTCGGTCGATTCTTCCTTCCAGTACGTTTATCTCGCATATCCGAGCCTCTCCTCTGGGACTGATCAAGTCATTGCCTTTGCTACGCCCAATGACAGTGATGTTCTTTCCTCTGCAACTCTTTATTATGTGAGTACTAATGGGGTCAGGGGCTCTGTTGACACGTCTGCCGCGGCTGGGAATTCTGCTGCTTTTATTTTTGGCGCGAACTTAAACGCAAATACTTATTTCCTCACTTCGATCTCCTATTCGCTGCAGGGTGATGAAGCAGAGCATGAGATTGATCTTTCCGGCCGAGATTATTCATTCACGGTTGTTGAGGCTTCTACGAGCTCCGAGGGCACATCTGTTTACTATGCAGATGAGGACGGAAATGCAGTCGAGGCTCAGACTATCCAGCAGGCACTGGAGTGTGCTGATTCGCCGGATGGCGTTTCTACCTATGCCGCACGTTCCGCGCGTAATGTTAGCGTAATCGCTCTCGACGCTGGCCACGGCGGGTCTGACCCCGGTGCGCAGGGTAATGGCAAAAGCGAGGCAGATCTTACCTGGAAGATTGTGACGGCCTGCAAGAATAAGCTCGAAGCATATGGTTTCAAGGTCGTTCTTGCTCGCGAGCAATACGGTAATTATTCCGGCAATGATTTTCTATATCGCGTCCAGCGCTGCATTGATCAGGGCGCGCAAGCATTCGTGAGCTTTCATATCAATTCCGGTTCTTCCGCCGCACATGGTGCTGAGGTTTACGCTCCCACCGCAAATGGATCAGACTATACACAGGTTTCTGTTGAGCTTGCCAATAAGGTTATGAATAACCTTGCTGCTATGGGTCTTTCGTACCGTGGCGTTTTCCAGATGCAAGTGGGAGATGAGTTTGCGGTAATCCGATGCGCCCGTGAGCAGGGGATCCCTGGCATCTTAATTGAGCATGGCTTTATTTCGAATTCCGGCGATGTCGCTAACTATTTCTCTGACGACGGCTGCCGTCGCCTTGGCGAGGCTGATGCTGCCGCTATTATTGCGCAGTTCCCTCATCCTTATTCCATTGATGGAATTACCTTTTCGGAGGAATTAGGGCGCGCTGGATCTTCGATTAAAGTTGGAGTAAATGTTGCCGGCAAGACCGACGGACTCAAATATAAGTTTGTTTGGCATAGGGCTGGGGCAGATTGGACTGACGCTAACTGGGGCGTGATCGGTCAAGATTTGACCGCCCCGTCGGTTGTTTGGGCTTTGCCGCAAGCTGGTGAATACGAAATTTATGCCGATGTTGTTGACTCCAATGGTTACATATCGAGCACCTCCAAATATAAAGTAGTCAATTGGTCCGTCGAGGGCCTCGACGTCTCCGGCGAGGCGCGCTCCGGCAAGCCGCTCAAGCTCCAGGCCAGGGTCTCCGGCGACGCCGACGGCCTCAAGTACAAGTTCGTCTGGGAGAAGGGCGGCTGGGCCAAGTGGGGCACCGTCGGCGGCGGCTCCAGCTCCTCCGCCTCCTGCGAGTGGACCCCCTCCGAGCCCGGAGAGTACACCCTCTACCTCGACGTGATCGACGGCGATCAGGCCAAGCACCTCACCCGCAAGGTGACGGTCGAGGACCGCTTCAGCGTCGAGGGCCTCGACGTCTCCGGCGAGGCGCGCTCCGGCAAGCCGCTCAAGCTCCAGGCCAGGGTCTCCGGCGACGCCGACGGCCTCAAGTACAAGTTCGTCTGGGAGAAGGGCGGCTGGGCCAAGTGGGGCACCGTCGGCGGCGGCTCCAGCTCCTCCGCCTCCTGCGAGTGGACCCCCTCCGAGCCCGGAGAGTACACCCTCTACCTCGACGTGATCGACGGCGATCAGGCCAAGCACCTCACCCGCAAGGTGACGGTCGATGGTACGCCAATTATGGGTACGTCTACGATATCTGCTGAATCCATGGCTCGTATATTTGTTTCTACCGGACATACGTATCCCTCTGAGGTTTATTCGCAAAGGGGCGCTTCTAGCATTACTGAGTTTTGTAATCAGGTTATTTTGGCCGCTTCCTCTGAAGGCGTAAGACCTGAGGTTGTATTTGCCCAAGCGATGCTGGAGACTGGATGGCTTCAGTTTGGGGGTTCGGTATCCGCAGACCAGTGCAATTTCGCTGGCTTAGGGGCTACTGGTCTTCAGGTCGGTGGAGCAAGGTTTGACAACGTATATCAGGGACTACTTGCTCAATCTCAGCATTTAAAAGGCTATGCGACCAGTATGCCCTTGAACAATGTTTGTGTTGATCCTCGTTATCAAATACTTGTTGATAGGGGATATCTGGGCATCGCTCCGTGTCTAGAGGACCTCAATGGTTTATGGGCTGTTCCCGGGGATGGTTACGGCCAAAGAATCGCAGCGATTATTAACAGAATGATCTAACGATGCGATTTTCCCTTCAGCGCTAGTCGTTTTTAGATTTCAGTTATACAACTTCGTTTGTTAGGAAGCCTGATTCCGATGAAGACAGTTTGCCGTAAGCTCATCCTTGCAATAATTGTTTCTTTTTTGATTTTGCCTATGGCCGCTTCGTATTCCTTTGCGATAAATCAAGACACTTCATCTCTTTTCGTCGACCCTGCTAATAAGATGTCTGGCCTGTCGGAGGACTTCTCCCTCGACGGCCTCTCCGCGGAGGCCTCCGACGGCGGGTCGCCCCTGCTCGGGGACGAGTGCGAGCTGGGCCTGTCCGTCTCCGGCAATGCGGGCTCGGTCAGGTACAAGTTCGTCTGGGAGCAGGGCGGATGGTCTCGCTGGGGGACAATCCGCCAGGGCGAGCCCTCCGCGTCTTGCTCCTGGACCCCCGAGGTGACCGGAGACGTCAACATTTGGGTGGACGCCATCGACTCGGCCGGCCGCGTCACCACGCGCAAGTTCCCCGTGCATGTGGACGCTTGCCGGCTCTCGGTTGAAGGAGGGTCTGGCTTGGAGTGGTCGCCCGGCATGAAGGTTTCCATTAACGCGGCGGCCGCACCCGGCGCGAAGCTCAAGTTCGTCTGGCAGAAGGACTCCTGGGCCGAGTGGGGGGTTGCGCAGGGGCCGTCCGAGGCCACATCCTGCACCTGGAAGCCCGCTTCGTCCGGTTCGTACAGGGTCTACGTCGACGTCTCCGTCGGCGGCCTCTCCGCGACCTCCGTACTTCCCGTCAGCATAACCGAGGACTTCTCCCTCGACGGCCTCTCCGCGGAGGCCTCCGACGGCGGGTCGCCCCTGCTCGGGGACGAGTGCGAGCTGGGCCTGTCCGTCTCCGGCAATGCGGGCTCGGTCAGGTACAAGTTCGTCTGGGAGCAGGGCGGATGGTCTCGCTGGGGGACAATCCGCCAGGGCGAGCCCTCCGCGTCTTGCTCCTGGACCCCCGAGGTGACCGGAGACGTCAACATTTGGGTGGACGCCATCGACTCGGCCGGCCGCGTCACCACGCGCAAGTTCCCCGTGCATGTGGACAATAACTTGTCTAATTTCACTTCGATCTCCGTGGAGCCTTCTGATGGGTCAGTTTCCGCTGGGGATACAGTTTCTATTACTCCCAATCTGATAGTTCGTAATAATAGAGGCGTTAAATATAAGTACGTTTGGATGAGAAACAATTGGAATGAATGGGGCGTTATAGAATCTGGAAAGGATAAATCTTCATTAAATTGGGTTGTTTCGCGAACAGGAGACATTTCAATCTATGTTGATGTAATTGATACGACAACTGGTCAAACGCTTACATGTAAAAAAGACTGCTACTTTGCGCCTGAAGACTGGTCTTATGACGGTATTTCTGTTTCTAATACATTTATCAGGCCTGGCGATGTGGTTTCCGTTGCAACGGAGTGCACAGGTGATACTCGCTTCCTAAACTATAAATATGTTTGGAGTAGGAACAACTGGTCAAATTGGGGCATTGCTCAGAATGGTTCCGATGCTTCTCTATCTTGGACTCCTGATAAACCCGGTGAGTATGATATTTATTGTGATGTGAGTGGCTCTGACGGTAAGGTTACCACTCGCAGGATTCATGTCGGTGTCTGGGACTATTCGAGAATTACAGCTATATCTACTGACGGAGATTACTCATGGGGCGTTCGCGCGGATATGGGAACTCTTGATGCGGAGAACTCCGGTCAATTTGAATTTAAATTTGTCTGGGCGAAACCGGATTGGAGTCAATGGGGCGTCCTGAGGGCGAAATCAACTACTAATGATGCCTACTTTAACCCTTCCGATTTGGGCTTGAGTTCGGGCTATTATGTTTTGTACTGTGATGTGACCTATCCTGACGGATCGGTTCATTCCAAGTCTACGCAGGTTTATTACAATCCAATCGGAAGTTCGACCGTTCTTGGGGTTAGTAGAATCAGCCTGCTTACATGGCTTACTTCGCATCAGTATGATTCTTATTATCTGGGCACGCGTTATTCCGGTGGCTTCTCATATGACACATGCCTTTATCCCAACGGAAGTCCAAGATGGGACGGCTATACGGGTATGAACTGCACTGGATTTGTTGCTCATGCTTATGCTGCTGTTGGTGGGGATGTTTCAGCGATAAGCAGGAATAACGCACATTCGCCATGGGCCGGCGGGCCTGGTGGGGGAGGCTATATTAATGCCTGGCGTTGGTATGGTTATGCTTGTGACTCTGGTTGCAAAATGTATGAGTTTAGAACTGTTCGAGATATGCTGAATAGCGGCTATGCGCAGAAAGGCGATATTATTTTCTTCAAGACGAATGGGGCAATTGATTGTCATATAGGCTTTTTCTGGGGTGATACTCCTTATGAGAATAAGATGTGGCACCAGATTCTTCCGGGCAATTTAATTGGTCCCTGCTTTAACAATGCAAATAAAAGTGAATACAACCAGAGCGTTGTTTTGATTAAGTAAGGCTCTGTTAGACCAGGATTGACATTCCGCCCCATCATCTTTTTGCGATTGCACAATGGTCGCCCCCTTGTCAGACCTGAATTCGGCAAGGGGGCGATGCGCCCGAGACCGGACGAGTTGCTCACCGGGCCCTGCCGTTTCAGGCAGACCCGCAGGCTAGATACCGTCAATAATCTTTCGCAAATTCGCTGATGCCTAGGTGAGACCATCGGCATTCTCGTCCTACGCTTTGCCCTCCTCGTCTTCGAGCAGCGATACATCTAGGTAGCGCCTGCGGCTCCATTCGTTTTCGACTATGTATTTCAGCCTGGCGGTCACCAGCATCAGGGCCGATTGCCCGTCGGGAAAGGTGCCAACCACGCGGGTGCGGCGGCGTATTTCCCTGTTGAGGCGCTCGATGGCGTTGTCGGTCCTGATCCTGGTCCAATGCTTCATCGTGAAATCGGTGTAGGCTAGCGCCTCGCGGCAGTCCTCGCGCACCAACTTGGCGGCCGCGCCCAGCTTCATCGCCTCGAGCGCGTCCGCCACCTCCGCCGCCTTCGCCTCCGACGCTTCGCGCGATTCCTGCGCGTGAATGGCCTTGAGTATCTTGGCGACCTTGACCCTCTTCTGCCGCGGCACTTTCCCGAACACGTTTCGATAGAAGTGCTCCGTGCAGCGTTGGTACTTGGCGTCGGGAAAAACCTCCTCGAGCGCCCCGAGCAGCCCCAGCGACTTGTCGCCTGTGACGAGCCTCACGCCCGACAGCCCGCGCCCGCGCAGCCACAAGAGGAACCCCTTCCACGATTCCTTCGACTCGGTGAAACCTGACCTCACTAGCTCGCGAAGGTCGGACTTCAACGACTCGTCGTCGACAGATACTATGTTGCCGGACATGGTTGCGATGCCTCCTCGGTACGTTTTATGCTTGGTCGCTGAAAATCATACCGATGGCTGACGACCATGCCTTTTCATTCCTAGATGTATTCAGCTTTCAATTTGCGAAAGAAATATTACGTTACCGCAGGCTATCTCGCCGTTTCTCCTTCGGGCGCCGGCGTCTTGACCCTCATCTCGAACGGCATTCCGCCCTCTCGGACGAGCGCCCTGAGGAACGCGTTGACGGCGGTGGACATGGACAGGCCGAGCTCGTCCAGGATGCCCGTGGCCTCCTTCTTGACCTCCGGGTCGATGCGGATTGTCGTGGCCGGTATGTCCGACGGCATGGCCTCACCCCTCCTCGTGTATCGCGGTGCGACCATTCTACCGCCTCTATGCGGCGGGCGCGGCCCAATAGTCCATGTAGGGCGGCTCCACGTTGAACATGTCGCGGACGCGGCTCCTGCAGACGCCGTGCGCGAGCTGCTGCGCGACCGCGCGCTCGGCGGCGCCGGAGTCGGTCGCCATGAAGGTCCGGCACCACCTGAACCAAGCGAGGTGGGCATCGAGGTGTTTCGTCGACACGCCTTTAAACGGCTCCATGAAGGCGCCGAGGAGCGAGTGGACGGTGTTGATCCGTTTGATGGTTCCCCCGGAGCGGTCCATGGGGTCGTAGGCCGCGTGCGCGGCGACCTCGAGCTCGGCGAGGACGCCGACGTAGGCGGCAGCCCTGTCGGTCGCGATGACCGAGCCGGCCGTGATGCGGCCCCTCAGCGCGTCCATGGCGCGCTCCCTCGAAAGGGCGCCCCGTCCCGTGACCTCGAGGAACGTCTCGTTCGAGTCGTTCACTCCGGTCATGACGCAGATCCGCTCGCGCGACAGCCCGCGCCTGTGCACCTGCTTGCCGCCGTGCCGGGAGGGGCGCGGCATCGTGAACGACCCCCTCGTGTGTTTGCCCTTGAACGACTCGGGGAAGTAGGTCTCGTCGAGCTCGCAGCCGCAGCCCCGCCCGGCGCTGAGCGCGGGGGAGTAGGCCTAGAGGCACTCGATCAGCCTGTGGCGCATGGTGTAGGCGGTCTTGAGGCAGACGCGGCAGCGCCTCGCGCATTCGCGCAGGGGCAGCATGAGCACGAAGCACTCGGCGTAGGCCATCCAGGTCTTCTTCGGGAGCTTGCTCGTCCCCAGGATGCGCTCGCTGCCCATGCCGAAGGTCCTGCCGCAGCCCCGGCAGAGGTAGTGCTGCTCGCCGTTCCCGGCCTTTCCCTTCTTCACAACCGCGGCGGACCCGCGGCGCGGGCAGCATTCGACTTCGCAGGAGGAGCAGGCCGCGTCGTCGAACGCCGCCGCGCGGATTGCGTCCCTGACGGATTCGATTGCGCGGCGGCGCTCCGCCCCGCTCAGCTTCGCCATGTTCCGCTTGAAAGTGATTACCGGGTCGTCGGCGTTCATGCTGCCCTCCCATCGCCGCGCGTCTACAGGGCTAACGATATGGCACCGTGGTGACATATGTATGTCAATCCTGGTCTAACAGAGCCTTTTATTTTGAGGCATGAAATCACTTTTTTCCTATGCAGTAGCTATCTTGCATTTGTCGGAACTTGTAATTAATTATCATTTTGATGTGCTATGGTTTATCATCGATTTAATCGACTGTTATTCATGTGGCTGTTATTCATGTATTGGTACCTAAGAAGAGGGATTGAATGGCGCAGAATTCGCTTAAGGCTAAGACGCTCTCTTCTCTTTTTTGGAAGTTTTTCGAGAGGGGCGGTCGAGCGGTTGTCGAGTTAATCGTCCAGGTTATTCTCGCCCGGTTGCTCTCGCCAGATGACTTTGGAACGTTGGCGATCATGCTCGTCTTTGTGAATATCGGCAACGTGCTTGTTCAGTCGGGGCTCAACACGGCACTGATTCAGGCTCCTTCAATTACCGATGAAGACTCCTCAACTGTATTTTGGCTGTGCTTCGGCGTCTCTCTTGTGCTGTATTTGATTGTTTTCCTTGCTGCTCCTGGGATTGCCATCTTCTACGTAATGCCGTCCCTGGTTTGGCCGCTTCGAGCCATGTGCCTGATTCTCGTGGTCAGCTCTTTCAACTCGGTTCAGGTCGCGCTTGTAGAGCGTGAACTCGAATTCCGCAAGGTCTTTGATGCTACACTCATTGCGGGCCTGGTTTCTGGTTTTCTGGGAATTGCTTCGGCTCTTCTGGGCGCCGGGCTCTGGTCGCTTGTCATCCAGCAGGTGTCGTATCACCTTTGCAACTGCATCGTTCTCGCGCATAGTGTCAAATGGCTTCCTCGAATGGTTTTTGATTCAGCCCGTGCCCGAACCATGCTTGGGTTTGGATGGAAGCTGCTTGTCTCGGGCGTTCTGGACCAGGGCTATCAGTCGCTCTCCGATTTGATTATTGGCAAGCAGTTCTCTGCTTCGAGCCTTGGCTTGGTCAGTCAGGGAAAGAAATACCCTCAGGCCCTGGGAAACATACTGGACGGGGCCATACAGCCCGTGATGTTATCTGCGGTCGCGCACGTCCAGTCCGATCTTTCGCAGGTAAAGCGTCTGGTCAGGCGCGCCCTCAAGACATCCACGTATCTCATTGCACCAGCGATGACACTGTTCGCGGTGGCCGCGGAGCCAATCGTAACCTTGGTGCTCGGGGACCAATGGCTCCCGTGCGTCCCATTCATGAGGATGTATTGCTTCACCTACGCCTTGCTTCCCATTCACACGACCAACCTGCAGACGCTCAACGGCATGGGGCGTTCTGACCTGTTCCTTAAGCTCGAGCTAATCAAGAAGTGCTACGGAACTGCCTGCCTTCTTATCGCCGCGTTTGTCTTCAGGGACGTCTACGTCATGGTTGGCACCTATATGTTCACCGGGATAATCTCAACTTTCGTCAACAGCTTCCCGAACAAGCGCGTTATTGCATACTCCTACGGGGAGCAGCTGCGCGACATCGCGCCCTCTTTCTTGCTCTCGATAATCGCGGGAGGACTGAGCTTGGTCGCTGGCGGATTGGTGATCAACCCGATTCTAAAGATCGTTGTCGAGGCGCTCGTGATGGCCGCAGTGTATCTCGGCTTGTCCGCCGTCCTGAGGCTGGAGGTTTTCGTCTATCTTAGGTCTAGCGTCGTCGACCTTTTGAGGTCTAGGAAATAATCAAGGCTACGAATTATTGGAGGTCAGATGAGTAATCGGATTCTCGTCACCCGCTCTTCAATGCCGCCGTTCGAAGAGTATTGCGAGGAGATTCGCCCGCTGTGGGAGAGCCACTGGCTCACCAACATGGGGGAGGAGCACAGGAAACTCGAGGAGGCGCTGAAGGAGCGCCTGAGGACGCCCAACGTGTGCCTGTTCACCAACGGGCACAACGCACTCGAGTGCATACTCGAGGCCCTCGACCTGCGCGGCGAGGTCGTTACCACCCCCTTCAGCTTCGCGAGCACGACCCACGCCATCTCGCGCAAGGGCCTCACGCCCGTCTTCGCCGACGTCCGCGAGTCGGACTGCACCCTCGACCCCGAGCGCATAGAGGAGGCAATCACGCCCCGCACGTGCGCCATCGTGCCGGTCCACGTCTACGGTAACCTCTGCGACGTCGACGCCATCCAGGACATCGCCGACCGCCACGGCCTCAGGGTCGTCTACGACGCCGCCCACGCCTTCGGCGTCGAGCGCGACGGGGCCTCCGCCGCCTCCTTTGGCGACGCCTCCATGTTCAGCTTCCACGCCACGAAGGTCTTCAACACCATCGAGGGCGGTGCCGTCTGCTTCAGGGACCCCGCGCTCTACGACACGCTCAACCAGTGGAAGAACTTCGGCATCACCGGGCCGGAGGACGTGGAGTACGTCGGCGGAAACGCCAAGATGAACGAGTTCTGTGCCGCGATGGGCGTCTGCAACCTGCGCCACCTCGACGAGGAGGTCGCCAAGCGCCGCGCCGTGGCCGAGCGCTACTGGGACCGCCTCGAGGCTGTCCCGGGCGTGCGTGTGTTCCGCCCCGCGCCGGGCGTGAGAGCCAACTACGCCTACCTGCCCGCGATCTTCGACCCCGAGGGCTTCGGGGCCACGCGCGACGACGTGTTTGACGCCCTGGACGCCGCCGGCGTTGGCGCCCGCAAGTACTTCTACCCGCTTATCAGCGACTACGCCTGCTACAGAAGCGTCTACTCCAGCGACCGCACCCCGGTGGCCAGGAGGATGGCCGCCCAGGTGCTGACGCTTCCCATGTACGCCGATCTCCCCCTTGCCGACGTCGACCGCATCTGCGACGTCGTCGAGTCGACCGGAAGGAACTAGCCATGCCAAAGACGCTTCTGCTACTCGGCGGGGCCCGGTACGCCATCCCCGTCATCGACGCCGCCCACGAGCTGGGCGCCCGCGTCGTCACGTGCGACTACCTGCCCGACAACTACGCCCACCGCTTCTCCGACGGCTACGTGAACGCGAGCATCGTCGACGAGTCTGCTGTGCTGGCCGCCGCCGAGTCGGTCGACGCCGACGGCATCATGTCCTTCGCCGCCGACCCCGGCGTCGTCTCGGCCGCCTACGCCGCAGAGAGGCTCGGGCTCCCGTTCCAGGGCTCCTACGAGGCGGTCTCGGTCCTGCAGGACAAGGAGCGCTACCGCTCCTTCCTGCGCGACAATGGCTTCAACTGTCCGGAGCTCCATGTCTTCTCCTCGGCCGACGAGGCCGCGGCGTCGGCGGACTCGCTCAGGTACCCGGTCATCGCCAAGCCGGTCGACTCGGCCGGCTCCAAGGGATGCACCCGCGTCGACGGGCCGAAGGGACTCCGCGAGGCGGTCGGGTACGCGCTGTCGTTCTCCCGGGACGGGAGGTGCATCGTCGAGCAGTTCCTCGAGAAGTCGGGGGACAGCTCCGACGCCGATGCCTTCCTTGTGGACGGCGAGTTTAGGTGCGTCTCCTTCACCTCGCAGCTCTTTGACCCCAGGGTTCCCAATCCCTACACGCCGGCCGCGTACGCCATGCCGGCATCCATGCCGGCATGGGCCCAGGCCGAGCTCGTCTCCGAGCTCCAGCGCCTGGCCGACCTCCTGCACCTTGGGAGCGGCGTCTTCAACGTCGAGACTCGCGTGGCGACCGACGGGCGCGCCTACATCATGGAGAGTTCGCCGCGCGGCGGCGGCAACCGCCTCTGCGAGATGCTGCGCCTCGCGACGGGGGGAGCGACCGACCTCGTGAGGGCGAGCGTCCAGGCCGCCCTTGGCCTGCCTGTGGACGAGCTGTCGATGCCAGCCTACGGCGGCTTCTGGTTCCAGCAGATGCTGCACTCGGACCACGCGGGCGAGTTCGCGGGCGTGGAGTACGCGCCCGGGTTCAGGGAGGCGCACGTCGCCGAGGAGCAGCTGTGGGTCGCTCCCGGCGCTCGCGTGGAGGCCTTCACCGCCGCCAACCACGCCTTCGGCTCCGTGATGCTCAGGTTTGGATCCCGCGAGGAGCTCGAGGCCTTCAGGGCCGCGCCCGGCGAGTCCATGCGGGCGGTGGTGAGGTAGCGTGAGCCGCGAGATCGGCGGATACCTCGAGCTGGAGCGCTATCAGGGCGAGCCCTACCATCCCGGGGCGGTGGCGCTCAACAGTGCGAGGAACTGCCTTGCCTACCTGGCCGAGCTTCGGGGGATCGAGCGCATCGCCCTGCCGGACCTCATGTGCGACGCGGTGGGCGGGACCTGTGAGCGCGAGGGGATAGCCGTCAGGACCTTCGAGGTGGGGGAGGGGCTGGCCCTTCCCGCCGACCTGGTCGTTCGCGACGGCGAGTGGCTCTACGTCGCGGACTATTACGGCAGGCTTGCCCCCTCGGAGGTCGAGCGCGCCCGGTCCGCCTCGGGGGGCAGGCTCGTCGTCGACGAGGTACAGGGATTCTTCCGCGAGCCCTGGGCCGGCGTCGACACCATATACACCTGCCGGAAGTTTTTCGGGGTGCCCGACGGCGCCTACCTCGTCACGCGCGATGGCTTGCGGCTCGGCCGGGAGCTTCCGAAGGGGTCGTCGCGCGCCAGGATGGCGCACGTCGTCGGGAGGGCGGAGGACGGCAGCGCCGAGTGGTACGGCGCCTACCGGGCCTCCGAGGAGTCCATCGACGGCGAGCCGCTCGCCGCCATGTCCGAGACCACGAGGCGTCTGATGGGCGCCATCGACTTCGCCCTCGCGAGGCGCCGTCGCGAGGAGAACTACGCCATCCTCGACGAGGCCCTCGGCGGCCTCAACCTGCTCGCCGCCGGGTCGCCCGAGGGGCCGTACATGTATCCCCTCCTCGTGGAGGACTCCGACGGCCTCAGGGGCAGGCTCGCCGAGGCGGGCGTGTTCGTCCCCACGCTTTGGCCGAACGTCCTGGCGGAGCGTCCCGCGCAGAGCTGGGCCTGCAGGTACGCCCGAGACGTCCTCCCGCTCCCCGTTGACCAGCGATATAACTATGATGACATGGAGTACGTTGTCTCCTGCGTCAAGTCCGTCCTCAGATAGAAGGGTTCAAGCGATGAAGAAGATCGTCATCTTCGGGGCCACCGGAAACGTCGGCTCCTACCTCACCAAGTACGCCTCCGAGTTCTTCGACCCCGCCGAGTACGAGGTCATCGCCGTCGGGCGCCGCCCCGAGGCCCCGGTCTTTGCCGGGATGTGCGTCGACTACTACTCGGTTGACGTCACGAGGCCGGAAGACTTCGACGCCCTCCCCGCCGATGGCGTGCACGCCGTGATGCTGCTCGCCGCGCAGATTCCCTCCTACATGAGGGACTACGACGGCAGGCTGTACCTCAGCTCGATTACGATGGGCGCCTACAACGTGCTGGAGTGGTGCCGCAAGGTCGGCGCCGACAGGGTCATCTTCACCCAGACCGTGTTTGACATCTCCCTCGCGGCCGCCCCTGGCAAGGTCCTCGCACCCGACACACCGCCGGCGTTCAGCTACACCGGCGACCACGCCATGTACGTCATCGCCAAGAACGCGGCCCTCGAGGTCATGGAGCACTACCGCCAGGAGTACGGCATCAAGAAGTTCGTGTTCCGCCTCCCCACCATCTACAGCTACAGCCCCTACCACTACTACTTCCCCAACGGCGTCAAGACCAAGCGCCCCGTCTACACGATGATCGAGCGCGCCATGGCGGGCGAGCCGCTGGAGGTCTGGGGCGACCCCGAGTACTCCAAGGACATGGTCTACGTCGACGACTTCAGCCAGGAGTTGTGCCTGGCCGCCCTGGCCGACAGGGACGGCGGCCTCTACAACATCGGCACGGGCATCCCGGTGACCCTGCGCGAGCAGGTCGAGACCATCGCCGACGTCTTCGCCCCCGCCTCGGGCCGCTCCGAGGTGGTGTACCGCCCCGAGAAGCCCTGCGGCGGCGGCTTCCTCATGGACGTCCAGAACGCAAAGGACGAGCTCGGCTACGAGCCCAGGTTCGGCTGCCGCGAGCTCTTCGAGGCCTACAGGGCCGAGATGGCCGTCGATCGGTTCGCCTCCCTGCGCATGAGGCCCGAGGAGTAGGGCGGTGAAAGGCATAATCCTCGCGGGCGGCTCCGGCACGCGCCTGCACCCCATAACCAAGGCGGTCAGCAAGCAGCTGCTGCCGATATACGACAAGCCTCTCGTGTACTACCCGCTCTCGGTGCTTATGCTCGCGGGCATCCGCGAGGTGCTGGTCATATCTACGCCGCGTGACCTTCCCGCCTTCCGGGAGCTGCTCGGCGACGGCTCCGAGCTCGGCATGAGGCTGGAGTACGCGGAGCAGGCCGAGCCGCGCGGCCTCGCCGAGGCCTTCACAATCGGCCGGGGCTTCCTGGCGGGCGAGCCGTGCGCGCTCGTGCTCGGCGACAACATGTTCCACGGCCAGGACCTCACGCGCGTGCTAAACCGCGCAAAGGCAAAGGTGGAGGCCGACGGCGGGGCGGTCGTGTTCGGCTACCCGGTGAAGGACCCGCGCGCCTTCGGCGTCGTCGAGTTCGACTCCGAACGGCGCGTTGTCGGCATCGAGGAGAAGCCCGACCGGCCGAAGAGCAACTACGCCGTGCCGGGCCTTTACTTCTACGACGGGCAGGTGGCGGACATCGCGGCGGCCGTTGAGCCGTCCGAGCGCGGCGAGCTGGAGATCACCAGCGTCAACAGCGCCTACCTCGAGCGGGGCCAGCTCTCCGTCGAGCTCATGGGCCGCGGCATGGCCTGGCTGGACACCGGCACGCCCCAGGGCCTGCTCAAGGCGGCCGAGTACGTGGAGGCCGTCCAGAGCCGCCAGGGCTACTTCATCGCCTGCATCGAGGAGATAGCCTACCGCCGCGGCTTCATAGATGCGTCGCGGCTGCGCGCCCTGGGGGAGTCGCTCAGGAAGACCGCCTACGGCCAGTACCTGCTTGCCGTGGCAGAGGAGGACGGGAGGTAGCATGACGGACGTCTTCGAGCCCAGGAACATCATCGTCACCGGCGGCTGCGGCTTCATCGGCAGCAACTTCGTGCACTACGTGGTCGATAACCACCCGGACGTCCACGTGACCGTGCTGGACAAGCTCACCTACGCCGGCAACCCCGAGAACATCGCGGGGCTGCCCGAGGACAGGGTCGATCTCGTCGTCGGCGACATCTGCGACGCAAAGCTCCTTGACGAGCTCGTGCCCGGCCACGACGCGATCGTGCACTACGCCGCGGAGTCCCACAATGACAACTCCATCGCCGACCCAGAGCCGTTCCTTCGCACCAACGTGGAGGGAACTTTCCGGCTGCTGGAGGCCGTGAGGAGGCACGGGGTCCGCTACCACCACGTCTCCACCGACGAGGTCTACGGGGACCTCGCCCTGGACGATCCGGCGCGCTTCACCGAGGAGACGCCCTACCACCCCTCCTCGCCCTATTCGAGCACCAAGGCCTCCTCGGACATGCTCGTCCGCGCCTGGACCCGCACCTACGGCCTGCGCACGACCATCTCTAACTGCTCCAACAACTACGGCCCCTACCAGCACGTGGAGAAGTTCATCCCGCGCCAGATTACGAACGTCTTCGACGGCCAGCGCCCGAAGCTCTACGGCACCGGCGAGAACGTCCGCGACTGGATCCACACCGAGGACCACAGCTCGGCCGTGTGGGACATCCTCACGAAGGGCCGCATGGGCGAGACCTACCTCATCGGCGCCGACGGCGAGAGGGACAACATCACCGTCCTGAGGATGATCCTTGAGGCGATGGGCAAGGACCCCGACGACTTCGACTGGGTGCGCGACCGCCCGGGCCACGACCGCCGCTACGCCATCGACAGCACCAAGCTGCGGCGCGAGCTCGACTGGTGCCCGGCCCACACCGACTTCGCCGAGGGCCTCAGGCAGACGATCGACTGGTACGTCGAGAACGAGGCCTGGTGGCGCCCCGCCAAGGAGGCCACCGAGGCCCGCTACCGCGCTCAGGGGCAGTAGGGGCAATTCATCTCCCGAACCTGGAATTTTCTGCTCTGTATTGGAAATGGATGTTATATGCCGCAAAGTAATGATGTTCAGGTCAGTGTCCTGATGATTTGCTACAACCACGAGAGGTATCTCTCTCAGGCAATTGAGTCTGTCCTCTCCCAGCAGACTTCATTTCCATTTGAAATTTTGATTTATGATGATAAGTCGACAGACTCATCTCGGGTTTTGATTTCTCGATATCGGGAACAACATCCAGACATCATCAAGTGTATTTTCCCAAGTGAAAATCAGTTTTCAAAGGGGAAGTCACCCTTGTGCGACTTTCTGATTCCAGCCGCAAGCGGAAAGTACATTGCTGAGCTCGAATGCGACGACGCATGGGCAGGCACGAATAAGCTTCAAACACAGTTTGACTACATGGAGTCTCACGCCGAGGTCGCTTTGTGTGCTCATTCGGCAGAGCTTTACAACGACACCACGGGCAAAATTGATGGCATTGCAAGCGGCTGCGCTCGAGCGATGACGTTTTCAACACAAGACCTCATAATGCGTGGTGGAGCGGCGCTGCCGACATGTAGCTATTTTTCCAGAACGAGCGATATGAAGAATTACTTGCAGTGGCGGCCTAGCAATTGCCCTGTAGGTGATTGGCCTATGATGCTTTATCTCTCAACATGCGGTTCCGTCGTCTGCCTTCCTGAGGTTTTGGGGTTGTATCGTGTCGCAGTTGCCTCCTCATGGACTGGCAGGCGCTCGGCAAATGCAGATGCAACTGCTAAGTTCGATAAGAGTATGCTTGGAATGATCGATGAGTTGATTTCAAAAATGCCCTCGGAGTTCCATGCTTCTTTGAGGGAAAAGCAGGCTGAATACTTTTTCGATTTGGCTTTCCGAGCGGATGTCAGTGTTAAGAAATTGGAAAGAGAGCTCGATTACCGCCTGGAGGTATCCTCTGCGCAGTTGCTCAACTTGCGTATCAAGCTGGCCATCAAGCGCATTGTTAATGCGCTGGGCTTGATGCCCCTGGTTGAGCGAATGATGATACTTAGGGCCTCACAATAATCAATTGGGCTGCCTTGGTGTGTACTGTTCAGTATTGCACCAAGGCAGTTTTAATTGGTGCGTATCCCTATGAGGCGTCTAATATTTTGATGAGCTTATTTGCGGTTGCTGCCCACGAGAAGCTATGCTCAATATGAAACGCCGCGTTATCGCCGCACGTCGTGGTTGCGCCGCAATCGTTGCGGTAGGCAAGGATCGCCTTCGCTATTTCATCCTCGCTTACTACGTTAAGCACAGTACCGTACTCCTTGGATGGAACGACCTCTCTTGCGCCGGCGCAATCTGAGACGACAATCGCACAATGCTGAGCTGCCGCTTCCAGAAGAACCGTTGGAAGCCCCTCTGGATACTCGGTGGGAAGACAAAAGCAGTCAGAGTCTCTTAGTAGTCCCGACAGCTCCTGCTTTGACAGACGTCCCATGTAATGAAGCCATGTCTCATGGCTCTCAAGGAGCTTGCCCTCAAGAGGGCCACTTCCCGCGACTGCAAGATGGACACATGCTCCCGCGGCGTTGAGGGAGGATACTGCTCCCAGAAGTTTGGGCAGGCCCTTTTCGGGAATCAATCTTCCGGCATATGTGACGAGAAAGTCGCTGTCGGCTAGAGATAGGAGCTCTTTATAGCTGTCCGATTTGGCTGAGGCCCTGTACTCTGTACAGTCGATTGAGTTCGGTATAACAGCGCGGGCATCAAAGCCTATGCTCTTAAGCCAAGATAGCCCTCGCTCTGAAACTGAGCAACCGATAGGCCTTTTGGATTTAATCAGACGATTGTTGATTACCTCATAGGTGCGCATCGCGAACCCCAAGGGCGATTTTTCGTTAGAAATTGGACCCGAACTGTGATCGATTAGAACGGGCCTCAAGTTGTGGACCCTTGCGATGCGACATCCAAGAAGGCAAATCGGGTAGTACCGCGTGTTGATGACGATGCCATCAAATGGCGCATCTACAAGTTCTTTAATCTGATTGAAAGTGGCCTTCGAAGGAATCATTAGAGGAAAACGATTGCCCATGATTGATTTTGAAGGAATTCCAATAACCGTTACCTCTCCATCTGAAGCCCGGAAGAGTCTTTCGGTTGAGGATGTCACCACAGTTACTTTGATGTTTTGTGTTGTCAACTCGTTTGCAAGGTTATGAGTAAACTGTTCAACTCCGCCAAGGTGTGGTGGGTAATAGGCGGAAAATATAGCTATGTGGTTGAGCACCTTATTCGTTCCTTATTTAAATGATGGCAATAAGATAGAAGAGGAAGCGAGCCATATGAATTTTCTCAAGAAGAATCACCACTCCGACTCCAAGTCGGATTTTTGTTCTTTGGCCCTTAGGTTTCAGCAGTCCAACGTATTGGTTGGATAGGTAGTTGGGGAACTTTGACTCTGCGTCTGCCTTTGCAAAAGCGTACTTCTCCTTCATAAGGGAAATGCCGCACCCATGGTTGAACGAAATGAGGGCATTAATCATATTGGCAAGGTAGGTGTACTCAATGACGTCCTGCCTGTCCTGGGGAATTGCGCTCAGCTCATGGTTATTGAGGAAGGTGTCAAAGAGCTCAGCCATAATCTTCTCGTGGTTCTTTTTGTAGTTCATTGAACCAGTGATTGAGCCGGGGTTCAGCACGTAATAGTAGCCCGCGTATTGAATTACTTTAGTTTTAGCGTTGCAATAAAATGCTGATAGACTGAAGTAGATGTCTTCACCGCATTTGATTGATGTGAAGTGCAGGTCATTCTCCGATATGAAAGACCGCCGGTATAGTTTCGCGCAAGCGATGGCATAGGTGGTGGAGCTCCAGACCGTATCGCTTAGGTAATGTTCGGTCAGCTTGCCGTCGATGTCTCGAATATACCCTCCAACCACAATGTCGTAGTTGTCGTCATTTGTAGCATCAAGATAGCGCTGTAAGTAATCGGGCTTGATGTAGTCGTCGCTATCGATAAACATGACGAATTCGCCGCAGGCAACCTCAAGGGCCTTCTCTCTTGAAAGACCCAGGCCAAGATTGACTTCGTTTGTGATTACCTTAATGCAGTCCGAATGCTTTGAAGCATACTCGCTCAGTATCGTTGAACTGTTATCCGGACTGCAATCATTTACGCAAATGATTTCGTAATCGTCGTACGTCTGAGCAAGTATGCTGTCGAGGCATCGCGCAAGATACTGCTCGACATTGTATACAGGAACGATGACCGAAACCTTCATGTTTTATAACCTCTGATGGGTGCGGGAATAACTTACTATGAAATATTTTCCCGGTTTTATTATCCAAATGCAACTTTATCGAAGGGAGGTAATTAGTGATTTTGTTTGATAAGGTTGACATTTTTGTTTTGAGGCCACTTAGATGAAGGTAAGCTCACGTTGATATCTTTGTCTCCGCATTTGCGGTAAGAAGAAATACCTTCTTTTCAGCAGATCGCTCAAGTCCGTTTAGCATGGCAATGCAGTTGTCTTCATTTCGATTAGCGAGAGATTTTGTGGGGTTGGCTCAGGATTGTATTTCGTAAATTGTTTTAACCCAACAATTGGGGTTGTTGCTTTACGGTTGATTTCCAATCTCGGCCGAACACATTGAGCAAATAGGCCATTCCCGCAGTTAGCCGAGCGCCCCTGCGGCCCCTCCTGAACTGCCTCCCATTTCTTGGACACGAAAAAATGGGAGGCTCCAAACCGGACCTTGACGGTCCAACTTTTTGTCCGCAGTCCCTATTTCACGCCTTTTGTTCCGAAGTATGCACCGGAGGATACGAAAGCTGAATTCAAAAAGAATGGATTCGAACAAGACTACCTTGATTATTCCCATGAAAGAGAATGGCGTCTGCTAGAGAATCTTGAGTTTGACTACGCCGATATTTCATTCTTGGTTGTAGATAAGGCTGAGGAGATTGAAGAGATAGTCAAGGTAACAAATGGAGGCGTTTCTACAAATATGATTTTGCCGATGTCCACTTACAAAATGATTGAATCGTTATGACCGGTTCATAAAATAGATACGAAATTATAGTTTCGCTAGCAACCTATTTATTGAGTTTTTAGTTTTCTGTCTGATGTTATAGCGTGAATTTGTTTTTTCATCAGGCACCGGCTTGGATTCGACTCATTACTTGTTGAGGACACACACCTGGGTTTGCCCGTTTAAGTATTCGCCTTACTTCTGCTGCCTGTTCTTTGTTCGGATGCTTGGCATCTTCTTGGCGGGGATGTTAAATTCGGCTAATGTGCATATTCGTTGATTGCGTACGCTAATATATTGGGGATATTAATAACAGCGAGAATGGATTTGCGTGTCCTATTGTCCAAAAACCCTTGTTGCCATTCCGGCATATAATGAGGAAGAGTGCATAGAAAACACCATAATCGAGCTTAGGCAAGTCGCTCCTAGGTTTGATTTTGTAGTTATTAATGACGGATCTCATGACCGCACGCTTTCTATCTGCGAGAATATCGGCTGCAGTATTATTAACATGCCAATTAACTGTGGTCTTACAGTTGGATTTCAGACCGCGGCTCGATATGCTGTCGATCATGGATATGACTATATGGTTCAGTTTGATGCTGACGGGCAACATCGTCCTGAGTATTTGGATGCTCTTGTTGAGAAAGCGGTAAAGACTGGTTCAGATATCGTCATCGGTTCTAGGTTTCTGACTGTCCGCAAAGATAAATCGATGCGCATGGTTGGTTCACGCATGATCACTGTACTGATTAAGATGCTGACCGGTCATCGCATTAGTGATCCTACATCTGGCTTCAGACTGTTTGGCCGTCCTGTACTCGAAAGATACTATTACGATAACACTCTTAATCCCGAGCCAGAGTCACTTGCTTTGTTTTTAAAACAAGGATACTCGATCTCCGAAGTTCAGGTCTCGATGCGTGAACGCCAAGGTGGAGAGAGCTACTTAAATCCGGTTAAATCTATGCAGTATATGCTCCGGGTATTCGTAACGCTTCTTATTGTTCAGTGGTTTAGGTGATCGTTATGTCTATATCACTTCGCGTGTTGCTAATTGTCAGCGCTGCCGTTGTTTTGTTATTTGTAGTCCGAAAGCTTAAGAGGTCCCAGATGCAAGCTCTGGATTCGCTATTCTGGCTGTTGTTTAGCTTGAGCTTTGTGATACTAGGCATTTTTCCTGAAATAGCAATCGCTTGTTCGGCGCTATTTGGTTTTGTTTCGCCTTCAAACTTAGTGTTTTTGTATGTGATTGCCGTTCTCGTTGTTCGCGATTTCTGCAATTCTCTTAGGTTGGCCAGGTTAGAGGAAAGATTGAATTCTCTCGTTCAGGCTGTTGCTTTAGATAAATAGCATCTGCTGTTTGATGTTGGAACGTTCCTTACTAGATTGCTTGTCTTGTTATGTTAATTTGGCGGGGCGTAGATTGCACTCGCGCTAGTCATTTCGGCTGTTCACGCCCTCGCACGCCATGCGTGCTTCGATAGATAGGATTCAATTGGCATCAAGTATTTCGAATCAAGAAATTAAGCACAGGATTGAGTTTATTGACGTTGCCAAAGCACTTGCAATCATCGCTGTCATTGCAGGCCATACCGCGATTCGCTTTTTGGGCTTAGGCACCGGAGCACAGTTCATATTCGCTTTGGCGTTTACTTTTCACCTACCAGTTTTTTTCGTAACGAGTGGTTATTTCTTACATGTCGATAGACGTTATGATCTTGCAAAAGAGGTCAGGGCGTTGATCATTCCTTATGCGGTTTCTTCAATTCTCATTATCGCTTTTATGTGCGCATCAAACCTCTTTCTGCATGATATGGGATCAACGAAGCAACTCTTCAAGGATTGGCTTTCTGCTAGTGTGTATGGCGCGGGCGATGTCCCCTCGGTTGAACTTGCAATTTGGCCTTTGCACGTGCGTATTGGTGGAACATGGTTCCTTCTTGCGCTATTCTGGGCGAGAATGATTGCAGTCAAACTGTTTAAGACAAAACGACCAACATTGCTTTCCATCCTGTGTTTCTTTTTGGGACTACTTTCTGCCCACGTAGTCTTCCTTCCTTTCGATATTCAAAGTGGATTGTGCGCCGTTCCCTTTGTAGTGTTGGGAACTTATGCAAATAAACGTGGTTGGTTTACGGAACAACACGTTGCTAAATTCGTAATTCCTACTTTGTTTGCTGTCTGGCTCTGGGCTGTCGTTGGTTTTAATGGATTTTCGATGGCTATGTGTGATTACGGAAGGCCAGTTGTTGATTTTGTTCGCAATATCGCTGGCGCAATCGCAAGCTCTCTGTGCCTCATTTTGTTTTTGGCGCTGATCGAACAGGGAGGGCATAATTCCTCAAAATTATGGCAAACTCTTAGCCGGTTGGGCTCTCTTACGCTGTATATACTTATGATTCATGTTGCAGAAGATGACATATTAATGTGGGGACAAATCGTAGAAGCGGTTGGCGCTCGTGGCCAAGGGCTGGCGTGGCTTGGTGTGCTTGTTGTTCGAATACTCGCTGACGTCTGCATTGCTGTGTTATTGCAACGTTTTATTCAGTTTCTGATGTCTAAAGCCCAAGCCGCTAAATAGCCAGTACCATCAGAATCTTTCGTTAATTGGTCAATCCAGCATCGTACGATTCTCGGGTTCCCTTTTCGATTTTCAACTCGTCCTTCTCCTCCGGATTCCGTGCTGTCGCAGGATCGTGTACAGCGCGGTCTGGGGTGACGCATAATTTCTTTCGCAAATTGACAACCGCATAGCGGAACACGGCCCGC
>ERZ826220.810-NODE-810-length-34994-cov-5.611695_pt1 | contig 34994 bp, 31 predicted proteins | sample MGYA00519927_ERZ826220 | MGnify/ENA primary metagenome ERZ826220 (study PRJEB31778, sample SAMEA3449225) | human gut metagenome | biome: human gut; feature: human-associated habitat; material: faeces | place: United Kingdom | collected 2010/2012 ... | reverse complement strand
AAGCTAAAGCCTATGTTACTACCGGCATAGCCGGAAGATTATTTACATTAAAAATCACAGTTTATAACCTATATACTGTGATCTTCTCTTTTTATTTTCCTATATATATTCTTTTTATTCCTACAACCTTTGATGTATTATCATCAACATCAAAAACTACTCCATTAAATATAGATTTACCATCTGCAATTCTATATCTCTCTGGCAATGTAGTCTCAAAACGTTTTATTGACGCTTTAATATCCATACCTATTACAGAATGTTCAGGGCCAGTCATTCCTATATCTGTTATATATCCAGTTCCATTTGGTAATATTTTTTCATCTGCTGTTTGTACATGTGTATGTGTTCCAAAAATTGCAGTTACTTTTCCGTCTAAATAATATCCTAACGCTATTTTTTCTGCAGTTGCTTCAGCATGAAAATCTACAAAAATCATGTCAACCTTGTTTTCAATTTTTGATATTATTTTTTTTGCTATCAAAAATGGATTTTCTGTTAAAATATTTATATCAACTCTTCCCATTAAGTTGATTACTGCTATTTTTTTACCTTTACATTCATATATGTTATATCCTTTTCCAACAACGCCCTCAGGGTAATTTGCGGGTCTTATTATTTTAGGATTATCTATAAATTTAAATATGTCCTTTTTCCCCCATGTATGATTTCCCATTGTTACAACATCTACGCCTTGTGATATTATATCATTAAAGTTTTTTTCTGTAATTCCCATTCCTTCTGCTGAATTTTCTCCATTTACTATTGTAAAGTCTATGTTTTCTTTTTCTTTTATTCCTTTAAGTTGTTGTTTTAATTCATTTATGCCTGCAGAACCTACAATGTCTCCAACTGCTAAAATTTTCATTCTCTATTTTCGTCCTTTCTTAATTCTCAATCTTAAGTTAGAAAAAGAATTGCATTTTATTGTCCTATTCCATATTGTTTATACATCCAAGATGTGTAATCAAATGGTGTTAATGTTTCTGGCATACCATAGTCAATTCCATAAGTTTCAACTCTAATTGATGTAACTTTTGGTGCATTTACTGGTGTACTAATTTCTGCATTTTCTGTATTTTCTTGTCCATCTGCTGCTTTTACTTCAACTTCTTCTATTTTATGTACAATATCCATTCCTTCTGTTACTTTACCAAATGCTGCATAATATCCATTTAAATTTGTGTTTTCTTTTGTCATTATAAAGAATTGTGAACATCCTGAATTATATGATTCCTTTGTTAGGCTTGATGAGTATTGTGTATAGTCTGCTCTTGCCATTGCTAATGTTCCTTCTTCAAATTTTATTGTATTTGTTACTCCATTTGATAAAAATTCACCTTTTATTGTATAGTCTTTGTCTTCTCCACCATCTTTTAAGTTACTTATTTTTGCTCCAGTTTTTCCATCTCCGTCTTTTGAACCAGCTTGTACCATAAAGTCTTTTACTATTCTGTGGAATGTTGTTCCATCATAAAATCCATTATTTGCTAGTTTTATAAAGTTTGCTACAGATTCTGGTGCTTGGTCTGGATATAATTCCATTTTTATTGTTCCAAAGTTTTCTACTTCCATTGTTGCTACTGGATTTTGACTTTTAAATGTTGCCTTTTTATAATATCCAAATCCTACAACCCCTATTAATACTATTATAGCTATCATTGCTACTACCCAAATTATTTTTCCTACGTTTTTCATTTTTTACTTTTTCTCCCTTCGCTTTTTTATTTTTATTCGAACATAAATTGTTCTTGCATTCTTCTTAAAGACTGCCTAATTGTTCTTGCTCTAACTTCGCCAATTCCATCAACTTCGTCTAAACTTTCTATGTCTGCTGCAAGTACGTGTTGGAATGATTTAAATGATGATACTAAGTTTTCTACTATATTTGATGGCATTCGTGGTATTTTATTTAAAATTCTGTATCCTCTTGTATATACACCAACTTCGTCATAATTGTCAAATGTTTCATATCCTAGTAATTTTGCAATTGTGTTTTCTCTGGTCATTTCTTCATACTGGATTTTTGACAATTCCTCTATAACCTTTTCTGGTGTCTTCTTTTTTCTAGTTGATTTTGAAGCAACTATATAATCTTTTATAATTAATTCTTCTTCTTTTTCTAGTCCACCCATTAATTCCTGTAATTGCATGCTTACAAGTCTTCCATCAACACCTAATTCATAAATTTGATTTTTTATTTCGTCTGCTATTCTTCGTACTCTTTCTGCCCTTTGAATTACATCAATTACATTTTTAAGTGTTACGATGTCATTAAATTCGTACTCGTTTAATATTGAAAGTCTATTGTCAAATACTTTTCTGTATCTTTCTAGAGTTTGTATCCCTTGGTTTGCTTTATTTAGTACTGCGTTTGTGTCTTCTAGTATATATCTAAAGTCACCTTTAAATATTGTGATTATATTTCTTCTTTGCGATATACTTATTACAAGTTCTCCTGTTTGTTTTGCTGTTCTTTCTGCAGTTCTGTGTCTTGTTCCTGTTTCTCTTGTTTCTATTTCTCTTGATGGTATAAGTTGTGCATTTGCGAATAGTATTCGTTTCAAATCACCACTTAAAACAATTGCTCCATCCATTTTTGCCAATTCATATAGTTTTGATGATGTGTATTCTTCGTTTATGTAAAAGCCTCCGTCAACAATTTCTTTTATTACGTCATTGTTGTCAGTTATAAGTAATAAGGCTCCAGTTTTTGCTCTTAGTATATTTTCCAGTCCATCTCTAATTGGTGTTCCTGGTGCAATTAGTTTTAGCAAATCTGCTGTCACTTTTCTTCCTCCCTTCCTTCTAAGTTAATTACTTTTCTGGTCTTGTCCTAATTTTTGGGAAACGTGCATTAAAAACACGTTTTCATTGCCTCATTTATGTCTTTGACTCCTATTATATCTAATTTGAACTTTTCTTTCAAGCCTTTTTTGTTACTTTCTGGAATTATGCATTTTTTGAATCCTAATTTTTCTGCTTCTTTTAGTCTTTTTTCTATCATATTTATTCTTCTAACTTCGCCTGTAAGACCAACTTCACCCATTATTGCAATACCTTTTTCAATTGGCTTATTTTTGTAACTTGATGCGGTTACCATTAAAATTCCTAAGTCTATTGATGGTTCGCTAATTTTTAGACCTCCAACAACATTTAAATAAACATCTTGATTTCCTAAGTTCATACCTGCTCTTTTTTCTAGAACTGCTATTAATAATGCTAGTCTATTGTAGTCTATACCGTTTGCGGTTCTTTTTGGATATCCAAATACACTTTGTGATGTTAATGCTTGCAATTCTACTAGCATTGACCTTGTTCCCTCCATACATGATACAATACATGAACCTGGTGGGTTGTCTTCTCTTTCTGAAATCAATACATCAGAAGGATTTGTTATTTCGCACATTCCTTCTCCTCTCATTTCAAACATACCAATTTCATTTGTTGAACCAAATCTGTTTTTTACACCTCTTAATATTCTGTATGAAAAATATCTTTCACCTTCCAAGTATAAAACAGTATCTACCATATGTTCTAAAACTCTTGGTCCAGCTATGTTTCCGTCTTTAGTGACATGTCCTATAATTATTGTTGTTATATTTCTTGATTTACATACTCTCATTATTTGTGATGTTATTTCTCTTACTTGGCTTACACTTCCTGCCGCTGCAGATATTTCTTCTGAGTACATTGTTTGTATTGAGTCTATTATTACTAATTTTGGATTTAAATTTATTATATTTTGATTTACTACATCTATATCTGTTTCTCCCAAAAATAGTATGTTCTCATTATTTATTCCGTAATCTATCTGCTCTAAGTTTTATTTGTTCTGCCGATTCCTCTCCTGAAACATATAAAACTTGTCCTTCTCCCTTTACTTTATCACATAATTGCAGAATTAATGTTGATTTACCAATACCGGGTTCTCCACCTAGTAAAATTAATGAACCTTTTACAAGTCCACCTCCTAAAACTCTGTCTAGTTCATCAAATCCTGTTGATGTTCTTATTGTTTCTTTTACTTCATATGAGTTTAATTTTTGTGGTACATTGTTTGTTCCTTTTTCTGCTTTTAGTGAACTATTTTTGCTTTCCACTATTTTTTGTTCAAAAAAAGTATTCCAACTTCCACATGCAGGGCATTTTCCTAGCCATTTTCCTGATTCGTATCCACATTCATTGCATACAAATACTGTTTTGTTTTTTGCCATCTTTTTTATCATTCCCTTCTAAGGTACAATTTTAGTTAAAAATTTTTCTTTTGTAGTCTTATCTTCTTGTAAAATTTTTCTCTTTATTATAACAGAAAAAGTATAACACATCTTTAATTTATATTCCATACTTTTTTTGATTTTTTCCTAATTTTCTCTTCCTATTTCCAACAAAATATGATAAAATAGTGCCAGTTTATATATCAAAAGAAAAATTAGGAGGATTTTATTATGGAATTTAATAAATGTAGTAGATGTGGAAATTTTTATGTATCAAATGATAATGTATGCCCTAAATGTAGTGCAAAGGACACTTTGGAATTTGAAACTTTTAAATCATATGTTGAAGAAAATGGTTTAAATCAAAACTTAGATGCAATCTCTGGAGTAACTGGTATTGCCGTTAAAAATTTGAATAGATTTTTAAATTATTCTCAATTTAATGAGGAATTTAAAAATAATAAAAATATAAAATTATAAAATTATAAAATTTTAATATGTGCTACAAAATATTTTATAATATTTTTGTGTATTATATATTTTTGCACATTTAAATTAATTAGAAAGGACGATTTAATAATGACAAATGTATTTAATATTTTAGAAGAAAGAGGATATATTGAGCAAATGACTCATCCTACAGAAATAAAAGAACTTTTTGGAAAAGAAAGTGTTCCATTTTATATTGGAATCGACCCAACAGCAGACAGTTTACACGTTGGTCACTTTGTTTCTTTAATGGTTGCAAGTCATATGCAAAAATGTGGACACAAACCTATCATATTAGTTGGTGGTGGAACTGCTACAATTGGTGACCCATCTGGAAAAACTGATATGAGAAAAATGATGACAAGAGAAACAATTGACCATAATGTTGAATGCATCAAAAAGCAAATTGAAAAATTCATTAGTTTTGAAGGTGAAAATGCTGCAATTATTGTAAACAATGCAGACTGGCTTTTAGACTTGAACTTTGTTCAATTTATGAGAGATATTGGTAGCCTATTCTCTGTTAATAAAATGCTTGCAGCAGAATGTTACAAACAAAGAATGGAAACTGGTTTAACATTTTTCGAAATGAGTTATATGCTTATGCAATCTTATGACTTTTTACATTTATATGAAACATATGGATGTAAATTGGAAATGGGTGGAAACGACCAATGGTCTAACATCCTTGGTGGTGTTGACTTAATTAGAAGAATTGGGAAAGATGATTCTTATGGTTTAACATTCAAACTTCTTACAACAAAAGAAGGTAAAAAAATGGGTAAAACAGAAAAAGGTGCTTTATGGTTAGACCCAGAAAAAACTTCACCATACGAATTTTATCAATATTGGAGAAATATTGAAGATGAAAGTGTTGAAAATGTTTTAAAATTATTAACATTCTTACCTATGGATAAAATAAAAGAACTTGCTTCTTTAAAAGATGAGCAAATTAATGAGGCTAAAAAAATTGCCGCTTTTGAAATCACAAAATTAGTTCATGGTGAAGAAGAAGCAAAAAAGGCAGAAGAGGCTTCTAATGCCCTATTTACTGGTAAAGGTAATTTAGATAATATACCTACAGTTGAATTGGAAAATAGAAATATTTCAATTTTGGATGCTATTATTTTAACTGGTATTGCTCCTTCTAAAGGTCAAGCCAGAACTTTGGTCAATCAAGGTGGTATTTCTTTGAATGATAATAAGGTTTCTGATGTGAATTATGTTCTTTCAGATGTTGATTTTAATGATGGTTATGCTATTTTGAAAAAAGGAAAAAAAGTATTTTATAAATTAGTATAAAAAATCGGGATAAGGGGACGGGTCTCCAATCCCGATTTTTTTCTTTTTTCAATATATAACTTATAAAATAAAAATTAGGGATAGGGGGACGGGTCTCCAATCCCGATTTTTTTCGATTTTTTCAAAATATGACTCATAAAATAAAAATTAGGGATTGGAGACCCGTCCCCCTATCCCTAATTTTATTCTACTATATTTTCAATTACATTATTTACTTCATTAACTTCATTTTTAGTTTCTGCTTTTTTCTTATCTTCTTTAGCCTTTTCAGCCTCCAAAGAATCAATTAAACTTTGTAACTTTTTAATATCTGAACCCATAAGTTCCCAATCTTTATTATTAGTAGACTCAGACAAGTTTTTATTAGCCTTAACAATTGCATCAATTAAGCCATCTATATCATCAGTATTTTCAACTTCAATGCTAGATGCTTCTTTTGAAAGTAAATTCTTAACTGCCATATCTAAATTATCACCAATTGCAACTTTATTACCTGATGCTACAACAACCTTTTTAAGCATTGGTATTTTTGATTCTTCATTCAACATTGTTTGATAAATTGATTCTACATATAATAATGTGTTGTTTACTGGAACAACTACCATATCCTTTGTAACCTTTGTTCCACTTGTATTCAAACTTTGAATTTCAGAATATATTGTTTCATCTTGTTCAATTTGATTGTCTAATTGCATTGGCCCCAAAACATTGCTATCTTGTGAAAATTTATATAATTTCAATTTATTTGAATTTCCATCTGTTGTTCCTACTAAATATGAAATCAAGTTTTGTTTTGATTCTGGTGTATAAATTTGTATTAAACCAATTTCATTTTTTCCGTCGTTGTCAACCATTGTGTAATATGGTTTCAATTCTGTTCCTGTTGATTTTGTTACATTTGTTGTATTATATTTTGCCAAACTCCATACATCGTCTGTTCTGTATAATACATCTGGTTTTACATTGTGATATATTTTTAATAATTCTGCTTGTACATTATATAAAAATTCTGGATAAATAAAGTGTTCTGATATATCTGTTGGTATTTCTGAATTTATATCTTCAAATACTGTTGGATATATGTTTCTATATGCCATAGCAATTGGGTCTGTTTTATCTGTTACATAGAATTTCATTTTACCATCATATGCGTCTATTATTACCTTTACGGAGTTTCTAATATAATTGATTTTTTCTTTTATTCCATCATGTTCTATTGATGTGTATTGTGAATATGGATAATCACTTGAAACTGTGTATGCATCTAACACCCATACTGTTTTACCGTCTTCTGTTACAACTGTATATGGATTTTCGTCATATATTAAATATGGCATTGCTTCTTTTGCTCTTTTAATTATGTTTCTATTTATTAAGATTTTGCTGTCTTTGTTTATTTCTGTTGAGAATGATAAGTTTAAGTCCCCTGTTCTTATTCCTAAAATTAATCTATCAAGAAATCCAAGTTGTAAACCTGCATTGCCATTATATGTTGATGTATGTTCTAATCCGTATTCATCTGTGTAATCATATTCTTTTTTATTCTTTACATTTGTTGCTATTGCATTGTTTGTTTCTAGTCCAAAATAAATATCTTGAGTTTTTGTTCCTAATTGATCATCTTTTCCAGATACATCTTTTTGGATATAGTTTAGGCTTCCTGTTGTAGTTGCAGTGGTTGCGTCTATTGCAATTTGACCTTTTCCGTGTGTGTATTCATATGTTTTGCTATTATATGTTCTTCCTGAGTTTGTAACTTCTCTTGGTGCTAAATATAAAAGTTTATCTTCTCCTGAAATTTTATATTTTGCAATATTTGCATTTCTATATGTGTAATAACCTGTTCCTGTTTGATTATCGTCTAATGTTTTTAATACAACATCTTGATTTACCAATCTTGTGTTGTTTATTACTTCTGCATTTTCGTTTACTTCATTTTGTGTTATTGTTCCTGAGTTTTCCAAGTTTGATTCTTCAATATCTATGTTGTATGCTGCTTTTGTGTATTTAATATTATCTGCAATATAGTCTTTTTCTTTATCTAGGGTATTTGATTTTACAAATATCAAATCAAATACGATTATAATTAAAAACATTGCAACTAAATATCCTGGTATAACTACTAAATTTTTTAATACTTTTGATGTATTGTTTTGTTTAAATGCTTTGATTGCACGTATTACAAATATTATTATTACAAATGAAAATACTAAATATCCCCATCTTTGAATCATTATGTCTGTGTAACTTGCACCAATTATTTCTACGTTTTCTGCAGAGTCTGCATCATTTTTTATTGTTAGCATTTTGCTTAATGATATGTTTGTTGTATTTAATATATTTATTAATGCTACACCTATAACTGCTAAAATTACATTTCTTAATATTTTTTTGATTAGTAAACTTTCTCTTACCATTTTTCCGTCTACGCCGTCAAAATTTCTGTTAAATACAATAACATAGTAAATTGCCATGTATATTGTTAATCCTATAATTATTCCTATAAAGTACAATAATAATGTTTGTATAAATGGTTTTTGGAACATATAAAATGCTATGTCAAATCCAAATACTGGGTCATTTATTCCAAATGATGTGTTACTTGCACACAATAGAAATTGCTTCATAAGTGTATTTGATACTAATGTGCTTACAATTACTGATGTTACAAATGATATTGATTTGTTCAACAATTTTGGCATTTCTTTCTTTTCTTTTTCAAAAAATGGTTTTAATCCTTTTTTTATTCCCCTATTTGTAAAATACATTATTATGTATAATAGTACAAAATTAATTCCAAAAATTATATATTTGCATTTTAAATTTGTTTCAAATGCTTGTATGTAATTTTCTCCTAGTTCTTTGTATTGTAAGTATGTTCCTCTTAAACTTACATAACTACAAATTGCGAATATTGCTATAAATAATAGTACAATAATCATCCTTGTTTTACTTTTTTTCTTTTCCAATTTTCTCTCCTCCACTTTTCTGGTTAGGGACAATTTTTTATATTTCTTTTGGATCCGATGCTTCAAACAGAAACGTCCCTAAAACGGCATGTTTGATTTTAAATTATTGCTTTAACAAAATCTTCTGAATTAAAGATTTCCATGTCGTCTATTTGTTCCCCAACTCCAATAAATTTTACTGGAATTTTATTTTCTTCAACAATTCCTATAACAACTCCGCCTTTTGCTGTTCCATCAAGTTTTGTTAAAACTATTCCTGTTATGTCTGTTTCTTGTTTAAATGCTTTTACTTGTGAAATAGCGTTTTGTCCTGTTGTTCCATCAATTACTAGTAAAACTTCTTTGTCCGCATCTGGCATTTCTTTGTTTATGACTTTTTGTATTTTGTTTAATTCATCCATTAAGTATTTTTTGTTGTGAAGTCTTCCAGCTGTATCAACAATTAGCACATCTGCTCCATTTTCTTTTGTCATCTTAATTGCATCATATACTACTGATGCTGGGTCTACTCCTTCGTCTCTTTTAACGATATCTGCTCCTGCTCTTTTTGCCCATATTTCTAGTTGTTCAACTGCTGCGGCTCTAAATGTGTCTGCTGCTGCAACTACAACTTTTTTGCCATTTTTTGCTAGTCTATTCGCCATTTTCCCAATTGATGTTGTTTTTCCAACTCCATTTACTCCAACTACTAGGATTACTGATGGTTTTGTGTTTAGATGTAATTCGATGTCTGTAACATCTAGTATTTTTTGCATTTCTTCTCTTAATGCTTGTTTTACTTCTTCTTCGTCTTGGATTTTTTCTTTTTTGATTTTTTCTCTTAAATTTGATATTATTTTTATTGATGTGTTCATTCCTATGTCTGACATTATTAGTACTTCTTCTAGTTCGTCTAGGAAGTCTTCATCTACTTTTCTGAAGTTTTTGAATACGTTGTTTATTTTTTCATCAAATGATGTTTTTGTTTTGTTTAAACCGTTTTTTAATTTATCGAAAAATCCCATAAATTTTTCCGCCTTTCTTTTGTCGTTTTCTTTATATTATATATTTTCTTAACACTATTAGTATAGCATATTTTACCAGTTATGGCAACCATTTTTTGAGACATACTTGGTGTAAGATTTTAAAAATATATTCAATTTTTATTGTAAAATATTTTTGCATGTGTTATAATTTTTTTGCTAATGTTTTCGCCAATATAGCTCAGTTGGTAGAGCAACGGATTCGTAACCCGTAGGTCAGCAGTTCGATTCTGCTTATTGGCTCCATAATGCGTTTTCGTCGAACTCTTTGAAAGTCTTGATAATACTAGAGTTCAAGAAAGCAGAAAGTGAATATCATTTCACAGAATATAAGTCGATTTAGTCGGCTTATTTTTTTGTCTTTTTTATAAGTAAAAGACAGAAAAAAGCCTCAACATATTGAAAAAAGGAGGTTTTTGTGATATGATAATCACAATTAAAAAAAAAATAGTAATAAACGAAGAATTAAATTCAAAAATTAAATGGGCTTGCACTTTTAGTAATTGTGAACCAAAGATAACAAATGGTAATCTTAGAATGGTTGAAAAGACTAATATTGCTTATGTAGAGCCACATACTGCTGTTATTAAAGATAAAATTTATCTTTTCTTTAATGAACACGAGTATTTTTACATAAATAATTTAGCAAATAAATATCCATTATCAAGATTACGAGAAATTATCAATGATTAACTAACACTAAAAGTTCTTATTGTTTCAGCAGGTACAACAAATTTTATATAATAGAAATTATTAAGTGTTAGTTAGCAAAGGCTTTCTAGCACTTTTATGTTTATTGGAGGTATTTTAATGGAAGAAGTAGATTTAAAAAAGAATGTTGCAGGAATTTATATTCGTGTGAGTACAGAAGACCAAGCAAGAGAAGGCTTTAGTTTAGGAGAACAAGAAGAAAAATTAAGACAATTATGCCATTATAAAGATTTTGAGATATACAAAGTATATAAAGATGCAGGAATAAAAGAAATTGATGAAGAATATAGACAAAATTTAAATATTCCTAAATATATTTTAATGATTGTTGCTAAAATTACTGAATTAAGTAAGGAAGAACAAAATCAGATTGGATTATGTGTGTTTAATAGCATTTGACGAAACTGATGTTTTGACAAAATCAACATAATATGGTACAATATAAATATATATGGTTCAAGAAACTATATAATAGTAAACCTTGTGTTTGCAAAATTAATAACATCAAAGTAAAAATTTTTTGGAGGTAAAGACAATGAAGAGAATTTATGTAAAAGATATAAGACGGGAAAACGAGACTTTAATGGTCTTTAGCAGATGTAATGGCTACAGGGATGTATATATTCTCCAGAAGGCAGACGGATCTTTCATACGCAGAGGTGCAGGTCTACTTTGCTCTTCGGATAATAAGATTCAGCCTAGAATTCTCAGAAAGGGGTGTCTTGTAAAGGTCGTCAATCCTTATAATGAGTTCTATGGTAAAAAGTTATCTGTATATGCAATCAACGGTGAGATGATTACCCTGTTAACACATGCAGGAAAGATGACAGTGTCTGCTGGTACACTGAAAGTCGTAAAATAATAATAATTCTCTCTTCAAAGAGCACTCTTGTATTTAAGAGTGTTCTTTTGTGTTTATTATATTTAATATAAACCGTATGTCTTGATATTTTTATTAATTTATGTTAGAGTATAATCAATAAATCGAATTATATAAAAGAGCTTGAAACAAGTATGTCACTTTTTCGAATACCTGTTTCGGAATTGCTCCAATTTAAAAGGTCTTATAAATATTATTTTTCAATATTTATAAGACCCTATTCATTTTTCTATTTTTGTTTTAATCTTAAATATCCAAGTTCTTCCCAACTATTATAAGCAAGATTAATTTTAAATACCAATTTAGGTTTAGCACCTGCTCTGTTCTTATCGACAACACAAGCATAATATCTAACATCTGGATTTTCTGATTTTTCTAAGTCAAAAAATTTTGTATCTACTTCTTTTAAAGAATATTCATATTCATCTAAATGTTCCCTAGTTATTTGCTTAAACAAACATAAAGTATCTAAAACCTCTTTTACAGTTCTACTAACAGCTAGGTCGTTAACATCCAAATTGATAGGTGATGTTGCATTTTCTGCTAACTGTAGTGAAGAACATATAAATATATTAAAGTTTTGTGCTAAGTTTGAAAGTATTGTTGCTGTTTTTTTGATTTCTTCTGGATTTCCTATATTGCTTGTATCAGTTTTTAGTGTATCATAAAATACATATTCAATATGTTCTTTGTAATAATAGTTTATAATAACTTTTTTTAGTTCGTCATTTGTATGGTCTGTAATATTAATAAAATATATTGAATTATCTATTTGCTTACTAGCCCAGTCTATTGCTTTTATTGTTTTGTTAAATTCTGTTGATATTTCAGATAATCTTTTTATAAATTGTGTTTGTGTTTCTCCTTCTTCTTTTAGAACATATCCATGTTCATCAAGTTTGGCATCTTTTTTATGGTCAGGTCTAAATTTGAATTCTAGTAATTCTGTTTCTGAAACATGTACGTCTTGTTCATGAATTTTTTGAATTTCTGGGTTGTTTATAATTGTTGTAATTAAACATAATTTCATTTTTTCTTCTGACATTTCATTTGATATTACTAGAACTTTCTTTTTGTGTACAAGTGCTGTGTATGCTGCAATATCAATTGTTAACCTACTTTTACCATTGTTTGATGGCATTGCATATGCCATTGTTTCGCCTTTTCTTATTCCTTTAAATACCTCAGTTAACACTGGGAATGGATATGATAAACCATTTGCTAATTCATTTTCTCCACTTTCTAAGAAGTTTACAAGTCCATCACTTAAAACTGCAGATTTGAATTTTTGTGTTACTCTAACTTGTTCAATTGTGTCTTCAATTTCTTCGGGTGACATTTTGTCATATAGAGTGTAATCTGTAATTTCAACTATTTTTTCTTGTACATTTCTTTCAGGTGTTTCAGTATATGCTTTTCTAAGTATAAATAATTTCTTTAATTCATCATATACTTTTTCAATATTGTAATCCTTTCCTTTTACATCTTTTCTTAATTTATTTTTTAACTCATATACCGCTTCTGAGTCTTTTGCAAAGTTAAATTTGTCCTTTGCTTTTTCTGATGAATATTTTGACCCTTCGTTAAATAATACACTCTTATATATATTTAACATTTCTGGGTCTTCAAAAACGCAGTCGTCAAATACAAAGTAATATTTAGAAATTAATTTTGGATTATCCAATAACATTCCTATAAAAATTGTTTCTAATTGAGGATTACTTAATTGTTGTGGATATGTTCCTTCATCTTCTTCCTCTTCTGGTCCAAATTCTAAAAATTCTTGTTCTTCTATTTTGGCTTTTTCTTCTTTGTCTTTTAATTCTCTCATTCTGCTAAGTGCTTCTAAAAAATTCTTTTTTGCTAGTAATTGTCTAATATTTGCTATCTCTATGCTGTTTTCTTTTGTTACTTCTATACTGTCGAGTAACTCATATATTTTATCAATATTTTCCATATTTTTTATCCTCCATTATTTTAGTCTTTCTACTACCTTAGCAAGCATATCTTTGTATTTCTCTAGTTTGTCTTTTTCTTCTTGTATTTTCTTTTCTGGTGCTTTGTTTACAAATCCTGGATTTGAAAGCATTTTTTCACATCTTGCAACTTCTGATTCAAGTCTAGTTTTTTCCTCTTCTAATCTCTTTCTTTCTTCTTCCATATCAACTAAATCTTCAAGTGGCATATAAAGTTCAATTCCGTCTTTTAGGATACTTATTGCATTTTCTGGTATTCCTGCTTTGTCTTTTTGAACTACTATTTTCTCTCCAAGTCCTAGTTTTAAGATAAAGTCTTTTGCTTCCCAAATTTCATTTTCATATTTTTTTGTTACAAATATTAATTCTGATTTTTTTGATGGATGTATGTTCATGTTTGCTCTTACGTTTCTTATTTCTGTAATGATTTCTTTTATTTTTTCAACTGTTTGCTCTTCGTCATCAAATGCAAATTTTTCTCTTATTGTTGGCCATTTTGATACTATTAAGTCTGCTTCATTGTATTTTACTAATTTGTCGTATATTTCTGATGTTACAAATGGCATAAATGGATGTAATAATTTTAGTGATGTTCCAAATACATGGTTTAGTATGTCACTTACAGCAACCTTTGTTTCTTCATTTTCACTATAAATTCTTGTTTTAACCATTTCGATATACCAGTCACAGAATTCGTTCCAAATGAAGTTATAAATTTTGTCAATTGCAATTCCTAAATCATAATTTTCAATATTTCTTGTGATGTCTGCTACTAATTTGTCTAATTTATTTAGTATCCACTTGTCTTCTATTGTTAATAAATCTGGGTTATATGTTTTTGTTTCGTGATTATATACTTTGTGACAAAATTCTTTTATTTTTTCTTCATCTGGTGTATTCATTATTATGAATTTAGCAGCATTCCAAATTTTGTTTGCAAAGTTTGATGCTTGTTCTAGTTTTTCTGGCATATATCTGATGTCATTTCCCATTGTTGTTCCAGAAAGTACTGAAAATCTTAATGCGTCTGCACCATATTGGTCAATTATTTCAATTGGGTCAATTCCATTTCCTAATGATTTTGACATTTTTCTTCCTTGAGAATCTCTTACAATTCCGTGTACAACAACATCTTTGAATGGATTTTTGTCTGTTAATTCTAATCCTTGTGTCATCATTCTTGATACCCAGAATGTTATGATATCATATCCTGTTACCAATACATTTGTTGGATAAAATGTTTTGTAGTCTTCTGATTCTGTGTTTGGCCAACCTAATGTTGAGAATGGCCATAATGCTGAACTAAACCATGTATCTAGTGAATCCTCGTCTTGATGTAATTTGCTAGAACCACATTTTTCGCATTTTTCAGGCATTTGTTTTGCTACATGTATATGTCCACATTCGTCGCAATAATATACTGGAATTCTGTGTCCCCACCATAATTGTCTTGATATACACCAGTCTTGGATATTATCTAACCAGTTAAAATACATTTTTTCGTATCTTTTTGGTACAAATTTTACTTGCGTCTTTCTAACTGCATCTGCTGCTCTTTTAGCTAAATCTTTCATTGATACAAACCATTGCTCTGAAATTCTTGGTTCTATTGTGCTATGGCATCTGTAGCATTTTCCAACATTATGTGTATAATCTTCAATTTTAACTAAGTTTCCTAGCTCTTGTAATTTTTCTACAATTAGTTTTCTTGCTTCAATTGCTGGCATTCCTTTATATTCAGGAACTAAATCTCCCATAATTGAACTATCGTCAAATACTTCTATAATTTCTAAGTTATGTCTTAGTCCAGCTTGATAATCATTTGGGTCATGAGCTGGTGTTATTTTAACACACCCTGTTCCAAATTCTTTTTCAACAAATTCGTCTGCAATTATTGGAATTTCTTTATTCATAATTGGTAAAATACATTTTTTACCTACTAAATCTTTATATCTTTCATCATCTGGATGTACTGCAACTGCTGTATCTCCAAGCATTGTTTCAGGTCTTGTTGTTGCAACTATAATATATCTGTCAGGTTCACCTGCAATTTGATATCTAATATGCCATAAGTGTGATGGCTCGTCTTCATATTCAACTTCTGCATCAGAAATTGTTGTATGACATGATGGACACCAGTTTATCATTTTTTTACCTTTATAAATTAATCCTTTATTATACAATTGGATAAATTGTTCTAAAACTGCTTCTGATAGTCCCTCATCCATAGTAAATCTGTCTCTATCCCAGTCACATGAACATCCTAATCTTCTTTGTTGTTTTTTTATTGTTCCACCATATTCTTTAGTCCAAGCCCATGCTCTTTCTAAGAATTGTTCTCTTGTAATATCAGCTTTTGTTAAGCCTTCTTCTTCTTTCATTTTAGCAACAACTTTTACTTCTGTCGCAATTGCTGCATGGTCTGAACCTGGAAGCCATAGTGTGTTGTATCCTTGCATTCTTTTAAATCTTATTAATATATCTTGTATTGTGTCATCTAATGCATGTCCCATGTGTAATTTTCCTGTTACATTTGGTGGTGGCATCATTATACAGTAACTTTCTTTTGTTTTGTCCATACTTGGTTTGAAGTATCCTTTTTCTTCCCATTCTTGATATAGTTTTTCTTCAAAATCTTGTGGGTTATACTTATCATTTAATTTTTTATCTTTCATCTTCATCAATCTCCCTTTCAAATTTTTCATTTGCTAAAACTCCATATTTTCCTTTTTGTTCTTCTGTTAATTCTGTTTTTTTATTTAATTCATAACCTAAAACACAGTTATCATCTAATCTTGACCTTAATGTCATAAATTTTACAGTTTCTTTAACGTATAAATATATTTTTGTTGTATTTCTTCATTTTGTTGTTTTATCTTTGCTGTGTCTAGCTGAACTTGTACTTTTAATTCATTTTTAAAATCATTATTGTTTTTATGTTTTTCTTCATGTTTTAACTCGCTTTTAAAAAATTGTTGTACCTTTGATTTCTGTATATTATTGTCAGATATTTTTTTATTTGTATGCACATTATACTTTCCTTTTATAATTTGTTCTCTAACTTTGTTTTGTTTCTTTCGTTCTTGTTGTTGTTCTTCTTCCTTGTGTTTTTTTGTTCTAAGTTTTTCTTCCCTTTGTGTTATTCCATTTTCCTTTTGTTTTTTCTTATTTTGTTCATATTTATTTTGTAAATTTTCGTCCAATTCCCATCCTAAACACACATCATAAATTTCCCAATCAAAAATTTTCTTTTTCTTACTTTGAGTTCTTTGTAAAATAATATTAATATTTTTGATTTCATCACTATCTTTATACTTGCTTGCTAACTCTTTAATATTTTTTACATTTTTTCTTTTTTCATTTATAGCAAGTGCAACATATAATTTTTGTTTTTCTGTTAATTCTTTATTTTGTAATATTTCTTGTAAATCAATTTTCTCTAATTCATAATATAATTTTGTTTTTATTTGATTTAATAATTCTACTTTTTCTTTACATTCTTTGCAAAATGGATTATATTCCTTTAATTGCTCCATAATATATTCTTTTTTAATTTCTTCATTATTTTCATCTTTCATTTTCTTTTCTATTTTTTCTATTTGTAATTGAATAACTTCATCGTTTAAAAACTTTTTTCCTATTTCTTTTGCTTTTTCATAATCTCTTTCTTTTATTGCTATTGTTACCATTTGAGATTGGATTGGTGCATAATTTTCAAATTTTTTTCCTATTTCTCTTGCTTTTTCATAATCTCCTTGTTTTATTGCTATTATTGCCATTTGAGATTGGATTGGTACATTATCTCTAAATTTTTCTCCTATTTCTTTTGCTTTTTCATAATCTCCTTCTTGTATTGCTATTGTTGCCATTTGAGATTGGATTTGTGCATAATTTTCAAATTTCTTTCCTATTTCTTTTGCTTCTCTATATTTTCTCTTTTTTATGTATATATTTACTTTTTGTGACTGTATTACAGGATTATCCGGATATTTATCAGTATATTTTAATGCATCATCAAATTTTCTTAATTTTATTAATCTCTTTATTTCTTTTGATGTTTCTTTTTCTTCACTTGGCACTTCTAACTCTTTTTTATATTCTTCTAAAATATTTAAGGGTACATCAAACTCTAATACTATTAAATCTAAATCATACCCAAGTTTTATTAAATTTTTTAAATCATTTTTTGATATTTTTTCATTCATATTTATTCTCCATTTTATAAAATTTTTATCATAAATTTACATTGATATTTTTTATCTTTTGGTAATTCAATAATATTTTCTTTATCTTTATAAATCTGTACACTATCAATTTTATCAGCTGTATTTTGCCAAGGCTCAATGCATACAAATGGAGCTCCTTTTTTTGACCATAATGCTAAATATGGAAATCCTGTAAAATCAAACTCCAATATCTTTTGATTTGTTTCATGATTTTGCAAAATTACTTTATTTGATTTTAAATTTTTCATAATAACTGCATCATTATCAAAAGTATCTTCTTTTAAATAAATTTTATTATCTTGTAAAATATTTTGTGCTTTTTCTGTATCTATTAAACCATTTTTCAATTTAAGAAACACTATTTTATCTTCATTTTCTGAAAATACAATTTCGTATTCACCATTACTATAATCACAATTAAATGCCGGATGTCCACCTAATCCAAAATAGATTATTTTATCATCAATGTTTTTTACTTTATAGGTTACTGTTAAAGTATCTCCTATTATTTCATATATAACATGTAATTCAAATTTATATGGATATTTTTTTAGAGTTCCCTCATTATATTTTAACATATAATGATGCTTATTTTCTGTTTTTGATATTTCTTCAAAGTCCATATCTCTTGCAAATCCATGTTGTGACATTTCATATGTTTTATCCTCTATTTGGGTTTGAGAATTTTTAAGTTGACCTACTATTGGAAATAATATTGGTGCTTGTCTTTTCCAATATATGTTTCCATTGTTATCTAATACTTGTGCTCCTTGAAATAATATTTCTTTTCCATTATATTGTATACTTGTTAACTCTGCTCCTGACTTTTTTGTTTGTATTTTTAACATTTTGATTCTCCTTTTACAATTTTTTAAAAAACGGGATTTGGGGACGGGTCTTTAATCCCTATTTATTAATGCAAAAACTCGCCACTATGCTATTGTTTTGCATAAGGGCGAGTTTATATCTCACGGTACCACCTTAATTGTTATCTATCATTTTTTATATGTATATTTTTTTCATTTATTGTTTTTTCTAAATAACATCTTATTTTACTTTAACGCAGTATTACGGATAATCTTAAGTTTATTTTCGGATTATCAACTCTAAAGTTACTTTCCATTTAGCTTTATTTTAGAAGTTTACAGCCTGTGACTTCTATTCTCTTTAAATTAGTTTTAAATGTACTCCTCTTTTTCTTTGTTTTTATTTATTTTGTTATGCTTTTAATATGCTATAATTATATATCTTTTTATTTCTTTTGTCTAGTGATTTTTGGAATTTAATACCAATATGCTAATTTTAAAAATGAATTTACTAATTTGGTTTGTTCCTCAAGTTCTTCTTCATTAGATACATTATATTTTTTTGCTTTTATATTTCTTGAATCTAATGTCCATAAAAATGCTTTTAACTTTGGAAATCTTTTAACATTATTTTTCATAAATTCCATTAAATCACATAATTTTCTATATATTTCACTTTGTTCTTTTTGTTCTTTATTATATTTATCTATATCTACTAGTAATTCAAATGGTTTTGAAATTTGTAATCTATAATTATCTCCATCCATTGATTTATATTTAAAGCCTTTTACTGTTTTTAAAACTTTACTACAATCGTTTTCATAAAATATTATAATTGAAATAACACTGAAAAAAATAGCAGTGCACTTACCATACACTACTATTTTTTGATAATATCAAACTATTTTTATACAAGATACGTTGGTGGCAACAACATATCCTGCGCATCCCATAGAAGAATACAAAACTCTTCATTTATGTCCTCTTCATAGGACATGTTGAATTGGACTGCTGCCTCTTCTGGTTCCCAGTACTTCTGTTTTGCTTTACAAACTTCTTCCCAGGTAGGCCATCTTTTGTCTCCAAAGATTGCCAATATTTTTTGCTCACCTGATAAAAGAATTTCTTTTTCTTCTCCAGTATGGGCTTTTTGGGCTTTTTTATAGGCCTCTAAAATTTTTGTCCGAAGTTTTCCTTCATTTTTAGGATCTATAAATTTGTATCTCCAGAGATGCAAGGCATTCTCTAAGTTATTTACATATTCAGCCTTTGGCGGATGAACTTGAATAGCTATTTCACTATTATTCCATCCTTCCTCTTTTAGTCTTACCAACTCTTCATACTCAGGTAGACGATTGGCGTGTACTATGCAAACATGTTCCCAATCTTCATTGTCTACATGAAAAAGCTTTGTAATTGTTTCTTTTGGGCTATTAATTGTTATTATTATATCTCCGAATTCAAACTTTCCGGCTTTTTCGTAAATTTCATTTGTACTTTTCATTTGTTTTCCTCCTTATAATTGTTCGGAGGACTATGCCTCCGAAAGTTTTACTTTTCCAAGGCATTCTATCTGTTACATGAGCATTATATCATCAATTGACATAAGATGTCAATATTTTTCACTATTGTAGTTTTACATAATTTGACTTTTTACATAAAAATATAGTATAATACATATGTAACCAAATGTTTATGTTTGAAAGGAGGCACCCATGTGGCCAACTGTTGATTTAGAAAAAAGAGAATTACGGGATTTTAGGTTTGATTTAGATTTTTACCAGAAAGATGAATGGAAAAATCCAAACATCAAAATTGAGGAAATTGTAATGGTCTATGCACCATTTCATTCCCTTCATTTTCCACAGAAAGATGTGGTCTGTGCAGTATCATATGATACTGACTTTGGGTTACACACAATATTGTTTTCCAAAGTTCCAAGATTAAATCTTGACCTTAGTAAGCAATACTTATGGTTAAGTATTTATAGTACCTCACCAAAAATGCAAGATACTATCAATGATGGTCCAATGGAACCCATCGATTCCGAAATTTTGACAGATTTGTATAAAAATACTGTCAAAAATTTGACAGAGGCAGATTTAAAAAAAGGAATCTCGCCTGAAGAAGTTGCAAAATTAAAAAAATTTTTCTCAAAAATTTCTATTTAATCAACACTCCCCCAAAAAGGATTCAAATATTTTGAATCCCTTTTGGGGGTATTTTTATTCCAAATACTTCTTCAAAAACTTACCAGTATAACTTTGTTCATTCTTACAAATCTGTTCAGGTGTACCAACAGCAACAACCTGTCCGCCACCATCTCCACCTTCTGGACCCAAATCAATAATATGATCACAAGTTTTTATTAGGTCAAGATTATGTTCAATAACAATAATTGTATTTCCCGTATCAACTAATCTTTGTAAAATATCAACTAATCTATGAACATCAGCAATATGAAGACCTGTAGTTGGTTCATCCAAAATATATAAAGTTTTTCCTGTTGCTCTTTTTGAAAGTTCTGTTGCAAGTTTAACCCTTTGAGCCTCACCACCAGATAATGTTGTTGATGGCTGTCCTAGTTTGATATATCCTAGTCCTACATCATATAAAGTTTGAATTTTTTGTTTTATTTTTGGTATTTTATCAAAAAATTCTAATGCTTCTTCAACTGTCATATCAAGCACGTCCGCAATGTTTTTGCCTTTATATTTAACTTCTAGTGTTTCTCTATTATATCTCTTTCCTTTACACACTTCGCATGGTACATAGACATCTGGCAAAAAGTGCATTTCTATTTTGTGAACTCCGTCACCATTACAACTTTCGCATCTTCCACCTGCTACATTGAAACTAAATCTACCTTTTTCAAATCCACGCAATTTGGCTTCATTTGTTCCTGCAAAAATGTCTCTAATTAAATCAAATACTCCTGTATATGTTGCAGGATTTGAACGAGGTGTTCTTCCTATTGGTGATTGGTCTATATTTATTATTTTGTCTATATTTTCTAGTCCCTTAACCTCTTTGCATTTTCCTGGTTTTTCTGATGAACCGTTTAGTTCTTTTGCTATTGTTTTATATAGTACTTCATTTACAAGTGTTGATTTTCCTGAGCCTGAAACCCCTGTAACACATGTAAATACTCCTAATGGGAATTTTACACTTATATTTTTCAAGTTATTTTCTGTTGCATTTTTCACTTCAATTGCTTTTGATTTTACAATTTTTCTTCTTTTTTTAGGAACTTCTATTTTCTTTCTACCACTTAAATATTGTCCTGTAACAGAATCTTTTACTAATTTTACTTCTTCTGCTGTACCTTGTGCCATAACATTTCCACCATGAACACCTGCACCTGGGCCAATATCAATAATTTGGTCTGCCGCATACATTGTGTCCTCGTCATGTTCTACAATTAATAAAGTATTTCCCAAATCTCTCAATTTTTTAAGTGTTGCAATTAATTTGTCATTATCTCTTTGGTGTAGTCCTATACTTGGTTCGTCCAAAATATACATAACACCTGTAAGTCCTGAACCTATTTGAGTTGCCAAACGAATACGTTGTGCTTCTCCTCCTGATAATGTTCCAGCACTTCTTGAAAGCGTTAAATATTCAAGCCCTACATCTATTAGAAATTGAAGTCTTTTATTGATTTCTTTTAAAATCATGTCTGCAATCATTGCTTCTTTTTCTGTTAATGTTAATGTACCTAAAAATTCTTTTAATGCCTTAATTGACATATCTGTAACTTCATTTATGTTTTTACCATTTATTTTGATACATAATATTTCTTTCTTTAAACGTGCTCCATTACAAGTATGGCAATGAGAGTTTGTCATATACATCTCGTAAAATGCTCTCATTCCTTGTGATTTTGTTTCACTATGGCGTCTATCAAGTGTTGGCAAAACTCCCTCAAATGGTGCAGTAAACTTTCTTACACCAGCAGCAGATGAATATTCAAAGTCAATTTTTTCGTCACCTGTACCATATAAGATTTTTTCCATAAACCATCGTGGTAATTTCTTAATTGGAACTCCTTTTATTTCAACACCATAATGTTTTCCAATGCTTTCAAAATACATTTTGGCCATTGTATCGCCCTTTTTCATTGTACTTGAACCAAATGCTTTTATTCCATCATATAATGTTTTGTTTTTGTCTGGGACTATTAAATCTTCGTCCATTTTCATCAAATATCCTATACCCATACAAGTAGGACAAGCACCATATGGATTATTAAATGAAAACATTCTTGGTGTGATTTCTGGAAAACTGAAACCACAGTCAGGACATGCATAATTTGAACTGTATAAAATTGTTTTGTTTTCCTCTTTTGTTATAATATTGACTAACACCAAATTATCAGCATGTTTTAACGCAATTTCAACAGACTCTGTAAGCCTACTTCTTATTTCTGGTTTTACAACTAATCTGTCTACAACTAATTCAATTTCGTGTTTTTTATTTTTATCTAATTTTATTTCATCTGATAAATCATAAACTTCGCCGTCAATTCTTGCTCTTACAAATCCATCTTTTTGATATCCCTCTAATTGCTTTACAAATTCACCTTTTCTACTTCTTACAACTGGTGCCAAAATTTGTATTTTTGTACCTTCTTCTAATTCCATAATATTATCAACAATTTGGTCAATTGATTGTTTTTCAATTTTTTTACCACAGTTTGGACAATATGGTACCCCTATATTTGCATATAATAGACGAATGTAATCATATATTTCTGTTACTGTTCCAACTGTTGAACGTGGATTTTTTGATGTTGTTTTTTGGTCTATTGATATAGCAGGTGATAGTCCTTCAATTGACTCAACATCTGGTTTTTCCATTATTCCCAAAAATTGTCTTGCATATGAAGATAAACTCTCTACATATCTTCTTTGTCCTTCTGCATATAATGTGTCAAATGCAAGTGAAGATTTACCAGAGCCTGAAAGTCCTGTTATTACTATCATTTTATCTCTTGGTATTTCTAAATTTATGTTTTTTAAGTTATGTTCTTTTGCGCCTTTTATTATTATTTTATCATTCATTTTTATTCCCCCATTTTTGATGTCCTCAAAAGGATATTTTTATTATACTATAATTTTAAAACAAAAACAAGAGTTTGGTAAAAGTTTTTATTGGCAATTTTTTAAAATCATGTTATAATATTTATGTAAAATATTTTAATAACTATTCTAATATCAGCAACGGAGGTATCAATATGAACAGTGCAAATTATGCAGCATATCAACAAGAAAAAAAGAAAATGATGGAAAATTTTGCAAAAGGTCTATCGGCCTTTCCACTTGAAGTTTCAATTTCATATTTAAAACTTCAAAGGGACTGTCTTGATGACAAGCAGTATGAAGCATGTTGTAATATGATTGCATTTTTATCAAAACGTTCTGTAGATGATATAAATCATCTTGTTAATACTGCAGAGTAGTCAAATAGTAGCCACAAAATGCGGCTCCTTTATTTTGATTTTTCTGGTAATTTAGGAAAATCTTCAAAAATATTATTTTTTGCACTCTTAAGTAATTCACCAACTGCTTTCCAAATCATATCTTTGGTCTCGTTATCTATATTTTTATAAGAGGCCATCATAGTTCTGGCACTTGTAAACCAATTGTTTTTTATCTCTTTCATAGTTTGAGCATCAGTTGCATTTAAAATGTCAAAAACAACATCTATTACCTGCTCTCTTTTTTCAGGTTCAACATTTTCAAGCCATTCTTTAATTGTTTTATCAACAAATTCACTTCCATTTGTAACTTCCTCTAATGTAATAAATTTCGTGCCAAGCACCTGCCAACTGTACAAATCGTGTTGCATTATTCCCTTTTGAACACTTTCTACAACTGTATATTTTTCTCTATGGTTCATTAGTCTTCCTATAACAGATGACTGTGGAATATATGTATGAACCTTTTTTATCATTTCATGATATTCTGGTGTTTCTATTACATCATCACAAAATCCAGGTCCATCGTTGTTATACACATTGATTATTCTATCTTTTATTTCTTGGCTTACAAATGTTGCGGCATATACTGCTATATTTCCACCTTTTGAGTGTCCACCTATTCTTATTTTTTTATCCGAATATTCTTTTGCTATCATTTCTAAATATTTTTTTGCTGATAATTGTGAAGCTATATGACTTTTAAAACTCATATTTAGATCTTCTTTCCACCCTACTATTGTATTGTCTGTTCCTCTATATGATATGAATATTGTTTCATCTGGCATTAATACTGTTATTGCTGCAAATTGTTTTTCTTGTTCTGGATCTATTTTATTGATGTATTTTGTTGCTAATAATTCTCCAAATCTTTTTGATTCACCTATTAACGGAAATAAATCTACATCATCTTTCCATAAAATTGGAAGTTTTGTTACGTCTTGCTTTTGGAATCTTTTGCTTAGTTCTTTTATTGTTACTATTTCATTTTCTTCTATTATTTTGTCAAATGGAAAGTATGAAAATCTTGATAATATTAGGTTGTCTATTTCGTTAAATTTTGATTGTTCTAATGTTATATCTCCTCTCCATTTTACATAATCGCATACATTTGCCATCTTGGGTTCCTCCCTTTAATCTGCTTTTAGGTATTTTTTTCTTTATTTTAATTTATTTTATTGAAAATGTAAAGATAAAATGGTAAAAAACCAGAATTAAGATTTTGTATGCAGTGAAAACTGCTACAAAATCTAATTTCTGCAATATTTATCTTCTACGGAAAGTTATCATACTATGATAACTTTCCTAGAATATAAAAAAAAGAGTAGCTCTTTTGCTACCTTTTGTTGACTTATGCAAGTCCATATTTCTTTTTGAATTTGTCTGCTCTTCCACCTACTGTTTCTTGTCTTAAGTTTCCTGTCCAGTATGGATGGCATTTTGAACATACGTCTACTTTTATATCTTTTTTTGTTGAACCAACTTCTAAAACGTTTCCACATGCACATGTGATTGTTGTTTGGTTGTATTCTGGATGTATTCCTTCTTTCATTTCTATTTCACCTCTTTTTCGTTTTTATAACATGACTGTTTTTTATAATAACATATTATCTGAAATTTTTCAAGTATTATTTTTGAGTATTTGTATTTTTTTCATTATATACATATTGTGCTGATTGCAGCATTTCTTTGTTTAATGATAATTTATGCACTAATTTATTCATAACATTGAAAACACATGCGATTATAAGTATTAACATTCCTATCTTTTTCCAATATTTTTTTAGCATAATTTTACTTCCTTTCAAAATAATACATTACTATTATACTGGTTTTTGGGTAAAATGTCAATGTTTTTTTAATTTTTTGTGTTGCTCGATTTTTTATTGTAATTTAACTTTAATCTTCTCCACCATTAATTTTAAATATCTTAAATATCTCAACAATAGCAATTGGAGCAAGAACTAAACATACTAATTCAATAATATTTTCAGTTGGTAAAACTGGAATACTAAATATTTCTCTTAAACCAGGAATTAATAAAATAACAAATACAAGCAATGCAGACGCAACAACTGCTCCTATTAATTTCATATTATTAAATATTCCTGTCTTAAATATTGATCTTCTATTATTTCTTACATTAAATACATGTGTTAATTCTGAAAGTGCCAAAGTTACAAATGCCATAGTTTGCCCAACTTCTATTTTTGACTGGTCAAGTGTTAAACCATTTATAGGTGTTTTTGTTGTTCCAAGCCCTATCATAAATGCAGCAAGTGTTAGTCCACCTATCATCATACCTTGATATATAACTCTCCATGTCATTCCTTTTGTGAATACGCCTTTACCTGGTTTTACTGGTTTTCTCTCCATTATATCTCTATTTGCTGGGTCAAATGCTAAAGCTAATGCAGGTAATGAGTCTGTTACTAAATTTATCCATAAGATATGAATTGGTAGTAATATTTCCAAACTATTGATGTCTGTTATTCCAAACCATTTGCTAAATAATGGTGTTAATAATGTTGCAAAAAATAGTACTATTATTTCTCCAACATTGCTTGAAAGCAAGAATTGAATTACTTTTAAAATATTGTCATATATTCTTCTTCCTTCTTCTACTGCTGATACAACTGTTGCAAAGTTGTCATCTGTTAAAATTACATCTGCTGCTTCTTTTGCTACATCAGTTCCAACAATTCCCATTGCACAACCAATATCTGCTTTTTTAAGTGCAGGACTGTCATTAACTCCATCACCTGTCATGGCAACAACTTCACCATTTTTTTGCCATGCATTTACAATTCTAACTTTGTGTTCTGGAGAAACCCTAGCATAAACTGAATATTTTCTAACATTTTGTATTAATTCTTCATCTGTCATTTGTTCAAGTTCTGCACCTGTTATTGCTTCGTCATCATCCTCAAGAATTCCCAATTTTTTAGCAATTGCTGTTGCAGTGATTTTGTGGTCACCTGTAATCATTACAACTTTTATTCCTGCTGTTTTACATTTTTCAACTGCAACCTTTGCCTCTTCTCTTGGTGGGTCTATCATACCAACCATTCCTATAAATATCAAGTCATTTTCTATTGTTGCCATTTCTTCTTTTGTTGGAATATGGTCAATTTCCTTGTATGCACATCCCAATACTCTTAAAGCGTCTTTTGCCATTTCTTCATTTTTTTCTCTTATTTTATTTACGTATTCACCTATATTTTGATGTATTTCATTATTGATTTCATATGCTGAACATCTTTTTAATAATTCATCTATTCCACCTTTTGTAAATACTACATATTTTCCATTCAATTCATTTACAGTCGTCATTAATTTTCTGTCTGAGTCAAATGGTATTTCTTGAACTCTAGGTGCTCTGTCATATAAACTTGGGTCAAAACTTAATTTAAAGGCCATATCAACTAATGCAGTTTCAGTTGGGTCACCTGTTAAAGTTCCGTCTTGTGATATTTTTGTGTCATTACATAGCATATTTGCATATACTATTTTTTTTAATTCTTCATCAATTTCATCTTCTTGTATATTATCCATGTTTCTGATTGCTTCATTCCAGTAAATTTTTTCTACTGTCATTTTGTTTTGTGTTAATGTTCCTGTTTTATCTGAGCATATAACTGTACTGCTTCCAAGTGTTTCAACTGCAGGTAGTCTTTTAACAATTGCATTCTTTTTTACCATTTTTTGAACACCAATTGCTAAAACAATTGTTGATACTGCTGCCAACCCTTCTGGTATTGCTGCAACTGCCAATGAAACTGCTGTCATAAACATTTGAATTGGCTCTTTTCCTTGTATTAAACCAACTACAAATATTACTAAACAAATTATTAATGCTGCAATTCCTAATGTTTTTCCTAATTTGTTTAATTTTTGTTGTAAAGGTGTTTCTTGTTTTTCTGTTGAATTTATCATTCCAGCTATTTTTCCAACCTCTGTTGTCATTCCTGTTTCTACAACAATTCCTTTTCCTCTACCATATGTTACTAAACTTGAAGAAAATAACATATTTTTTCTATCACCAATACCGATTTCTACCTCTTCAATAATTTCAGAAGTTTTTTCAACTGGTACAGATTCTCCCGTTAATGAACTTTCTTGCGATTTCAAATTTGCTTCTTCTACAATTCTCAAGTCTGCAGGAATATAATCACCTGTATCAAGAATTACTAAATCACCTGGTACTAGTTCTTTTGCAGGAATAACTTGTAGTTTCCCATTTCTTACAACTTTTGATGCATGGTCACTTAATTTTTGTAAAGCCTCTAATGATTTTTCGGCCTTGCTTTCTTGTGCTACTCCTATTATTGCATTTACAAGAACAACTATTAAAATTATTATTGTATCAGTCATTCCCTCTCCTTGTTGTATTCCAACTACGCCTGATACAATTGCAGCAATTATTAATACTATGATTGAAAAGTCTTTAAATTGGTCTAAAAATCTTTGCAATATTGTTTTCTTTTTACCTGCTTGTAGTTCATTGTATCCTTTTTTCTCTCTTATTTTTGCAATTTGGTCTTCTTTTAGTCCTTTTTCTCTGTTTGTTTCCAACTCTTTTTCGATTTCTTCTACTTCTTTGTTAAACCAGTTTTTCTTCTCCATATTACTACCTCCAAATTTCGGGATTGAGGGACGGGTCTTTTAATCCCTATTTTTTTTCGGGATTGAAGACCCGTCCCCTTATCCCTATTTTTTACCAATTTTGTTATATTTATGCATATATAAGAAATGAGACTTTTAAAAGAAATCTTATACATAACCTTTTATGCTAAAATTTCTTTTAAAAGTCTCACTTACTTATTTTTTTAAGTTTACTAGCCAGATAATTTCTTATCGCGACTGTTGACTAGTAATTAAAAGCTACTCCCTTTTAAATTATTTTGTTGGTGACCCCTACGGGAATCGAACCCATGATTCCACCTTGAGAGGGTGGCGTCTTAACCGCTTGACCAAGGGGCCACATAAATTACATTAATATTTATACCATTTTTTTTAACTTAAGTCAAGAGCATTTTTAATATTTTTAAGGCTAGAATTGTAACTGAGATACAGTTCACAGCCTGTAAAATTATTGTTTATAGGTTTCTAAACCGTAACTTATAACATTATAACAAAAAAAAGATTTATCTTTATTATGCAAAAAGAGACAAGAATTAAATTCTCATCTCTATTTATATTTATTATTCTTCATCTTTTTCTTCTTTATCATTAGATAAAATGGCTGTTAAATTTACTCTTCCTTGGTCGTCTATATCTGTTACTTTTACAGTTACTTTATCTCCAACATGAAGAACATCTTCTATTTTCTTAATTCTCTCTTTAGAAATTTTAGAAATATGTAATAATCCTTCTTTTCCTGCAACACCTAAATCAACAAATGCTCCAAAGTTCATTATTCTTGTAACTGTTCCAAGATAAATTCCACCAACTTCTACATCTCTGACAATGTCTTCTATCATATCTAATGCTTCGTTTGCTTTTTCAGAATCATTTGAATAAATCATTACTTGTCCATCTTCTTCGATGTCTATTTTTACACCTGTTGCATCAATTATTTTGTTTATAGTTTCTCCACCTTTTCCGATTACATCTTTGATTTTTTCAACTTTTATTTTTGTTGATACTATTCTTGGTGCATATTTTGATATTTCTTTTCTTGGCTCTGAAATTACTGGTGCCATTACATCTTCTAAGATATGTTTTCTAGCGGCTCTTGTTCTGGCAAATGCTTCTTCAATAATTTTGTATGATAATCCGTCAACTTTGATGTCAACTTGGATTGCTGTTATTCCTTTTTCTGTTCCACCTACTTTGAAGTCCATATCTCCGAAGAAATCTTCTAGTCCTTGGATATCTGTTAACATTACATAGTCATTTTCGTCATTAGGATTTGTTACAAGTCCTGTTGATATACCTGCAACTGGTCTCTTAATTGGTACACCTGCTGCCATTAATGATAATGTGCTTCCACATATACTTGCTTGTGATGTTGAACCATTTGATGATAATACTTCTGATACAACTCTTATTGCATATGGGAATTCTTCTTTTGAAGGTAGTACTGGGACTAATGCTTTTTCTGCTAATGCTCCATGTCCTATTTCTCTTCTTCCTGGTCCTCTTGGTGGTCTTGCTTCACCTACGCTGTAACTTGGGAAGTTGTATTGATGCATATATCTTTTTGATTCTTCTGTATCAATTCCGTCTAATGTTTGTTCTTCACTTATCATTCCTAATGTTGTAACTGAAAGTACTTGTGTTTGACCTCTTGTAAATAATGCACTTCCGTGTACACGTGGTAATAAGTCTATTTCACATGATAATGGTCTGATTTCGTCTATTGCTCTGCCATCAACTCTTTTATGTTCATAGAATATCATGTCTCTTACTGTCTTTTTCTCTAATTTGTAAATTGCTTCTCCAATGTCAGCCTTATGTTCTTCTGCAGCTTCTTCTCCAAATTTTTCAGCATATGCTGTTGCTATTTTGTCAGATACTGCTGCTACATTGTTGTCTCTTGTTTCTTTGTCTGCTTCTTGAAGTGCTTGTTTTACATCTTCTGCAAAGTTTGCTTCTATAAATTCATATACATCATGGTCAACTGCAAATGATTTGTATTCAAATTTTGGTTTTCCGATTTCTTCTTTCATTTTTTCAATGAATTTACAAATCTTTTTGATTTCTTTATGACCTTCTTTAATTGCTTCTAACATAACATCATCTGGAACTTCGTTTGCTCCTGCTTCTATCATAGCTATTTTTTCTTCTGTTCCTGCTACTGTTAATGTTAAGTCAGATACTTTTCTTTGTTCTTCTGTTGGGTTTATAACTATTTTGCCGTCAACTAATCCAACGTTTACTGCTGCTGTTGGTCCACCAAATGGGATATCAGAGATTGATAGTGCTGCTGATGCACCTATCATTGCTGCTACTTCTGGTGAGTTGTCTTGTTCTACTGATAATACTGTTGCAACTACTACTACATCATTTCTGAAGTCTTTTGGGAATAGTGGTCTTAGTGGTCTGTCTATTGCTCTTGATGTTAATATTGCTTTGTCACTTGGTTTTCCTTCTCTTTTTTGGAATGATCCTGGTATTTTTCCAACTGAATATAATTTTTCTTCATAATCTACTGATAGTGGGAAAAAGTCTATTCCATCTCTTGGTTCTTTTGATGCTGTAACGTTTACCATTACAACTGTGTCTCCATATCTTACTGTTACACTTCCATTTGCTAGTCCTGCAAATTTTCCTGTTTCTATTGTTAGTTTTCTTCCTGCTAATTCTGTTTCGTATACTTTAAACATACTATTTTTCTCTCCTTTTTCTTCTTTTTTGCACCATTTTTTAATAAATTCAAACATTATATTTTCCTCCTTCTAGGAATTGATGGATTTCAATGCCTGTATACAAATTTCCTTCTTTTATTAATTTTTTAGACGGTTTTGCTATGTTGGCACCATATTTTTTTTGAACCGCATTTAGATTGTAACCTCTATAATATTCTGGATTTCATTTCTAGTATTCTGGGCATTTCCAGTACATTATACAAGCTACTTACCTAAATTCCGGTCTCTTTTAATTTTCCACAAAAAGCCTATGCTAAATCTTTTGTTTTGCATAGGCTCCTGTATGAAATTATTTTCTTAATCCTAATTTTTCAACGATGTCTCTGTATCTTTGTACATCTTTTTTTGCTAGGTAGTTTAATAAGTTTCTTCTTTTTCCTACCATTTTTAATAGACCACGTCTTGAATGGTTGTCTTTTACATGTACTTTTAAGTGTTCTGTTAATTCGTTGATTCTTTCTGTTAAAAGAGCGATTTGTACTTCTGGTGATCCAGTGTCTTTTTCTTCTCTTTTATATGTGTTGATTATTTCTTGTTTTCTTTCCTTTGTCATTTTTTGCACCTCTCTTTCATTTTTTTCCTTTAACTGAGCTTACAGTTTGGTGTGTGCTAGTAGGCTAAGTAAAAGGCCTTATTTTTTTGACATTCTTATTATAGTATATTTTTCGCAAAAAATCAATACTTTTGCTATTTTTTTATTGATAATATTTTGTATTTCATTATTCCTGCTGGTGCATTTACTTCAACTGTTTGACCTTTTTTTGCTCCTAATAATGCTTCTCCTAGTGGTGATTCGTTTGATATTTTGTTTTCTGCAAGATCTACTTCTGTTGAACCTACTATTGTGTATTCTATTTTTTCGTCAAATTCTAAGTCATGTACTTTTACTACATTTCCTATTTGTACTGTTTCTGTGTCTATTTCTTTTTCATCTATTATTTTTGCATGCCTTAGTTTATTTTCTAATTCTACTATTTTTACTTCATTTTCAGCTTGCGCGTTTTTTGCTTCATCATATTCTGAATTTTCTGATAAATCTCCAAATCCAAGTGCTACTTTTATTCTTTCTGCTATTTCTGCTCTTTTTTCTGTTTTTAGATAATTTAATTCTTTTTCAAGATTGTCATGACCTTCTTGTGTTAAGATTACTTCTTTCTCTTCCATGTGATTACTTCCTTTCTTCTTGTTTTGTGTACCATTATTACACACTTTCGTTATATATTAAGACAGAACTTGAATTTTGTCAAGTCTATTTTAGTAATTCTTTTCCATTTTTTAGATATTCTATTCCTGAAAATATTGTTGCTATTGCTTGAATTATCATCATTATTGTAACTGTTAAATTTAGTATAAAATCTGAACCTTGTAAATATCCTCTAAAGCATTCTCCAAATGAGTACATGTCTACAAATGCTAATATTATTGCTATCATTTGTGTTACTGTTTTTAATTTTCCCCATTTTGATGCTGCTATTACTTTTCCGCCTTTTTCTACTGCTATTAATCTGTATCCAGATACTATAAATTCTCTTGATAATACAATTATTGGTATCCAAGCTGGTATTTTTTCAAATTCTACTAACATTATCATAGCTGCTAATACTAATATTTTGTCTGCTATTGGATCTAAAAATTTTCCAAATGTTGTTACCTGATTTCTACTCCTTGCTATATAGCCATCTAATTTATCTGTTATTGAAGCTATTATAAATATTATATCTATTATTAAATATGTTACTGATATTCCAAAAAATTCATTTTCTATTCCTAAAAATGGTATTATTACCATTATTGGTACAAGAATCATTCTAAATATTGTTAATTTATTTGCTAAATTCATGTTTATCCTCTCCAATTTCAGCTATTTATTTTCACTTGCCATTTCTTTTGCTTTTTCTAATTGTGTGTCTTTACCTTCTGGTACATTTAATACACTTTTTACGTCTTCTGGTAGTTCTACTGTCTCGTCTGGTGTAATTCCTATTTTATTAATTTTGTTATGATTTGGTGTTTGGTATTCTTCTACTGTTATTTTTATTCCACTTCCGTCACTAATACTCAAAATTTGTTGTATAACACCTTTTCCATAAGTTTTTGTTCCTACAATTTTTGCTTTTCCTAAATCTTTTAGAGCTCCTGCTAGGATTTCTGAAGCACTTGCCGTGTTTTCATTTGTTAATATTATTATTGGCTCTTTTATTATTGGGTCATTTTCTGATTTTTTTACCTCTTCTTTACCGTTTTTGTCTACTTCATATAGTAATACTGAATCTTTTTCTGCTATATAGTCTGCTATTTCTAGTGCTTGGTCTACTAAACCTCCACCGTTATTTCTTAAATCTATAATTAGTGATTTTATGTTTGATTTTTTTAATTCTTCGTATTTTGCTTTAAAATCTTCTGCTGTTGTTTCATCAAATGATGTAAATTCAATATATCCTATATTATTGTCTATTACTTTTCCTTCTACAGGATTTACTTTTATTTTTTCTCTTGTTATTTTAAATTCTTTTGTTTCTGTTCCTCTTAGTATTGTTAGTGTTACTTCTGTTCCTTCTTCTCCTTTTATATTTTTTGTCATTGCTGACATTTCACTTGCATTATATGTTTTTCCATCTACACTTACTATTAAATCTCCTGGCTCTATTCCTGCCTTTTCTGCCGGTGAATTTTTTATTGCTGATAAAACTTTTACTTTATCTTTTTCTTTATCTGCCGTCATATAAATTCCTATTCCAACATAATTTCCTAATGTCTCTTGCATATATTCTTTCATGTCTTCTTTTGAAATGTATTCAGTGTATGGATCATTTAATCCTTCAATATATCCTTTTATTGCTCCTTCTTCTAGTTTTTCTTCATCTACATCTCCTAAATAATATTTGTTTATTATTTCTTTATACTTGGCTAAATTTACAGCTATATCATTACTTTTGCTATCTACTAATGCTGATATTCTTCCATCACTTTCAACATATTTATACATTCCTATTGATGTAATCATAAAAGTAATAAATGCTGTTATAGCTATTATCATTATTGTTTTATACACTTTATATGTTGTTTCTTTTTTCATTTATTTCATCCCTTCTTTGAATTTATATTCTAATAATTTTCTTATGTAACAATAAAAGGGATATTATCCCTTTTATTAGAAATAATTATTTGGATTTACCCTAGAATCATCTCCATATCTTGTTGCACTATAACTATAGTGGTATGGTGATTTTCTAACTTCAAAGTGTAAATGTGGTCCACTTGAATTTCCTGTGCTTCCACTTTTCATTATTACTTGCCCTTGTGATACTATTTGACCAGGTGAAACACATACAGAACCTGCTGTTCCATGGCCATAAATTGTTTGTAATCCATTTGTGTGTTGTATTATAACATGTGTACCATAACTATATGTTAAATTTCCTACTGATAATACTACTCCATCTGCTGCTGCATATACTGGTGTTCCTGAACTTACTGCATAATCTATTGCTCCATGAAATCTTCCACTTGAATAATATCCGTTTGTAGATATTGATCCTCCACT